>Ga0209835_1000964_pt1 | contig 16818 bp, 16 predicted proteins | sample LakKivwa52mmetaG_FD_184138 | JGI IMG/M metagenome (GOLD analysis project Ga0209835, IMG submission 184138) | Anoxic lake water microbial communities from Lake Kivu, Rwanda to study Microbial Dark Matter (Phase II) - Lake Kivu water 52m metaG... | ecosystem: Environmental > Aquatic > Freshwater >...
TCCCTGATCCGCTCTGGGGTGAATCGGTCAGGGCGGTCATCGTTTTGAAAAGAGGGGAGACGATGACAGAGGAGGAGGTGATCGAATACTGCAAAAGTCATCTTGCCAGTTACAAGAAGCCTAAGTCGGTGGAGTTTATGGAGAACCTTCCGAGGAATCCTTCGGGGAAGGTCCTGAAGACAGTCCTGAGGAAAAGATGAAGACTTCCAGGGCAATCGTTCTTGAAGCACCCGGGAGAATGGTTTTGAGGGAGTTTCCCCTTCCTTCAATCGGACCGGAAGAGGGACTCCTTAAAGTGGAGATGGTTGGGGTCTGTGGTTCGGATGTGGGCATGTTTCGGGGAAAGGCTACACGGGCTCTCCGACCCTATCCCATCATCATGGGCCATGAGATCTTCGGGACGATCGCCGAGGTCGGGGGAGAAGCATCCAAAAGATGGAGCCTGAAAGAGGGGGACCGGGCGATCGTTGAGTATGCATTCGGATGCGGAGAATGCTTTTATTGTCAGCAGGGGAATTATATCCACTGCGAGGCCATGTTCACCTACGGGTCGATGATCTCCTGTAAAGACCCGCCGCACCTCTGGGGTGCTTATAGCGAGTATCTCTACCTTCCTCCGAGGGCTATGGTTCACAAGGTCTCACAGGACCTTCTGCCCGAAGTCGGGGTTCTGGTCTGTGCGGTCCTGGGGAATGCAGTCAGATGGGTTCAGATGATCGGCGGAGTTAGGAAAGGGGATATCGTTGTGATTGAGGGGCCGGGACAACAGGGACTTGCAGGCGTGATCGCAGCCAGGGAAGCGGGCGCACAGAAGGTGATCGTGACTGGAATGACAAGGGATCGGATTCGATTCGAACTGGCAAAGACCTTTGGAGCGGATGAGATCATCGATATCGAGAAGGGTGATCCGGTCGAAAGGGTGAGAGAGATCACAGAAGGAAGGATGGCTGACCTTGTCATGGATGTGACTGGAAGCCCGAAAGGAGCGATCACTGCCATCGATCTGGTGAAGAAGAAAGGGACAGTCATCCTCCCCGGACTTTATGGTATGGATCGAGAAATTCCTTTAGTCCTCGATAAGATCGTTTACAAGGAGGTGAGAGTGCAGGGCGCCTTCAGCCATGATTTTCGATCTGTTCTACCGGCTATCCGTTTGGCCGAATTAGGAAAATATCCTCTGGAGAAGATGGTGACCCACCGTTTTCCTCTCGAAGAAACTGAAAAAGCAATCAGAGTGGCAGGAGGAGAGATCGAAGGAGAAGACCCGATAAAAGTGGTAATCATTCCTTAAATATCAATATACCTATTTACCCCTCTTTGGCAAAGAGGGGTGGGGGGAGATTTTCCAAACATATTTTTAAAATCCCCCTTTATTCCCCTTTGCCGAAGGGGGATAAAAACTAAAACAAGGTATTACCCTTAATCATCGAAACTTCTTGACAAAAATTGCAATTTGTTGATAATGATGGACAACCAATCCATAATAAAGGAGGATGGCAATGAAGATTAAAAGAATAGTTTGTTTAGGGTTTGGGGTAATTATCTTTTTGATGTCTCCCTTTTTGGCCATTTGCCAGGAGAAGGTCGATTTGAAGATGATGACCGGACCAATGGGAGGGTCATGGGTTCCACTGGGTGGCGCTATTGCGGAGTTGATCCAGAAGAATATTCCCGGAACAACGGTTTCCGTTTCACCGGGTGGGGGCATGGCCAATGTGGTCGGCGTTCAGGAGGGCAAGGCGGATATCGGTTTTGGAAACTCTTCCTCCAGTGTTGATGGAGTGGCTGGGAGACCTCCCTTTAAAGGACCCACAACGAGTGTCATGCAGTTAGCCAACCTTTACCCCCAGTATTTTCAGATGGTTGTCCTTGAGGACTCCGGAATTAAATCCGTAGCCGATCTCAAGGGAAAGGGCATCTGCCCGGGCCCCAAAGGACACACGGGCGAGCTACTGGCCCAACAGGTTCTTCAAATTTACGGTCTATCTTATAAGGATATGAGTAAGATCAATCATGTGAGTTATTCGGATGCCGTCTCTCTGATGAAAGATGGGCATGCGCAGGGGTATCTCCTGGGAACCACTATTCCTGCCTCTTCCATCCTCGACCTGGCAACCACCAAGAAGATCAGGCTTCTCTCTCTTCCTGAGGATAAGATCAGGGAACTCCAGAAGATGAATGTGGGTTACCTGAAACGGATCATCCCTTCAGGAACTTACCCGGGTGTCAATTACGATACGATCACCGTAGGATATTTCACCCACCTGGTGGTCAGCGCAAAATTGCCAGAGCCACTGGTTTATAATATCACGAAGATCCTTTCTGAGAATGTAGAACGATTGGCGGATGTCGTCAAAGATATGAAAGGGGTAACCGTCAAAGACCTTGCCCTTGACATTGGCGTTCCTTTTCATCCCGGTGCCCTAAAATATTATAAAGAGAAGGGCGTTATTAAATAGAGTCTGATTATAAATGTGCCTTTTCCGTCATGCCGGACTTGATCCGGCATCCAGAACGCCTTGAAATTACTGGATTCCGGCTTTCGCCGGAATGACGAACTTTTGGGAAACTGTTAGTTTATGGACAGGCATTAAATAATGATCAATATCATCCCCTTGGCCTGAATCTTAAGCCCTGATGTGGAAGGCGGGAATGGCTCTATTCCCGCCTTTTCTATAGGTGAAAGCCATGGAACATTTTATTCGCATTGTGAAAAAGATGACGTGGGTGATCGCTGTTCTCATGTCAGCCTACCATCTCTATGCAGGAGCCTTTGGCGCTCCGGAAGCAATGATGCACCGTTCCATCCATCTTCTCTTCACCCTTGTTCTGATCGTTTTGGCGGGCATCACCAGCGGAGAAAAACAGAAGAATGGAAAGATATTTTTCGACCTCATCCTCCTTCTTTTGATCCTCTTGTCTCTGGGCTACATCTTTCTCAATTATGAATATATCGTAACACGCTATCCCTATGTCCATCCTGTCAGCACATGGGATCTCACCATGGGCGTGATTTTGACTTTAATCCTCCTTGAGGCGGCGAGAAGGACGATAGGGCTGGCCCTGCCCATTACCGCATCGGTATTCCTCCTCTACGCCCTTTTCGGAAATTACCTGCCGGGATTGATGCGCCATACGGGTTTTACGATTGAGACTCTGATTGACCAGCTCTATTTAACTACGGAGGGAATTTTTGGCATTCCGCTCGGAGTTTCTGCCACCTATGTGATCCTTTTTGTCATCTTCGGCGCTTTTTTAGAGCAGTCAGGCACAGGAAAATTTTTTATGGACTTTGCCACCTCTCTGGTAGGCGGTGCAAAGGGTGGGCCTGGGAAGATCTCTGTGGTATCGAGCAGTCTCTTCGGAACGATCTCCGGGAGCGCAGTGGCCAATGTGATGGTCGATGGCTGGTTGACCATTCCCCTGATGAAAAGAACGGGGTTCAAACATGATTTTGCCGCTGCCGTAGAAGCGACCGCTTCTACCGGAGGGCAGATCATGCCACCGGTCATGGGCGCGGCCGCATTTGTCATCGCTGAATATACGGGAATTTCTTACCTCCAGATATGTAAACATGCTTTGATCCCGGCTCTTCTTTATTATCTTGCCCTTTTTATGGCTATCCATTTTGAGGCAAGCAAGACGGGATTACTGGGCATCCTCAAGTCGGAGAGACCGGTCCTGAACTGGGTCATCCTGACGAAAGGCCATCTCTTCGTTCCCCTAATTGTGATTATCTTCTTCATGTTAGCGGGCTACACGCCGATGTATGCCTGCATCTATGCCATCATTGCAACACTGATTGTTTCTCTCCTCAGGACGGAGACCCGCATGGGGTTGAGAAAGATTCTGGAAGCCCTTGAGCTCGGGGCGAAGAATATGCTTCCTGTTGCTGCGGCCTGCGCATGCGCAGGTATAGTGGTGGGCGTGATCAATTTAACAGGATTGGGTCTCAAGTTTACCAGTCTGATCCTTTTCATCGCTGGCGACTCCCTTGCTCCCGCTCTCATCTTTACGATGATTGCGGGGATTATTCTCGGTATGGGACTTCCCACGACAGCGGCCTATATCGTCCAGGCCGCCTTGCTCATCCCCGCTCTCATCAAATTGGGTGTGCCGGTGATTGCGGCCCATCTCTTCGTTTTTTATTTTGCCATCATCTCCGCCATCACGCCGCCAGTCGCTATGGCGGTCTATGCGGCTGCGGGCATCAGCGGTTCGAACATATGGAAAACAGGTATCGAAGCAATGAAAATTGGAGCCACAGGCTTCATCGTGCCCTTTATGTTTGTCTATGGTCCTTCGCTTCTGCTCATCGGCTCTTCAACGAGCATTGTTACCACCATCATCTCCGCATCGATCGGCGTTGTCCTTCTTTCAGCCGGATTGATGGGATGGTTATTAAAAGAGGCGAGCTATCTTGAGAGGGCGATGCTCGTTTCCGGAGCCCTTTTCCTGATCAAACCCGGTATCTATACAGATGCGATTGGATTGGTTTTGCTGGTCATCGTCATCCTTATGCAGAAGTATTGGCATCGTTCTGGAATAAAACCTTAAACTCATTTTAGGAGAATGGACAGTTAGGGTCTGTTTATAAATTTCTCTTTTCAATCAGGGTCGTCATTCCGGCGAAAGCCGGAATCCAGTTTTAGAGGTGGTTTCAAGCAATTGTCAGAACCATGTCTGGATGCCGGATCTAGTCCGGCATGACGGAAGACGATATTTGCAGACATACACTTTTTAAAAAAAGGAGAATCGTTTGAAAAAAGCAGTGATCGTCAGCGCGGTTCGCACACCGATCGGAAGATATATGGGAATGTTGAAAGACATTCCCGCCTATGATCTGGGAGCGTTGGTCTTAAATGAGGCGGTCAAAAGGGCCGGATTGAATCCTGGCCAGGTTGAAGAGGTCATCATGGGCCAGGCCTACCAGAACGGGGAGTATGTGAATATTGCCCGGATGTCGCTTCTCAAGGCAGGATGGCCGGAATCGATTCCCGGGATCACACTGGACCGGCGCTGTTGCACCGGACTGGATGTGATCTGCTCTGCAGCCATGGCTGTCCAGTCGGGCCATGCGGAGATTGTGGTGGCAGGCGGCGTGGAGAGCATGAGCAGTGCGGAGTTCTACCTTCCGGGTGAAATCAAATGGGGGATCGGCGGCAAAAAGGGAATGCCAAAAGGTCATGGGGACCTTTCCCGGTGGGGCATTCCACTCTATGACCGGATTCAACGGGCAAGGGTGATGTCCCAGCCTGAAGAGAGATATGGAGTCCTGCCAACGATGATGTCCTGGGCAGAAACAGCGGCAAAGGAGGAGGGAATCTCAAGGGAGGATTGCGACCGCTGGGCTTTAGAGAGCCACCGGAAGGCATGCGATGCCATGGAATCAAGCAGGTTTAAGGAGGAAATCGTGGCTGTTCCCATCCCTCAAGAGAAAAAGGGTGTGATGTTATTTGACCGGGATGAGACGCCAAGGCAGGATACGACCTTTGAGCAGCTATCGAGACTTCAACCCGTCTTAGGAGGGGTCTGCACGGCAGGGAATTCCTCCTCCGAAAACGATGGTGCTGCAGTCTGCGTCATCACGACTGAAGAGAAAGCTGAGGCATTGAGGTTGAAGCCTCTGGCCTCAATCAGGGAGTTTGCCGTTGCGGGTGTGGACCCACGGTACACCTATCGGGCAGTGGACCTCGCTGTCAAGAAAGTCCTGGAGAGGACAGGGTTGAAGATCGATCAGATGGATTTAATCGAAATTCAGGAGGCTTTCGCCGCACAAGTGCTGGCAGACCTGAAGATGTTGAACCTCACCCCGAAAGACTATCCAAGAATCAATGTCAATGGGTCAGGTATCTCACTTGGCCATCCCATTGCCTGCACTGGAACGAGGGTGCTGGTTACCCTCCTTCATGAGATGAAACGGCGGGGCAGTCGATTCGGCCTCGAATCGATCTGCGGCGGCGGCGGACTGGGCATTGCAGCCATCTTTGAACGGGAATAAAATAGCGAACGATTTCTCACTCGAAGGAGCAAGCCAATGTCATCCCATTTAATCAACTTTGATCCAATCACTCCCTTTGAAGGAAAATCTCCCCAATTTGATGAAACCGTATTCATCGATCCCTCGGCGAGGCTGATCGGAGATATTCTCCTAAAGAAAGAGGTGAGCATCTGGCCCTTTGCGCTTTTGAGGGCGGATAGCGATCGAATCGTTGTGGGAGAGCGTTCAGTCATTCTCGATAAGGTTTTGATCGAGTCTCCGACGGGCCGGCCAGTCATCATTGAGCGGGACGTATTGATCAGTCACGGGGTCATCCTCCACGGATGTATTGTCAGGGAAGGGGCGGTTGTTGGAATCGGAGCCATTGTGCTGGACGGAGCAGAGGTGGGGAAGAATTCGGTCATCGGGAGCGGAAGTGTTGTGCCTCCTGGAATGAAGGTTCCCGAAGGGTCGCTCGTTCTCGGGATCCCGGGCAAGGTTGTCAAGCAACTGGACGAGGAGGCGATGAGACGGTCCAGAGAACAGTGGGTTGAGGCCTATGAGAAGGCGAAGAAGTATTTAAAGATCTTTGGCCCCCTCTCCCCACTGGGGCTTAAGCGCTAACTTAATATTCCCTCCCCTTCAAGGCTGTGTCGTAATAGGGGAAATTATAAAAATTGTCATGCCGAACCTTGTGCTGAACTTAATTCAGTATTGTTTCGGCATCTAATAGAATTAAATAGTTACGAGATCCTGAACCAAGTTCAGGATGACAAAATAGTAATTACGACACAGTCTCTGAAGGGGGAGGAGTTAAGTAAGTTCCTTCCCTTGAAAGAGGGGGGAGAGCAAAGTTAGCGCATATGCCCTCCAGGGGAGAAGGAGGGGGTGAGGGGGATATTTCAGATATCTTTGGTTAGTATTTGAGAGAAACATAATGGGGAAAGTAATTGCACATGGCCGTTAGGCCACTCACGAACCATGAAAATGGTCCGTAGGTCACGGTTAGGGTTAGGAGGCCCGTATCGACTGCCGGTTACGGTTACGTGTAAAGAATTAAATTACGATAAACGTAGCCTTTTATTAACGAAACGGGTATCGTTACCTTTACCGTTAGACTTTTATTTTCTAAGTAATGACTATCGATCGAATCAGAAGAGTGTTGGTGATCGGTGCGGGGACCATGGGCCACTCGATTGGACTGGTTTTTGCACAGGGCGGGTATGAAGTCGATCTGGTAGATATGAATGAGGGCATTCTCTTAAAAGCTCTCAAGCTGATTCAAGCCAATCTTCGGACTCTGAAAAATGCGAAGATGATCGATGCGAGATCGATTCCAAAGATTTTGGGTCGAATCCATCCCTCCACTTCCCTCGATGTGGCGCAGAAGGCTGACCTGGTTGTTGAGGCAATATCCGAAAATCCGAAAGCGAAGAAAGAACTTTTTCAAACCCTGAATCGCCTCTGCCCTGAGCGGACGATCTTCACCAGCAATACTTCCTATCTCAATATCTTTCGGCTGACAAAAAAAATCCGTCCCGAAAAGATGTTGATCTGCCACTGGTATGCTCCGCCCCATCTCATCCCTCTGGTCGATCTGGTCAGGGGGCCTAATACATCCGAGGTGACAATCAAAAGAGTGAAAGAAATCTTCCTGAAATTGGGTAAGACGCCGGTCGTGATGAAGAAGTTCATTCCTGGATATATTGTCAATCGCCTTCAGAGGGCCATGGCAAGGGAGATCTTCTTCCTCCTGGATGGAGGATATGCCACAGCGGAGGAGATCGACAGGGCAGTGAAGAGCAGTCTCGGAATCAGAATCCCTGTTGTCGGGGTGGTTCAACGATATGACTATACCGGGCTGGATCTGGCCCTCGCTTTTGAGAGAAACCCGTCTATCCATCTGGTCTCAAAAGAGAGAAGTCCTAAAACCCTGAGCCAGTTGGTGAAGAAAGGATATTTCGGAGTCAAGTCAGGAAGAGGGTTTTATGACTATACCTCGAAGAATATTGCAGATGTTTTGAAAGAGCGGGACCAGAAGTTGATCAAACTGCTAAAATTTTTAAAAGAAGGAAAATTCATAAAAGATTTAAGCGAATATCACGAATGATAACGAATTTCACGAATCGAACCCATTCGTGTCATTCGCTTCCATTCGTGATATTCGTTTCTGTTTTACGGAACTTTATCCATCCTTTCGTTGTCTATATAAGAGGGGACATACGGATTTTTAATGGAGCGTTCTCCGAAGGTTCAGAAAGAGGTGATTGAGAATTGTAAGGCAGGAGACAAGAGCGCTTTTGCGGAGATCGTCCTCGCTTACCAGAAGAAGGTTTTTAATATCGCCTTTCGGATATTGGGAAACAGGGAGGAGGCGAAGGAGTTGTCCCAGGAGGTCTTTCTCTCCGTCCTGGAGTCGATTAAGGATTTGAGGGAAGAGGTCAAATTTGAGCCCTGGCTGACGCAGATGACCTTGAACCATTGCCGAAACCGCTGGAAATATTTGAAGCGAAGACACTATTTCAAAACGGACTCGTTGAACGATCCCATCGGAACAGAGGATGGAGAGATGGAAAGGCCGGTCTATGATCCTTCCGGTAATCCGGAAACCCTCTTCGAAAAAAAGATGATCCGGGAGTTTGTCCAGAAGGGGCTGTTAAAATTGAAGGAGGATCAGAGAGAGATGATTGTATTAAGGGACCTCCAGGGGTACTCTTATGAAGAGATAGGGAAGTTGCTTTCTCTACCTGAAGGGACGATCAAGTCAAGACTTCACAGGGCCAGAATGGACCTCAAAGGGATTCTGGAAGGATCGATGCATTAACAAGTTGGTCAAGGTGAAGAGGTTAGGGTTATGAAGCCCGTTTGGTTTAGGGTCAAACGGTTAAGGTTACGAAGCCCGTATCGGTTAACGGTAACGGTTGCGTAAAAAGCATTAAAAGACGACAAACGCAGCCTTTTATCAACGAAACGGGCCTCGTTACCCTTACCTTTCCACTTTATTTTCTGTGCAATGAATGGAGAGAGTCTATGGAATGCAAAGAGGTTCGTGACCGGTTCTCCTCCCTGTTTGAGGGGGAATTGAAGCCGTCGGAAGAGGAGAGGATCAGGGAACATCTTGGTTCCTGCCAGGATTGTCAAAAAGAGTGGGAACAGTTCAACCGGATGATCCACTGGCTTCACACGGTCGAAGAAGAGGAGGCGCCAGAAGGGTTTCTCTCAGAGATACAGAAGAAACGGGAGGAACGAAAGGGGCGAGAAAGGCGGGGAGGGGATCGGTTCTTCCGTTCCATGAAGATCCCTGTCCAGGCCGCGGCCATGGTGATGATCGTTTTTTTAGCCCTTTATCTTACCAAAATGACGCCCTTTGATATGCTTCAGAAGAGGGCTGTTGAAAAGCCTGAGGTTCTGCAATCGGATAGAGAAAAGAAAGAGCCCGTTTTAAAAGAAGAGGAGGGGCAAAAAGTGACCACGCCCCTCCCTGAACTCTATCGAGAAAATTATCTTGCAGAAGTCAAACCCTCTGTTGCGGATGAAAAGGCAAGCGATCAAGGTCAGGTTGTTCAAAAAATGAAAGAAGAGGATAAGGAACCGCCTGCCCCTCCCCTGAAAGAAGAGATGGCAACGACTGAACTTGTTCGTCCGAAGGAGATGGCAAAATCAGAAGCCCCTCGTCTGGAGGAGAAGAGGAGAGAGGGCGAGAGGTTTGGAAGGGTGACGATGCCTCTTGCCCCAAAAACAGCCCGTGAAATAACTCTGAAAATCAGCGACCGGGAGAGAGCCATCTCCCGGATTCAGGAGTTGGCAAAGCAATTGGGGGGAGAAGTGGTAAAAGAAGATGGAGATGTTTTATTAGCCTCCCTGCCTGCCTCCACCTTGACGGAATTTGAAAAAGAGTTGGCCCAGGTCGGTTTTCCTCCTTCGGCTCCCAAAGCCGGCGTTCAAAAAGAGATGAAGGATGATTTAAAGCTTGCCGCTGGAGCAAAGAGCACGGAGCCTGAAGCGAAGGGAAAAGAACCCTCGAGATCAGTGGTCCTCAGAGAAAATATAATTTCCATTCGCATTCACCTCGTCCCGGAATGATCGTCCCTTTTTAGTCATGCTCCCGGTAACATTTTTTATGAGGCAATTCGTCGTTCCGGTTGACTTATAGAAACAATCCTTGTATAAATTATTCGTATCTTCTTATCCAATCTGATCCTTTTCAATAAATTTTACATGACGACTGCGTCACCCACGAACGATGAAAATAAGAATGTCATTCCCGCGCAGGCGGGAATCCAGGAAAAACCGAAAACACTGGATTCCTGTTTTTACAGGAATGACAAACTGCCGGTAAATTCCTCCACGTTCTATTTTCAACGTAATTCCCATTTCTTCAACAGGGAAAGATACCCGGTAACAGGGAAAGGAGGAGATTCATGATGGGACGAAGGGGTTTTTTGGGGGTGATGCTTGTCGTACTGTTCGTATGGGTCTGCCCTAACGGTCTATCGGCAGAAGAGCGCTATACGGTCAAATCCGGTGACTCTCTCTACACGATTGCGAAATCGTATGGCATCTCCGTTGAAGCTTTAAAGGAGGCCAATGGTCTGGAAGGAAGTTATCTCAAACCGAAGCAAGTTCTCGTCATACCGAATCCGAAAAAGAGGCCAGCCGGAAATGCAGCCCAGAGGGTTTCACCCGAGACCGAATCCTACATCGTAAAACAGGGGGACAGTCTTTACACGATTTCGAAAAGGGCGGGCCTTTCAATTGAGGAGATCAAGAGGTTAAACCAGCTTCGGACGGATGTTCTCAAGACAGGCCAACGACTCATCCTGCTGAAACAGCAGGACACGAGAACAGAAGAGGTAGAGGAACTCGGCGATTCAGAAGAGGTCAAAGAAAGTCAGCAAGCCCAGGGGGAGAATCAGGTAATCCCAGAGGCTCTGGGAAAATGGAGGGGTCCTGAGGAGAGGAATCTCTTCATAAGAGTGGTTAAAACCTTTTTAGGAGTTCCTTACCGGTTGGGCGGTTCCACCCTCAAGGGAATCGATTGCTCTGCCTTCGTAAATAAGATGTTTGAAATTTTTAATGTCGAGCTTCCCAGAACCACCAGGGAACAATTGCGGATTGGTAAGAAAGTCAGGAGAGAAGAGCTTGAGGAGGGGGATGTCGTCTTCTTCAAAACACAAAGGGCAAGCCGTACCCATGTGGGAATCTATATCGGCAACAATCAATTCGTCCACGCCTCCTACCGAGGCAAAGAGGTGAGAGTGGATAATCTGGACACCCCTTATTTTAACCAGCGGTTCATCAATGGGGTGCGCATCATCGAATTAGAGAAGGAGAGCTGAGAATATGATCCTTGCCATCAATCCTAAAAACCCGCAGTTGAGGCTGGTCCGAAGGGTAATTGAAGTTCTGGAAGAGGGGGGTGTGATCGGATATCCCACCGACACGGTTTATGGAGTGGGTTGTGATCTGTTCAACCAGGAGGCGATACGGAAGATTCATCGATTGAAGAAGATGGAGGCGAAGAAACCGCTTAGTTTCATCTGCGCCGACCTGAAGGACATCAGCCGCTATGCCCATGTCTCCAATTATGCCTATAAAATGATGAAGAGGCTGCTTCCCGGTCCTTATACCTTTGTTTTAACCGCAACCAAACTTGTTCCCAAGATTGCCATGACAAAACAGAATACCGTTGGCATTCGCATCCCGGACAATAATATCTGCCTCAGCCTTGTGAGGGAATTAGGGCACCCGATCATCAGCACCAGCGTCTACAAAACTGATGAAAGCCTTTACAACGATCCCGCCGAAATTGAAGAACGCTTCGCCAAGAAGCTCGACCTTGTCATCGACGGCGGAGTCATCGTTGCGGAGCATTCCAGCATCATTGATCTCACCGATGAATTCCCAAAAGTCATCCGAAAAGGGAAAGGGGATGTGAGCCTTTTTCAGTGAACCCCGTTAGAAATTCCAGTCCCGCTATAGCGGGACTCGAAGCCCTCCGGGGCAGAAACCCCTCCCTCCGGGCCATAGGCCCTACGCGGCCGGAGGCTGGGGCGGAGCCCGGGCGCACTATTATTTCTAACGGGGCGAGGAGGAAAAGAATGGGACGAAAGAGTCTTTCACCTACGACCTTACTCTTTCCCACGCCGGTCGTCCTGGTCACCAGTGTGGATGGAAAGGGAAGACCCAATATCATCACGCTCGCCTGGGCAGGAGTGGTCAATTCCGAGCCTCCCATGATCGGCATCTCCGTCAGGCCGGAACGCTATTCGTATGGTTGTATCAAAGAAATGGGAGAATTTGTGGTCAATCTTCCCACGGAAAAGATGGTCAGAGGAGTTGATGCCTGCGGCATCGTATCAGGAAAAGGGACAGATAAATTCGAACTGACGGGGTGGAAAGCTGTTCGTGCAGATAAAGTGAAGGCGCCATTGATTGACGAATCTCCGGTTCAGATGGAATGTAAAGTCAAACAGATCATCCCCCTCGGAAGCCACGATCTCTTTCTCGGCGAGATCATCGCCCTCCATGTGAAAGAAGAAATTGAGAAGGAGAAGGGCCGGATCGATATTTTGAAAGCCCTTCCACTGGCTTACTGCCCGGGTGCGCAGGAGTACTGGAGCCTCGGAAAACCCCTCGGCCATTATGGTTTTACCAAAGGCAACCCATGATCATTGACTGCCACACCCATATCTTCCCTGATGAAGTGAGAAAGAACAGGGAAACCTTCTGCCAGAGAGGCAGAGTTTTTTCTTCTGTCTATACAAATCCCAAAGCCAGGCTCGTTGGAGCAGAGGATTTGATTGCTTCAATGGATGAATCCGGGATCGAGCAATCCGTGATCTGCGGCTTCCCATGGGGCGAACCGGACCTTTGTGCTCTCCATAATCAATACCTGATCGATTCTGCCCTGCGCTATCCCCATCGATTGATCGTTTTCATTCTTCTCCTCTTTTCGGACCCGGAGTGGTCAGCCAGGGAGTTGAAACGGGGAATTCAGAATGGGGCAAAGGGAGTGGGGGAGATCGCTTTCTACGATCGGGAGATGACCGATCAGGATATTGAATCGATGAGGCCGATTTTTAAAGAGATGGAGAAGCGGAGGATTCCTCTCCTTCTCCATACCAATGAGCATCTCGGTCATCCTTATCCCGGCAAGGGAAGGACTCCTCTGGAGGCCTTCTACCGGTTTGCCCTCGCCTTTCCATCTCTTAAGATCCTGCTGGCCCACTGGGGAGGGGGGCTTCCCTTCTATGAGCTGATGCCTGAGGTTGCGAAAGCAATGGCGAATGTCTATTACGATACGGCCGCCTCTCCCTTCCTCTATTCGAAGAAGATCTATGGAGTTGTAAAAAAGATCGTGGGCGCGGAGAAAATTATTTTCGGATCGGACTTCCCGCTGGTCCAACCCCGAAGGTATTTTCAGGAGCTGGAAGAATCAGGCCTTTCGACCGAGGACCGCGGGAAGATTTTGGGGTTGAACTTTTTGAGGTTTCTTCAATCGGAATAAGTTCCTTCCAGGCCCTGCCGGACAAAGGAGGCGGTTGCTGTGGCCAATACCGCTCCATCCTCCCTTGCGACGCTTGCCTTTGCCTTAACCAATTTCTTATGCACTTCTGTGATTTCTCCATCGATTCGAAGGGGTTGAAGGGTCGGGGCCGGTTTTTTGAATCTGACCTCCAGGGATGCTGCAATTGCATTCAATCCTAATTCATAAACCAGATTGGCCATCGCTTCATCCAGAAGGGTGCAGACGATTCCGCCGTGGACGACTCCATCCCAGCCCTGATAGATTGGCTCCACCGTGAAGGTCGTGTGGATGGTCTGCTTCTGCCGGTCGACTTGAAACTTAATTTTTAATCCGTGCGGATTCTTTTCGCCGCACACAAAACAGCCTCCATCCGATACGAATTTCATCCGGTGCTCCTCATCGTCCTCCCTCTCCCCACGAGACTGTGTCGTAATTACTAATTTGTCACCCTGAACTTGTTTCAGGGTCTCGTAAGTTCTTGGAATGATTAGATGCCGAAACAAGTTCGGCATGACATTTTTTTAGTTTCCCCTATTACGACACAGTCTCCACCGCAGGAGAGGATTGGGGTTATGGTTTAGTAACTCCTCAGTAACGTGGAATCACAACATTCATGATAAAATTTAATTACACCCGATAGGCGGGACATTCCTGTCCTGCCTATGTTGGAGGTGGGGTTAGAAAACCCCCGCCTATCGACTTCTACTATCAATAAAATGGAGTGCCCCCTTGCTGAAGAGTTACATGGTTGACTTGATTTTTCCTGTATCATATAGTCTGAACCATGAGGTTGTCAAATCAGGGTGATCAAGGGGAGAATGATGAAAGAGAATAGACACTATTTCGAGGTGGCTATCACAGCGGCCAAAGAGGCAGGTAAGATCCAGAGGGCTCGCTTTGGTCAGCCCCAGTCCGTTACTTTTAAGGGAGAATTTAATCCGGTGACCGAAGTGGATCGGCTCTGTGATCAGGCCATCCAGAAGACGATTCATCATGCCTTCCCTGACCACGACATCCTGACAGAGGAGAGTTCTTTCAAGGGGAAAGGGTCTTCCTGGAGATGGATCATCGATCCACTCGACGGGACGACAAACTATTACCGGGGTTTCCCTTTTTTTTCCGTCTCCATTGGCCTGGAGAAAGACGGAGAAGTGATCCTGGGAGTAGTTTACATCCCCCTCTTCGAAGAGCTCTTCGTCGCCCAAAAAGGAGAAGGAGCGTTTCTGAATGAAAGGAGAATCTCTGTCTCTCAAACCAATCAATTGAAGAGGAGTTTTCTTGCCACGGGTTTCCCATACGATGTTCAGGAGAACCCTGATGTCTATCTGCGCTATTTCCGGCAGTTCATCCGACAGAGTTTAGCCGTTCGCAGGCCGGGGTCTGCGGCCATTGATCTCTGTTATGTTGCCGCTGGAAGGTTTGATGGTTTCTGGGAGTTGAGGCTACAACCCTGGGATATGGCCGGAGCTAACCTCATCGTCACCGAGGCCGGGGGGAAGGTGACCGATCCAGAAGGAGGACCTTTCGATATCTATTCCGGGGGACTTCTGGTTGCCTCCAATGGGCTGCTTCACAAGCAGATGCTTCAAGCGATTGAGGAGATTGAAGAAGAGACGGGGAGATAGGGAGATCAGGGTACCAGGAGATCAGGAGATGGGGGGATAAAAAAACATTTCAAATTACAAATTTCAAATCGCAAATTGAAGTAACCCCACCCTACCTCCCCTTAAGTTAAGGGGAGGAGAGGAGGGGTTATGAAACCTGAAATTAGGTTGCGTGACTGAAGGCGACGGATAAATGGATAAAAAGAGACAATCCGATCTTTTTAATCGCGAGGAAAGAGAGCTTTTGGGGAGAGAGGCTCCTCTGGCTGATCGGTTGAGGCCGAAAATGCTGGAAGAGTTCGTGGGCCAGGATCATCTTCTGGGGCCCGGCAAAGTCCTTCGTCAAGCCATTGAGTCGGATCATATTCCTTCCATGATCCTCTGGGGTCCGCCGGGTTCGGGTAAGACGACGCTGGCCATGCTCATCGCCTCCGTCACAAGCGGTCATTTCACCGCCTTCAGCGCGGTGCTCTCCGGTGTGAAAGAAATTAGGGAGGTCGTCCACGAAGCGGGGGAGGAGTGGAAGTACCAGAAGAGAAGGACGATCCTCTTTGTCGATGAGATCCACCGGTTCAACAAGGCCCAACAGGACGCTTTCCTGCCCCATGTCGAGAAAGGAACAATCATCCTCATCGGCGCGACCACAGAGAATCCATCCTTTGAAGTGATTTCACCGCTGCTTTCCAGGGCAAAGGTCTTTACCCTCCGCGCTTTGAACGAAGAGGAGATCGAGGTCATTTTAAAACGGGCCTTGAGCAATCAGGAGAGGGGATTAGGTCAGTACCCAACCGAGGTTGAGGAAGAGGTGATTAAAAGGATATCACGGATGGTCAACGGCGATGCACGAATTGCTCTGAACACCGTGGAGATGATTGTGCTCACCACTCCGCCCGATCAAAGCGGAATCCGTAAAATCACCACGAAAAATCTTGAGGAAGTCCTCCAGAGAAAGACTTTTCTTTATGACAAGTCCGGAGAGGAGCATTATAATCTGATCTCCGCTTTCCACAAGAGCCTGAGAGGGAGTGACCCGGATGCGGCCCTCTACTGGCTTGGGAGGATGCTTGAGGCAGGAGAGGATCCCCTCTATATTGCAAGGCGGATGATCCGGTTCGCTTCAGAGGATGTAGGGAATGCAGACCCTCAGGCTTTACAGGTGTCGGTTTCTGCAATGCAGGCCTTTCACTTCATCGGCCAGCCCGAGGGGAACCTGGCCCTTGCCCAGGCTGCTATCTATCTGGCAACCGCTCCTAAATCAAATTCCCTTTATACGGCATTTCAGGGAGTCCAGAAGGATGTCCGGGAACTTGAGAACATGCCTGTTCCGCTACATATCAGAAATGCCCCCACCTCTCTGATGAAGGACCTGGGTTATGGAAAGGATTATAAATATCCCCATGATTACCCGGATCATTTCATCGAAGAGGAATACCTTCCTGAGAATCTGAAAGGAAAGATTTACTACCACCCAACCGACCAAGGCTTTGAAAAAGAGATTAAAAAGAGATTGGAGTTCTGGAGAAGAAAGAAAGGCGAAAGCAATAAATCGAAACCTTAGGGTATGAAGTCATCCTAGTGTAATGTTACAGTAATATCTTTACAATCATCCGGTCTTGTGTTATGATTGGGTTCATGTGGAACCCAGCCGAAAAATTGTCTATGACAGAGGAGCAGCGCAAAACCCTGAAAGTCTGGGTAGCTGC
>Ga0209835_1000967_pt1 | contig 16795 bp, 28 predicted proteins | sample LakKivwa52mmetaG_FD_184138 | JGI IMG/M metagenome (GOLD analysis project Ga0209835, IMG submission 184138) | Anoxic lake water microbial communities from Lake Kivu, Rwanda to study Microbial Dark Matter (Phase II) - Lake Kivu water 52m metaG... | ecosystem: Environmental > Aquatic > Freshwater >...
TCCATTTCACACATTGGGCATCGTCCAGATGGATAACATACAATCGCATCATAATGTTCACAGCTTTTCATTCTATAGTTCTCCTTATAGCTTGCTCACTGGTTCACTATTTAATAATTTAATTACATCAGACAAACACTTATTTATTTTTAAGGCAGCGCTACAGCATTTATTTGAACTTCCGTCTTTAACGTCAGGAAAAGCAAATAAGTCTTTTGCAATCTGATTAGCCCTGTTAATGTCGATAAGCAATAATGCTTTTGTCTCTGCTTTCATTTTACGCCACCTTTCTGTACAGTTCTTCTGGACTTATTTCAGTTGGAAATATCTGCTTAATACCACCACAATTCCACACTATCGCACACGCCTCACTACACCACACTTTATCAGGGTCGGGCTTTACAACAGCCGTCCAGCACCATACTCCGCCACGGATGATATTTAACCACCACTTGCTTGACTTGCGCAAGGCAAACGACAGCAGGCCGGGCGCATCATACTTCTTATGACTTTCTCCTTGATAAATAATTTCGCAGCCCTTATGCTGAATTAAGTATGCTGGCAATTTATACGGCCACGTTGACATCATACCTGCCATATCACAAGCCCACACCCAGATGGCCTCTTCTTGCTCGTCCTTTATGTCAATTGACACTGACCGCCAACGCAATGGGTGAGTATAGCTGATAAACTTGAACCGGCAGCCGTTGGCTTTATCTGCCATTGTTGAACTGAATGACACACCACCTCTATCCACGTCAAACTGCAATTCCGCGTGAGTCAGCTTCGATCGGAGCAAGATCATACAGTCAATCCATGACAGTTTCTTGCCGTCCTTTTTAGCGGCCAACGCATCATAAAATCGAAAAGTAAGTGTTTTCATTTTATAGCCTTTTAGAATTTTTAGTACTATTTTAGGGTTTATTTCAAAAACGCCTTAAAACGCCTCTAGCGGCCTTAAAAAGCCTATTTTTGGCCTAATATCGCCGCTTTCAATTCTTGATTTTCATTTTTTGAAAATCTGGATATTCGTCTTGTTTCAGCATCCAGTCTTAATTCTGAGCACTTTTTAAGTGCAGCAAGCATCCCTTTTGACCAGCCAAAGTCAATATAAAAAACAACAGCTTCTGCAACATTCATCCATGCATAACCACAGTCAATACCAAGTTTTCTTTCTTGCTTATTATCATCATCCAAAGCATCTGTGTACATTTGATGACTTGCAAATGGTGCTTCACCACGATTCAGACAATCAAGAATACATTCCTGCAAATAACCTTTGTGAGTAGTCAGGTCTCCACTAAAAGGGCTTTCAATAACAACCAGTCTTTTCTTCTTCCTGTTCTTAATCATTGATCATTCCTTTCAAAATCTTTTCTGTAAAACTAAAATCTTCTTTTTGTTCGTCGCATCCGGCAATTTTATCTGATACAAAATGTATTGTATCTTTTCTACCTGTCACTATTCTCTTTATGATTCCCGCTTGTTCAAGGGTATCAAGAATTGAATCAAGTGTTTGTGCATTCATTCGATGATGCACCATATTCAAGAGCATCTTTCTATCAATTTCTCTCTTCAATTTTATAATATCAGTTATATAAGCATGTGCAGCACCAATATCGTCACTTGCAATAGCCATCATCACTTTGGGCATATACTGTTCGACATTAGTCAATATGTTAATTGCTGTTTTAACATCCTTTGCAGTAACTACAAGGTCATCTTTGTATGATGCTGCAACAATGATGCACAGTTTCAACAAATTTGTCGTTCTTTTATTCGCATACCCACTAAGATACTTATTTTCGTGCATAGGACTTTTGGTCATAAAATTCATATATTCATCTTCAAGTAATTTCCATGCATCTTCATTAGGTAAAAAACAGCCCTGAATTTTAGAGCATTCATTTAAGTCATGCAAAATTAAATCTTTTTGTTTTTCATGATCTTTACTATGCGTTGTTCTGAGAACAAATTTCTCAGGCGTTTCTTTATACACAAATATAATGCGTGCTGTAAAACCTCCGCCAATAGCAGTCAATGAAATTGATTCTTTGATCCATGATATTGTCGATCCACCAAGAAGTGATACGCAACTGTTGGATATCTTTTCTTTTCCACGACTCTTTGTTTCATAGACAAATTCATCTTTGCTGTCCCATAATGTCGTTAAAAATTGAATCATTCCATTTTGTGCGCTCATTTTATCAATGAAAGTTGATATCTCATCTGCAAGAATTATGCCTTCAGCACAGGAACGTACAATATTTTCTTCTTCATCTGTTTTCAAAGATCTCGAAAGCGCCCCAATCAATGCCTCTGGCGTCGCTTTTTGTGCAAAGATTCTTATCTCAGGACTTATTCTTTTAATAAAGTATTCAGCGACACCTATTGATGTGCTTTTCTTACATTTCCCACTGCCTGCAACAAGCACAACATACAAGTTTGGATAGATCATATAGTGTCCCATATCGATATAGCAATCTCGTCCAAGAGCGACTGCTACTGTTGATATTGCACACCATAAAGCATATATGCTTGGAATCTCAGTATCTTGTGTAAATCTACAAAATGCTTTGAGAATCCCTTCGTCAAGTTTTCGTGCCACGTTATACCTCCTGACAGTTTTTCCAGTCCTTTCCGAATGATATATCTATCGGAATGATTCTGGGTTCGTCATTGATGAATAAAGGGATTACAGCAACTTCACGAAACAACTGAATGACATCATTGATTAAGTGATCCTTACATTCAACAACAACCTCGTCGTGTACCTGAAGAGCACACCACGAACCGTCAGGAAGTCTTTTATCAAGTTCTCGAAAAATGATATTTGCAACATCACCAACCGTACTTTGTGGTTCAAAAGCGTATGCAGTACGATATAGTGTTTCATCGAGTCTTCCAAAAAAGATTCTCTTTCTTCCCAAGCATGTTGTTAATGTTCGATCTTTTTGTAACTGTCGCTCAACTGCTTTCCACCACTTTTTTAATCCTGGGAGGATTTTGTGTCGAGACTGCAAAATTGCTTTAGAGAATTGGAAGTCGATTCCTGAGATTCCTCGTTTAATGGATTGACTAACAAGGACTCCTGGTCCTGCTCCATAGTTTCCTGAATGATTTGCAAGTTTTCCGATTTGTCGTTGATAGTCAGTGATTGCTGATTCATCAACTTTGAAGATTCCAGATGCTGCCCACTTGTGAATATCGAATCCAGGGTTTTTATATCTTTCAACAAGAGTTCTGTCTCCATACTTGGCAAGCAATTCTGCGACAACGTATGTCTCAGCTTGAGCAAGGTCTCCTTTAACGAATGAACATCCTTCTCGAGCGACAAACAAATGTCGTACAGACTTAGGTATGTTTTGAAGATTTGCACCTGTTCCTCGTAGAGTTTGAGATGAAGAAATCCGTCCTGTATCAGTTCCGCTTGCGTTAAAATTTGTTCGCATAATTCTATCGGAGTCAACGGGGATGTTGAGATAAGTTGACGCAAGTTTTGAGACCTCACGAAATCGTAATATGAGTCTAAGTATCTCGTCCTTCGGGAACTTACGAGCCAACTTTTTGATGGCTTCAGCATCAGTTGTGATTGAATCATTTCCTTTAGCGTACTGGATTGGGTACTTTCGGTCGTCATAAAGAAACTCCTTTAATTGTTTAGGTGATGCAAGATTTATTTCTTTTCCGGATAATTCTTTCATGCACTTGTTGATATCTGCAAGTTCTTTTTCAGCAGTTGTTTTCATTTCCACTGCTTTCGTTGCATCAAAACAAACACCACGATTTCCTGCACGTGTTAAAGCAAAAGCAAGAGGATGAATATGATTAAAATAGAATTGAGATAATCCAAGAGTCTCAAGTTCTTTTTCAACAGCATAAGATGCAATCAACGTAACCACGCAGTCCATGCAGTTGTAGATGCAGTTTGATTTATCATCACTTGTTATTTTATTACTCCAGTAATTGCTGTATGGAGTATAAAATGTTGTAAAGAAATCAAGACTCTTAGGAAGCTCAAGATACGCAAGGTGATGAGCGTGCATAACATCAAAATAGTGATTCTTAAATGTAAGTTTATACTGTTCTTCAAGAATCGGCTGATCAAAAGATATTGAGTTTTGACCTACTTTTTGAATCGAAGAATCTTGAAAAACAGAATCAATTAGGTCAATGATTCTGGCTTCGTCAGTTGCTGTAAAGTAGGGACTATATTGTGAATCAACGCCGATGTTTATAACAGTCCCCTGTGTTTGATACATCGAAAAACCAGATCGCATAAGACATATTGATATTGCTTTGTAAATATGACTCTGTGGATGCTCATATGCAAAACCTATTGATCTAATTAAAAGGCTTTGAGACATTGTAGTCTCGATATCAAAGGAAATTCGTTTTGCACCTGATTTATAGAATGCATCAAACCATTCCATGATTTGGTCTTTTGATGGCAAAACAAGCATCTCAGGTTCAGGGATATTATATTCTGGACTTTCAGACTCCTTTTTTACACGTTGTAAATCAATTTCCGATATTGGTCGTAGAGAATAGTCCACAAGGATATCTCTTGGGTGATAAGACACTATTATCTTTTGCGAAGTTTCAGGGTCTTTGATGATAGAACCACGCCATGCTTTAAGGCTTGTATATCCTGTAAATGCCTTCAAGACATCAAGACCAAGCAATAAAACAATGTTTGGTTTGAGATTATCAACAAGGGTTTTTACATCATTCCACGCTTTCTTGAGTTCAGGTCTTGGATTCCTGTGTTGTTTATCATCATATAAAAGACCAAAAACATTCTTCGGAGGTTTTGTAGGATAGAGTGTTGTCGTAAAACACTGCTCATAATCGATACCTGAGTTCATCAGCATTGACTTCAAAAGATTGAGTTGTGACCCACCAATAGGAAGTCCTTTCATCTCAGATTCCATCGAAGGCGCGTCACTAATAATCATGACCTTCGATTTTTCTGGTCCATGTGATAAACGATTATTCATCATAAATTCCTCCTGATAGCAAACAGTTGTCCTGTGCAATTTTCGTGCAACGTTGCCATGCATCTAAATCAGCACGCGACAAATGCTCCTTATAAGCAATTTTTTTAAGTTCTTGATAGTCATATGGAGTAAATAAATCTCCAAATATTTTAAGTAAAAACAAAATTGCTTCTGTATGATCCTGCATTTTACACCTCCTTGATGTATTCAAGTGCTTTTCTGTAATGATCAGGACTTAATTCAAATCCAAGTGCCTCACGTTTAAGAGCGAGTGCTGATTTAATTGTTTGTCCAGATCCTGCAAATGGGTCAAGAACCTTTTGACCTACACATGTTGATTGCTGAATCAGGAAATCAATTAATGCTGGTGGCTTGTGATATACATGCTGTTTTGTTTTTTGATCGACTGGACTAAAAGTAATTATATTTGATGTCGGTTTCTCAAGCCTACGACTTTCTCTTGGATTTTTTTGCATAAAGAGAATTGGTTCGTAACACTGTTGATAGTTGTATCCACGAAACGGTGTTGTTGTACGACCTTTATTCCAGATGATTGGAACCGGATCAACGTTGAAGCACTGTTTCTTAAAAATCATGGTCAAAAATGGATACCATTCATTCCCAAAGAACATGTAAATATGGCCTCCTGGTTTAAGCACACGATAAAGCTCAGGGACAAGTTCTTTGTAGATATTTTCCATTGCAGAAATTTCACTATTGTCATGTGCATCACGAAGGTCATTGTAAGTCCCTTTTGCTTCATTGATTTTCTCAACAGCAAAAGGAGGATCAGTAAGCACTAAATCAATGCTTTCTGCTTTTACATTCTTGATTAAATCAATACAAGAGCCATTTAGAATTACATCTGTCTTAGATGCATCGCGTCCTTTATAAAGACGCTCAAGTTTTCTGCGTTCTTCGATTGACTGTAATTTCTTAAATGCTGCACACTTTGGAAGTTTCTGAAGTTCAAGTGCAAGTTTGGGGTCATCTTTCATTGCCTTTGCAAGTTTAATGTCCTGTGCAACACTTCCAATAGACTTGTTTAGTGTTGTCGCAGTGTCTTTTAATGACCATGCCAGTTCTTGCGTATGACGATTTCCACTCGAAACTGCGAGGGAATTATGCTCAGCACGTTTAATCTCATCGAGCATAAGCATCATTTGACATTGCTCACTCCACAAGAGCTCTTTTCTTTGAATGTTTTCTTCAAGCTCAAGTTCTTTTTTCATGAGCTCAGAACACTCATCCCTTGTTGTTGCAAAGATCTCAGTCAAGCCTGCAAAGATAGATGCACGTGTTCGACGTTCGCCGGCAATGAGCTCGTACTTATATTGAGGGTCATCGATAAGAGGTTTAACAAGAATTGGATTAATCAATCCGAATTTTTTAATTGATGATGATAAAGCATCAATGTCTCCGAGATCTTTACGACCTCGATTTACAATTTTCAGCTCTTTGATGTTAATCTTTTGCATCGAATCACTCCTTTGATGAGATTATTTAGTGTTTATTGACGTCGCTTGTGCGGATTTTGATTGAACATTTTTGGATCTGGTTTAATGATCGTTGAAGCAGGATCATAGATAAATAAACACTTTTCTTTTGGAATGAGATAAAATTCAAATCCAAGAAGCGAAGTATTTGTTATGTGATGTTCACTTAAATATGCATCAACTGGATTATCTTTTTCATATTTACGAGAGAAAAAGATATCATTTAATTCTGAAACAGTTTTAAGTGTATTATCAATAACCTTACCTCGCCAGATATGATCTTCAAATTGCGTAATATCTCGCACTGGAAGGAGTCCATTCATTGGTCCAATGCGTGCTGGTTGTCCTGGATTGGGTATCATATAAATCCTTTCTTGATTTTCAAACTTTGAAGTTCTTAAAATAGTGATGCAGAGTACACACACCTCTGCATCACCGGAGAAGAAAGACGCAAAATCGTTACTTACTCGGCTGCTGATCCTTCATACAGGTATCGAGAAACGCGAGCCTGCGGTTCACCATTGTACATTTCCTGCTTGATCTTCGCACGAACAGTCATTTGCAACAGGTCATCAAGATCAATGCCCTCTTTAATGGCATTGTCATCAAAGCCACATGCTCTGAAGAACTGGTACCACTTCCACTGACTCTTTTCGCCCTGCACAAGGTTATCAAAAACCTTTGCAACAGTGCCATCTTCGAGTTCGGTGCTGAGCTCAATCTTGCAGATTTGATTTTCTGAAGTTTTGCTCTTTTCGAGTTTCAAACGATTGGTGATCGTAAAAGTATAATCACCTGGCTCGAGCACAACAAAAGTTTTTTCATACTGTGACGGGTCGTCCATATTGATGTTAATACGTGCACACATACTCTGATCCTTTCAAAATGATTGTTTCTGTTTGTTTTGTTTGTTGCTTCCACTTCGTTACAGTTTTTGCGGCATAAGATTCTCCTGTACTTTGGGTTCGTGATTATATGTGTATCCCATTTCTTTTAACAGTCCTCTTAAACCAAGAGTCTTAAGAGATAATTCCTTTAATGATCCACTGCGTGTCCGCGAATCACGAAGTGTTGTCGGCAAACATGAAACAGTGTAATCCGCATAGCCTTGATCTTTAGGAAGTTTTTTAATCTTTGTGTACCAGACTTCATCGAACATCGCTACAACTTCATCTGGAATCTTTTGCCCAATGACTCGCGGTTTCAAACAAACATCTTCTCCGCCAACTGTTACAGGAATTTCATGAGTAACAGCTAAAACCATAATTGGTAGAGATGTAATCATTCGCAAGATCATTTTAATATCTGATGTTGCAGTTAAATAATGCTGAATCTGCGGGGCATCAAGTGGCTTTCCTGCTTGAAGCATTACTTGACTCATACACTGTACACCAAGCATTGTCAAAGAATCAATTACAAGACAATCATACGACCAAGTTCCAGCACGGACTTTGCGATTGATGTCAAATAATTTTTCTTTGATTTTAATCCACGCTTTTGGTGCAAGAGGATTGTCATCAGTAAAAGTGTCAAACTCAATTTCCTGTCGATATTTTGTAAAATTATCTACAAGATTCTTCGCTGTGAGCATGCCATTATCAGCGTCAATCATGTAACCGCCAGAGGCCTGAGCGATTAATCCTGTCTTTCCAGTCCCTGCTGGACCATAAAATAAAATCTTTGGATTTGTTGTTTTGATATCTTTTGCTTTCATTGGTCTGATCTCCTATAAAGGGTTAATCTCAATTAAAACCATTACTAACAATTGTTAATTCTTTTGCAGCACGTGTAACAGCGGTGTAGCGCCATCTGTATTTGTCCCAAATTGGACATTGCTCATCAATGACCAAGACATTATTCCACTCAGAGCCTTGTGATTTATGTGTCGTTATACAATAACCATAGTCTGCGAACACATAATTATATGCGCGTTTGGTATCTTTAATCATGGACTGCGCCGACCCAAACTGCTTTGCGACAAAATTTAATACTCGTTGCTCTTTAAGATCATTGATACACATTGCCTTGATGACATCAACTCCAAAAGTTTTTTCAGTTGAAACAATTTTTTCAACAGTCCAAATTTCACCATTGAAAACTGAGAATTTTCTATTGTTTTGTAAGACAATGATCGATTCTCCGTTATTGAGAATTTTCTTTGTGTCAAATCCTTTAAGAGCACGAAGTTGTCGATTCATCGATATGCGTGTATTATTCCTTCCACATAGAATAATATCCACAGAACCGAGAAGTTGATCTGAAGATTCATTTGCAAAGATGACTTCGTTTTTATTATAATCATTGAACTTGATCAATTTCTTATGTCTAACATTTGTTGCGAGCTGAATGATGCTTGATAACTCAGCCTGTCGATGAATCTTATCAAGCACGATATCAGCATTTTGCATTAGTCGTGGATCATCACCAACAGGTTCAAGTTGACCTGGGTCACCAACAAGAATGATTGGTTTTTGATACGAAAGCAAATCATTCCAGATGTCTTTTGCAATCATACTTGCTTCGTCGATTAGAAAATAATCTCCTTCAATTTCGTGCTTTGATCTTTTGTAAAATTTATCATTCACTCTATCATAGCGATAAATCAATGAATGAATTGTTCCAGCATCAATAACACCTTTAAGAATCATTCTCAATGCCGCTTTACCAGTGAATGAACATGGCATAGCTTCTGCATTAAGTTTCGTCTTACAAGATGCTATGATCTGTTTCAAGACAGTTGTTTTGCCTGTTCCAGCATAACCACCGATCTTAAAGATGCTTTTTTTATCAGCAATCGCATCAACAGCTTTTTCAATGGCTAATTCTTGCTGATCAGTGAGCTCAAGATCATTTTTTACTGCTTGCATTTTTCATCCTTTCTTCTTTCTCGAATAAGTATTTTGCACGTTTAAGTGCTCTGTACATAGTCGGTTTAACCACAGTTGGTTCTCCAAATAATCTATGAACTCTTGTAAATTCTGGTGTAGCATAGATGATCATATTATTTAATCTTGCCCACTTAACAAAATTTATAAGGTCATTCTTGGGTGTTCTGTAATTTTTTGGCATGATCATTCACCTTTCGCAGATAAAATTTTAATTTCTTTTTCATCAATACCATCAAGAGGATTGAAGTCATTGCGGTCAAAGTACTTAATCATGTCTCGCCAATCTTCAGCTTCACATAAATCAGCAAATTCACAAGGATATCCGTGAATGCCGTATTGACCATAAGCTGCACAGGCACTGGGATTTTTATGAAAGCGTTTTTCATCAAGCATTTTCTTGATCAAGTTTGACTGATAAATATACCACTCAATAAAGGTTTTTAACCAATGATCACGCACATAAACAGGGTGCAGATATGTTTCGTGAGAAGTTTCTTTCTTTGTGACTCGAAGAAATTCGTATAAAATTCCTTTGAGAATTGATGAGTAAAGAACAGATGCCATTAAAGTATAAGCAAGTGTTTGTGTACAGACATTGAAATTTTGACAAGTGTTGTCAGTTATCATTGACGATGTTTTATAGTCAAGAGGAAAGATGTGGTCATTCCATTTTACAAGCCTGTCGATTTTACCATAAAGTGGATATGCTCCACCGAGATCAACCATAACAGGTGCCTCAAAATCATTATAACGCTCCTTCGTGATTGTAATTCCACCTGGAGGAGAAAGCGGAATATACATTTTTGCTTTGTGAAATTGATAAAAGGCTTGGTACATCAGAAGTGCAGATGTGGGATTTCGTGAGTCATCGTTTAGAGAATCTCCGCCCTCTTGACGCCAAAGATCATTAAATATCTCCCCTGCATAATCAGGGTCATCATACGCAGCATATATCCCTGCGTGAATACATTTTCCAAAAATCAGTGGTGTTTTATAACTGTTTTGTTTTTCAAGTCGCATAACCTTTGCAAAACAAAACTTTGCTGGACATCTTGCAAAACAATCAAGACTTGATGGACTGAGATAATCGATTTGTCGTGTATCTTTCTCATCTATTTCCACAAAGAAACTCATACTGTTCTTCTCCAATCTTCTGCATTTTGAGCAGAGTATTCGTGTGTATTTTTGAGACTGATGATTTTGCTAATCCCATTTCATCAGCAATTTCCTGTAAAGTACGATTTCGATAGTAGTAATTAAAGATAATAAATTGTTCACGAATCGATAAATGACTTTGAGCAATAATCTTATCTAAATCAGCAAGAAATGTTTGTTGCTCAGGTCTTACATCATAACCTTCAAAATCTGTTTCCATAAAATCGACACAACAGCAAAAGTTATTTCTTCGACGCTCTTTTCTAAGATAGTCAATTATATCTTGACGAATAGCAATCGATGCGTGTTCGATTTTTGTAACATTCTGAATTTTACCTAAATACACAATGTTAAAAAGTTCATCTGGATCATTAACAATGTTCTTAAAAAGGCGGTAATATCGTTTTGCCCAGTAGGAAATAATCGGAAAAACTTCTTTTTCATCTAATAACATATCACAAGAATCCTTTCCTGATGTTATCAGGCAAAGAATCGAAAAGTGATTGAGCAGTTTTTGACATCTTGGGAGTAGTAATCTTTACTTTGACGTTATGCTTCTTTGCAGTCATCCCTACTCGTGATTTTCTATTCTTTGCAGTTCTTTTCTTCTCAATTTCATTACGTCGTTGATCATTTAATCTATTGATGAAAGTTATCTTTTCATCAAAAGAAAATTGACTCCACGTTTTTTCTCTTTGTAGTATATTTTCATTCATTGCAGTACTCGTAAAAGATAATAAAGACTGGAACATGAGCGGTGCACTGCATGTTCCAGTCCGGAGGGAGGGGAGAAAACTGCAAAGAGAATTATGCGTCGGTCTCTTCGTCGTCGTCATTCTCAATAGCGAAATTCGGATCTGCCAGAATTTCTTTCTTGACGCGATCCGCCAAAGAATCAAGGAAAGCCATCAAAGCATCGAAATCACCCATCTTGGACATAAGCTGAGCATGCAATTCCGCATCGCGATCCGGTGTACAAAGCTCGAATGCAAGCTGACGCAGTTTTTTCTTGCTGGCTGTACTCGGACGATACTTAGCACGACACTTGTTCGAGCAATCGGCTTTGTGTTGACGATTGATTAAAGATACAACAGCATCTTCACCCAGCTTTTCGATTGCTTCGGCTGACGATAAAAAGACTTCAATGTCAATCACTTCAACCACCTTGCCTTTGAGCTTAACTTCTGTCGGTTCGAAAGTACTCATTTTTGGACTCCTAAATATGTTTGTGTTTTTCTTTTTGCAATAAACATTTATTGCTTTCAAAATACTATACGAAACAAAATAAAAACTGTTCGGAAAAATCTTGCAAAAATTGTATTATTTTTCAAGACAAAACGGGTCGATTTTGTAGATTTTACCGGCTGATAAACTGCTGGTTTTTCTTATATATCTCAACCTCTTCTGTCTTGTTTTCAATAATCAATTTCCGAAGTTTTTTTCGATCATGGTCAATAATCGATGAATTAATAAACACGACAAGTTCTTCCTCTGTAAAATGTGTTTGAGCATCTTCTATTGACTCAAACTGGCGAAAAGGAATTATTTGTGTGCTACCATTGACCATGATAGTGCGTGGGATTTTAAGAATCATTTTCGTCATCTCCAAAAAGATTCAAGATGTCATTGATTGTCGGTTCGTTGTCGTGGGTCATTTGCTCAAGACTATCTTCGATTTGATGTTTCTCTCTACGAATGTCGTCAAAGATCTGTGATTCGAGGTTTTCTGGTACAACAATATCACTTGATTTAAGCAGTGATACTTTATAACTGTTATATCGTTCACTCAAATACAAAGATTCTTTGTCAGGGACATCTTCTTGTGGGATGTTCCAGCATGTCAATGACCCAAGATGAATGCAGAATAGTGTGTCGTAGACTCGAGTCTTGGTTTTTCGATCATTGGTGTGAGTCTTCAAAGATACAATTGGTTTTGGATCAACAACACTAAGCACCAAGATTCGACGATATGCTGAATCTGCGGGGTCTCGAATCAATAGATCACATCCACTTGAGAAACATGGTTGATAAACCTCATAGCCAGATCGCATCAAAAGGCCTTGAGCAAGAACTATGCAGATGTCTTTTTTTCTCATTGCTTTTCACTTTCATTTTTGGAAATATCTTTTGCGGATATTTTGCCATTAGCAACGTCAGTAATCAAGGATAGTTGCTCAGCAGATAATGTGTAATCTTTTCCTGCAATTGTTACTTTTTTCTGATAGCGATGCAGACAACTCCAGTTGGTCAAAAGTATTCGCTGAGCAATGATTCCATAAATGACTGTGATCTCATCGCCAAGTTTTTTGTGATCAGCAAATACAATTGATACGTCGTTTGGTGTTGTGATTTCGGTGAAAAAGTATGGAGTGAATTTATGTAAATCGTGATATACAACTTCATTGTCGACAATAAAAATGCTTAAATTACTGGTGTCTGATTTTTTGATAAAGCGCGCCTTTGTGATAGTTCTTCCGAGATCCAAAGTCCCTGGAACTCCAAAAGTCATTTCAGTCATTTTTGCATAAGCATTATTGAGCAGTTCTTCGTGTGTCATAGTAAAACCCTTTCTTGATTTTCAAAGTTTGAAATTCTTATTATTGTTAATCACGATCTTCAAGATTCGCGATATTATCAGATTCAGCTTGATCTCGAAGTGCAGCGAAAACTGAAAATGAGTCATTGTCATTAAGAAGATCATCAATAGTAATGAAATCTTCTAAAGGCAGTTTTGTCGGAATTGCAATGTCATCGATTTGTCCATCTTCGTGAACAAATCCACTAACTGGGATGGTTATTTCAACTGTGATTGTTGTTTCGACATAAATTGGTTCTTTCATGATTTTTTCCTTTCTTTTTTCTTTTTTCTTTTTCTAAAATGCTAAAATAATACAATACGTGACTAATAGTAGAATCATTGGTAAATCCTTTCGTGCAGGGGCGGACGTAGACGATTCGTCGAGGCGCGAATCAAGATATTCTCGATACACGATATACAGTTTGACAGGACTTTATTCATAATCTCTGAAATCCACAAAGATTGGAAATCTTGGTGTTCCATCATTTGTAAAGCCTTGATGTTTGACAGTGATGATTTTACCCAAAATCTCGAATCTGCGAGTCCAGAGACCATACCTCTGCGTGTCATCGAATCCCGATCCAACAAAAAATGGGATTCCAGAGGAGCAGTCTCGAACACAAAGTGCTCCGAGAGTCGCAGAATATTTTCCTTCTCCGATTTGTGTGTTAATGATTTTTGCTTCAAGAGTATTTGTTGGTTTCATCTTGAGAAGGTTGAAAGATCGTTTGTCTGGTTCATAGGGAGTGTCTCTTCTAATCATTAGTCCCTCGTGTCCGTGAGATAGAAATTCACAATATCGCTTGTATAGTGAATCTCGATCCAAGACTTGAAACGTCTCGACGAAACGAAATCTGTGATGTAGTTTTTGGTTATTCAAGATTATGCTTTTGAGAACAGCATTTCGTGTACCGAAAGTCGCTTGAGGTGTTTTTGAATCAAAGAAGTCAAAAATCCGATATCGAAGTGTTGTGTCCTCGTGTTCAATATTTACAGTCTTTCGAACAGATGAGACTGTCTTTTGAAAATCATTATCTTTGCGAATAAGCTCGCCATCAAGGATTAAGTGATAGTCCCATTGACGATAAAATACTTCATCAAGTTCGCGAACATGTTCTAAAAGCTCCGGACAACTGTTGATAAGTTTCAAGTTGCGAGTGTAGAATCGTCCATTTTGATATATGCATCGAACACCATCAAGTTTTGGTTGAACGAAGCATGGATAGGTGATTTTTGAGGCGTGTTTCGACGCATCGTGTGCAAGCATTGGTTTAAGCATTGTCAGACTCTCCAAAACTGTAGTCATATACTGCTTCGAATAACATGTGCAGGAAAGCTGTATATTCAATGATGCCTTCCCATTCTAAAATAGTGTCTATCAGCTCAAAATGCGTTTTTTCAAGAAGTTCTTCGTCAGTAAAATCCTCCCAAAAATTGGATTTATGCATACATGATTTAATTCTTTGAAGTTCTTTGTCAGTCATTGTTTTACTCCTTTGAAATAAAATAGTTAGTGGCAAGGATAGTCACTACAATTATTAAAAGTGTCCCAACAGTTTCTACAAGGATTTTCATGTTTATACTCTCTTTCCATTTAAGGTTTTGACGAATGCTGGCGTAAAATAGAAAACCATTCCTTCTTTCTCACTCTCTGTAAGAAATGAGAAAAAATCTCCAAATCCTGTATCAGGGTCAAGAATAGCAAAAACTGTGTTTTGTGCGGATTTTTTCATTAGGTCAAGATATCCAAGACCACAAGAATTTTTACTATCACCGATAAAGCGATTGTATTTTTTATCTACAATCAAATTATTTTTGATGGTGATCACGTCTCCTTTTTGGAGATTTTTCATGAAATTCTCTGCTTTTGCAAGTGTGTTGATGCTCATTTTTTCTTCTCTCTTTCTTTTTCTTTACTTAATCTTCAACCGGTTCACACAATACGACATTTCCAGCACGTTCTGGAATATAATTTGTTACAGGCTTCAGTCCGTGTGAAACTAAGTGATTAATCGTTATTTCTTTTCCACCTGTGAAAATTTGTTTTTTCAATTTTTTGTCCTTTATTTTTACATCACGCACAAGCACTGCGCCGTATTCTTCAGGTTCTGCACAACGAAAAACAATTATCCCTGTTTTTGAGTCATATCCTGCGACTGCGCTGGTCCATTTTGTGATTCCCAATAATTCTACAGTCTTTTTATTAAATGCTATGACCTGTTTTGATTTAGCATATCCTGCACGAAATTGCTGTGTATATACACGTGTTGTTGTGATATACTTAATTGATTCGAGATTTATTTTGTCTGCGATTTTTTCCATTTTTCTTCTCTCTTTCTTTTCAAATGTTTAAGATACTTTGACAATAACACCATCTTTTGCCACACACTTCGCATACCAGCGATGCGGTTCTGGATAGTGTGGACCTTCAACGCAAAATGATCCATCGCGTGGTTCATTTCCACCAAACGGACCTGGCTGATAATAGGTCACTTTTTCACCATTTGTGACTGCTTCTTTGAGTTGTTTTTTTGTCTTGAAGTTTTGTGTTGTGTACATTTTGTGTCTCCGATTAAGTTAGTGAATTTTCCTTTTTATTTTATAACTCTCATGTTTTTAAGTGTTTCTTTTCTAAGCATCTCAAAGTATGCTTTTTTAATTTCTTCATTCATTGTTTTTCTGATGTCTATCGATGCTTCTTTTAACTCTCTGATTGCTTTATCAAATTCCGATTCGTGAGTCATTTTTCTTCTCCAATAAAAGTTATTTCGAGATTCTTTACTCCCCAGTTTAGTGCTTCTTGATGTGTGGGGAAATACACATCAAGTTTATCACCTTTGATTGCACCTCCACGGTCTTTGACTTCGACAATCCTGGATTTGTTATATCCAGGAATTATTAGTTTTGTTCCAAAAGGGATTTTCCTGTCTGCTGCGACAAGAATGTCGTGTTTCTTGTTTATTCGATATCCAGAGGCCGTGGTATAACCCCAGCCATATTTGCCACAGCATTTGTCGCAGGGACAGTACGCAGTTACTCGCATTTTCTTTTTTCTGTTTTCTTTTTTCTCCGAGGAAAAAGAAAAGGGAGCGAGTACAAATGCTGCACTCGCCCCAAAGAAAAATCTACGATTCATTTTAATCTCCGATTTCTTTTGTTCTCACCATTTACAGTGAGGTGTTTTAATGCTTCAAAATCACTCATCTGGGACAAAAGCGTATCAAAGAGAAGCTCTTCTCCGAGATGAAGAAGTTCTTTGTCAAGTCTTTCGAGAGACTGAGAAAGTGATTCGTCGCTTTGTCGCTTTGAGAGTTCGAGAGCACGAAAGAATGCCCTCTTTGCTTCGTGATTGTTTTCTTGTGTCATTTTTTCTTCTCTCTTTCTTTTTTAACACCAAACGCGTGAACATTCTCTGATGCTTTCGCGCCCGTCATATTCGTGAATATACCACTCGATGTCATCTGGCACTTCAACGATTCGTAATTCACTGTACTCACCATTACAGTCAAAGCCTGATTCAATCAAAGCGATTAAATTTGGATTTGATCGGAATTCGTTGTCATAACGGTTAAATCCATCAATCCCAAGTTTTTTCATTGCCTCTTCATTGATATCAAAGCCTCCATGACAGCTGTTAATGACCACCTTTTTGTTCTCTGCTTTTCGATACCTTCCAAG
>Ga0209835_1000968_pt1 | contig 16791 bp, 13 predicted proteins | sample LakKivwa52mmetaG_FD_184138 | JGI IMG/M metagenome (GOLD analysis project Ga0209835, IMG submission 184138) | Anoxic lake water microbial communities from Lake Kivu, Rwanda to study Microbial Dark Matter (Phase II) - Lake Kivu water 52m metaG... | ecosystem: Environmental > Aquatic > Freshwater >...
CATGATTGATGGTTTTGGAAAACGTTGCTAAATTAATGTTTTTCATTAGTTTAGCAAACAATCATGCTACTTTTTTTATCATTTTTTTTCAGCGTTTTAAAGAACTTCATCAAGTGCGAAACATTAGTAATTAATCAACAAAGTGATGTTAAAAATCACAAATTATTGATCCTCATGGCAACCTTTCGGGGAAAAAACATCTTAATTGCACTAACCAAGTGATGAAATAGAGTTTAAACTGATTTACCAGACCAACAAATGCACCCGGTTTTACAATTGCTGTCGGGCTTCAGGCCCTTTGTGATGATTGCCTTATGGCTATGGTTATTCGCTTTCCAGCAAATCGCTGCACAGGAGAGGTATGGGCTGTCTGTAAGCAATTTCAGTGGAATCAACGGAGTTCATTTTAACCCAACTGCGAGTGTCAATTCGAAAGTTTATCTTGATGTAAATCTATTAACTGCCGGGTTATCAGTTGAAAACAATTTTGTATTCTACCATAATAACGATTTCAGGTTTATTAATTTGTTAAAGCGCTCTCCCCTCCTGCCCTCGGCAGAAGTTCGTGGTGAAGGGTTGGATTACACAACACAACATGATAAGGTGTCGGGGTTCTACCAGTCAGAGATTATCGGTCCTTCATTTTCGATGCACGTTGGTCGTCAGGCATTTGGTATTTTCACCAGAGGTTTGATTAACACCAACTTCCAAAATGTCCCCAACGATCTGGCTGTGCTTTTCTTCGAGGGAATTGCCTATGAGCCGCTCATTGGGGCTGATATTACCGGTGAGGATTTAAACGCTGCCGCTCTCGCCTGGACTGAGGTCGGACTGAACTGGTCTTACTTATTCAAAAAGGATTATTTAAATAACTGGTCGTTTGGCATCAATGTTAAAAGACTATCTGGCCACTCAGGCGCCTACGTTGCTGCTGAAGACCTGCATTTAAACATAGTGAACAAGGATACAATTGATTTTATAAACCTCAGGGCTGATGTCGGCTATTCTCTTCCACTCGATTACAACACGAATGAATTCACCGGAACTGATCCACTGTTCAGGGGCAAAGGAACCGCGATTGACCTTGGGTTTTCTTTCGTGCGAAATCTTGATGTTTCAGCAAACCAAAGATACAACCGGCAATGCGAAGCCAGTTTTCAACCTTACAGGTACAAAATTGGCGCTTCTGTTTCCAACTTAGGAAGAATCGCATTCGATCAAAATGCAAAAGAACACTCCTACTACAATGTTTCTCAATTATGGCAAAGCATTGATACTATGGAGTATTCGAACGTTAATGATCTGATGGCGCAGTTCAGTACCGTGTTTTATGGCGACCCGCAGGCATCCCTGAAAGACTCAAACAACATGAAAATTCATCTTCCTGCCAAGATTAATCTTCATGCTGATTATCAGTATTTTCCCAACTGGTATTTGTCAGGCGCAATCATTTTTCCATTGAAACTGGGTGATTTTCAGGTAAGAAATCCAGCAAATGCAATTGTTGGTGTGAGGTACGAAACCGATAACGTTGAATTCAATTTTTCCGGTTCTTTCTATGATTTTCAAAAACTCCACCTTGGATTTTATGCCAGGTACAAGTTTTTAAGCGTGGGAACGGACAAATTCGGCATTTTACTTGGTGCTTCGGATGTCTATGGTGCGGATATTTATGTGTCATTAAAATTCCATCTCCGCAAAGGCTACTGTTATTCCGATAAACCCTTCAGGGATTGCGGACGATTTCAATTCTAAATAATTGTTTTACTGACCTTTACACAGAAAAGACCTATATTCTGCTTTTCAATGACTGATTAAACAGGTAGTCCTGCCGGTTGATTTAGAATCCTCTCAAAACTGCGGATTGGAAGTTTAATTTTTAAACTTTAACCGGCAACAAATTACCAATCCCCATGAAAACTTGATTTGATGAGTATTTTTCACACTGTTTGATGGATAAAATCAAAAAGTATTATTTTTGCCGCACGTTCTTTGATTGATTTCCTGAGGTAAGTTTTAAAGGAAACATATTTCATGACCACATTTGAAGACAAAAATATACATGGTGCATGTAGCTCAGCCGGTTAGAGCATTGGATTGTGGTTCCAAGGGTCGTGGGTTCGAGTCCCATCTTGCACCCCCACCCCTCTGAATGAGGGGTTTTTTTATGCCTGTACAATTCCGGATTTTTTAAAGCAAAGTTCTGAAAAACAATGAATAAGGATTTATTCGGAGGCTTTTTCAGGAATGCTTAGTGTATAAAGTAATGACTCAAGCTGGCGGACAAGATTTTTTTTATCCTGGTTAGGGTAGTAAACAAATCCATCCAATGTGATTATCCTGCCATTCTTTTCATCCACAACGGTGTAATTGATAAACGGTCCACCCATAAAATCACCTTCCAGTTCCCACATACCGCGCATCTCAACAGCAAACAGCCCGTTGAAATCAATTCTGCGGGTAAAGGGTGGTTCGATCAACGACACTTTCATAAATGATTCCGGAGCAGGCCCCGGAACATTTGACCTTGTAAATTCATCCCTGCGTCTGATAATTTCATCGGGAGCAAAGACCAAAGTATCAGTATATGGAAACGTATAGATCAGGATTCCCTGGCTGAAATGCTGGGCTTCTCTTCTCAGCCATACAAAATCTTTGGCCTCTTTTGCAATGTAGAAACTCTTTGGAATCATCAGGTTGATGTCAAATTTTTCGCTGACAAATTTCTTGATCTTCAGGTCTTCAATAGTTCCAAAAGCTTGTATTGCCCGCCGGCGCTCGTTGGCATGAAAAAACTCCATGAACGCCTCTTTGTGAAGATCAAACTCCACCAGGAAAGTTGAATCGTCGGGTACGGTCATTTTTATAACCCGCTGAGGTCTTGCCCAGAGGTCGGAATGGGTTTCAAGCACGGGCCTGGTAAATTCCGGGTTGATATCAACAATAAAAATGTTGTGGTGGGTCTTGAACATCTGGTTGAAACCAGGTTCGGTAACGAAAGCCAGATCGTAAGTCTTTTCGGGCTGCGGAAAGCCATCCAGGATCTGTGCAAAAAAGTCGCTGATTGATGATCCGACGCTACCTTTCTGAACGATCTCGCTATTGGTAACCACCAGCATCTCGTTGGTTTTTCCGGTTGAAGGCTGCAATCCTGACGTACCGCCAAAACAGGATACAAGCGAAAGGGCAACAAAAACCAAAACTGAGCCACAGCCAATCCTTCGTAAGATACGCATTTTGAATGTTTTATGTGTTTAGCCAGCGCTGGCTATTTTTATCTTCTGCCCAACTTTTAAGGACTGTGAATTGGTGATGTTGTTGAGTTTCTTAAGTTCTTCCACAGTAACACCATTGTATTTTTTGGCAATATCCCAAAGTGTGTCGCCGGGTTTCACAATGTGATAGATATAACCGTCAGCGCTTTTACCAGCCACGCTTGCTGAAGCGTCTTGTGCATTTTGTGAAGTGGCCGGTTTGTAAACCACAAGTTTCTGATTAATATGAATAGTATTGGATTTCAGGTTGTTCCAGCTTTTTAAATCGTTAACTGTACAGTTATACCTGGATGCAATACTACCCAGGTTTTCGCCTTTCTTAACCGTGTGTGTGGATTTTTCGCCTGTAGCAGCATTGGAGGATGAAGAGGAGGCAGTTGCAGTGGAATTGGAAGCCTTAGCCGGTGTACCGCCGCTTTTAGGGGGTGTTCCGCTGACATAAAGCTTCTGTCCGGGATGAATGGTCGTGCCTTTCATTTTATTGAGGGATTGTATCCCGGACACTGAGGTTTTGTATTTTTTAGCAATACCGCCCAGGGTTTCACCACTCCTTACCGTGTGCACCTGATACTTGGGCATTTCGTCAATTTGTGCGATTAGTTTCTCACGCTCAATACCTTTCTGAGTTTTGTGATTATAAATTTCTGATTCTTTTGAGACATAATAACCTGATAATGAACGTGGAAGGCGCAATACATACTTGTTGTCGGATGTAGCAGGGATGATGCCCTCTTTGAACGATGGGTTAAGGTATTTCAAGTCTTCTTTAGATATACCCAAAACCTCAGAAATCTGTTCGAAGGACAGGGCGTCGTGAACATGTACGGTATCAATTGCATTGTAGAGAATTCCGGGATGGACAGCATAGAGGTTATGCTCGGCGGTATAGTTCATCAGATATGAAACCGCAATAAAAGCGGGCACATATCCTCGTGTTTCGCGGGGGAGATAGGGCCAGATTGCCCAGTAATTTTTCACGCCACCTGCACGGCGGATTGCCTTGTTTACGTTACCCCCTCCCGAATTGTAAGCTGCGAGCACCAGCCACCAATCCTGGTAAATATCGAAGAGATCCTGCAGATGCTGACAGGCTGCGATTGTTGATTTATAAGGATCGTAGCGGTCGTCAACATAAGAGTTTAGTTCAAGGCCATACATTTTTCCGGTTCCGTACATAAACTGCCACAAGCCTTTGGCACCCGCAGGAGATCCGGCTAAGGGGTTTAATGCAGATTCCACGACAGCAAGGTATTTCAGTTCGAGTGGAAGGTTGTATTGATCGAGAATCTCTTCGAACATTGGAAAATAGACTTCGGCAAGACCAAGTATCCGGGAAGTCAGGCCACGTTTGCGAACTCCGTAAACTTCGATATAGCTCTTAACTGTCTCATTATATGTGAATTCTAGCGGAGTTTTCCGGTTTAACTTTTCAATCCGCGATCGGTAAACAGAGTCGCTGTAATTGGGAACAAAGCCTTCCTCAAAATTGAAAATGTTTTGCCGGTTTCTGTCAAAAAGGTATTCATCATCCCTGAAGAACTTAAGCGTGGTTAGGCTGTCGAGCATAAACAAAGACCGTGATTCTTTAACCAATTCCTCAGCAATTTTTGAATCGTTCATTTTGGCATAAGAAAAACTCAACAGGGAATCTGCAAACTCATACGACTCAATGATGATGGTTGAGTCATTGTCTGATTCAGGGATGTTGTCCATAGCGGTTTCTTCAAAATCCTCCGAACTGAAGAGCCTTGAGCTTTTATCGCTATCGTATGATTTTTTGATGTTTTTGTATCGTTCCTCGGAGTGATCTTTGCCTGTTGCAGATGTAGGTTGTTGACTTGACGTCTTAAAGGTTGAGCAACTTATTGTTATTGAAGTGATTAACAGCAGGGAGAGGTATTGGATAAATTTTAATTTAATGCTCATCAGTAATATTTATTTCAATTAACGGCCATAAATCGGATTAATTTTCAACTGCAAAAATAATCAGTTTTTAAAAATCAATCTGCACAGGGAGATGGTCATCCAAAAAGACTTTTCGCGATTTAAAAAGGTTGATGAAGACATCCCATTAACTACGTCCAGCTTAGTCCATTTTCGTGACTAAGAACACAGGTAATTCATTAAGTCTTAATATCAATGTCCCGAAATGTGAGTCACAAGACTTTATCACGATGCCAAAGCGCTGTTTAAGTCAGGGAAAATTGAGAAAACCATATTAAAACCCGAAACTTCAAAGATCTCCTTGATAACGGGTTGCAGATTGCAGATTTTGAATTTTCTGGCTGCTGTACCCATCTTCTTCTGCACAATTAGAAAAACCCGCAATCCCGTGCTGCTTATGTATTCTAAACCGCTGCAATCGAGAATGATTTCCCCCTTTGTGCTTTCAAACACCTCGAGCATTTGTTTTTCAAAATTATCCGCATGAATTGTGTCAAGTCTTCCTTCCGCCTTCACTATTGCGTGGTTTTCAGTTTTGTCTACGGTAATATTCATCTGGAAATTTGTTTGGTAAGTATTAGGTAATTTTTATTGTCTTTTCGCTGATAATCAACCGAATCCATAAATTGTTTTATCAGAAAAATCCCCAAACCGCCAACCTGTCTATCCTCAACCGGCGCTTCGATGTCAGGATCGGCTTTTTGGGTTGGGTCATAACTCAATCCATCATCAATCAATCTTATTTCCAACAATTGGTCAGTTTTTTCAAATTCAAGTAAAATTTCATGAGCTTGATCGTCACCAAACGCATATTTAACAACGTTGGTAAAAGCCTCTTCGAGAACCAGATCCAGGGTAAAACCCATAGCGGCAGGGATTTCCCATTTGTTCAATAATTCTTCCACCGTCAAATGGATTCGTTCCAGTTCACTGATGTTATTGGCTAAAGCAAGCCTGTAAAAGTTATCTTGTTTATCCATTGTATAAAATTGACATCATGGTAATATCGTCTGATTGCAGAAATCCTTTGACATGTGCATCAATTGCGATTTCCATTTCAAGAATCAGGTCGCCCGGGCTATTTGATTTTTTGAAGTTTCTGATAACATCCATCATTTTCGATTCACCAAACAATTGGGATTGCTCGTTTTCCGCTTCTGTAACCCCGTCGGTGTAAGCAAATATCATATCACCGTTGGTAAGGTCAATTTCGGATGCAGGGTATACAAAATCTTCAAAAAGACCTAAAGGAATGGCTTTTGCTGTTTCAAACAAACGCACTTCACCATTACGTTTTATGAGAACCGGCGGGTTATGCCCTGCGTTGGAATATTGCAATTTTCCATTTTCAAGGTCAACAATCCCCAGGAAAAAGGTCACAAACATGCTCGATTCATTGTTGAATGCCAGTGATTTATTGAGGTTTTCCATAATCTCAGCGGCTGAGGAAACCTTGTCAGCTACAGATCTTAGCAGGGTTCGCGTAACAGCCATAAACAATGAAGCCGGAACCCCTTTTCCGGAAACGTCTCCTATTGCGAAGCAGAATTTGCTTTTATCAATCTGAAAGAAATCGTACAAGTCGCCGCCAACCTCCCTGGCGGATTTCAGCCTGGCAAAAAGTGAAATCTGCGGCAGATCGGGAAATGGGGGAAATGAATGCGGAATCATGGAGAGTTGTATTTCGCGGGCAATGCGCAGTTCACTCTCAATCTTTTCTTTGGCGGAAGTAGTCTCTTTAAGGTTTTCGATATACACAGCCAGCTGATCCTGCATGTTGGTAAAAGCCGATTGCAGCTCCATCATCTCATCGCTTGATTTTACCTGAGGAATCTGCACGTTAAAATTACCTTTGGCAATCAGGTTGGCTGTTTTTGAGAAATGTACCAGCGGAGCAGCCAATCGTTTGATAATGCCAGTGGTTAGAACGGTCAGCAATATTAATCCGGCCAGGGTGAATCCAATCAACATGGTTTGCATTTTATTGATGGGTGCAAACATCTCCTCATCAGGGAATACTGCGCAAATTGACCACATATTGGAGCTCAGGTTGCGATAATAGATCCACAAATCTTTCCTACCCGGGATGTTGTATTCCCTGAATCTGCTGTTTCCGTTCATCAAATCTCTCCCGATTTCTCTCAGAAGAGGCGCATTCCATTCCACCGAATTGGAATAAATGCTCTTGTTCATAATCATGGTTTTGTCGGGATGAGTAACTGCCACTCCGTTTCTTGAGAGAACAAAAGCGTAACCGGTCTCAAAAATTTTTACCCTTGAAACTATGTCAGTCAGCCACTCTAATCCCAGATCAATGGTGACAATACCGGCGAATTTTCGTTCATTACCCACCTTTAAATAAAAGGGCACTGAATAAGTGGCCATCAAAATATTACCGGCGCCTTCGTCGTAGTAGGGCTCTGACCAATGCGGAACCCTAAGCATGGAGGGTATTTGGTACCAGTCCATGTAGAAATAATCATAGGTCTCTCCCCCTAACAGCGTAGTTTCGATTTTGTCGTTGTGGCGGTAGGCGTAAAGCATGTAATACTCGCCTTTTTCCTGGAAAAAGTATGGCTCGAAAGCAATACAGGTTCCATAGACTTCAGCATTTTTGTAAACAACCGATCGAAGAACGGTAAATATCGAATCCGGGTGAATTAACCCTAATTCCATTGATGTAGCAAGCATTTCAGGAATTTTCTCCATGGGCTGCAGCACCTCTTCAATTTTTCCGGCGATGTTTCCACCCAATTCAATGGCGTATTCCTGCGTTGATTCACGGATCAATTTCCTGGTGTATCGCGAATGGCCTGCAAGGAGAATCACAAAAAGAGTGATCGTAATGATCAGCACCCTTGAAATAATCCGGAATGATATCGTATTACTTTTGACCATCACGCTTATTCAATGATTAGATCTGGTGATACAGGAATAAAAAACTGCTCGTAAGTTCCACGAAATGGTTGACCAGAAAGGCTTTCGATGATTTCCACAGCTTTTTCATAATCAGATTTGAGCAACTCAGTCGGCCTTACTTCCTTGTTGGTTATGCTTTGCACTCTGAGGATTTTGTCAAGCATCCACTGCTGATGAGCCACATTGGAAGGTATTTTGGCATCCCGCATTATTTTGACAACCAGGTCAACGGTGTACTTGCGGTTGGCTGCTGCATATTCCCAGCCTTTCATTGTGGCCTGCACAAATTTGCTCAAATCATCCTTGCGGTTTTCAACAGTTGTTTTCAGGGCATAAAGCCCATCTTCCGGCACATTATAACCATAATCTGACATGAAGAAAGTGTACAATTCGTCCATATCAAGTCCGCTCAGGTAAATCTGATGAAACTCATTATACCACATTACGGTCATAGCATCAATGCCGCCGAGCAAAAACAGATTGACCGTCGAAAGTATAGGTATCCATTCCACTTCAATGCCATTGCTTTTGAGCATTGCCTCGGGCACTTCATGAAATCCGCTTCGCCAGATTCCTACTTTTTTTCCCTGGAAATACTCAAGCGACGAAATACCACTGCTTTTTTTTGTGACAAACATAATGGCTGAGTGCTGCGAAATCTGGGCAATGTTAACCAGTTCGTCACCATTCTGAAAGGCATCGAGACCAGAGATCAGAAACAAAGATATGATGTCGGATTTCCCCTCTTTAAGAAACTTCAATGCATTTACTGAGGCTGAAGGATGGACGATTTCGACATCGAGACCTGCTTCATTGTAAAAACCCTGATCCTGAGCAACATAATATCCTGCAAACTGAGCTTGCGGGATCCAGTGTGGCGTAAAAATCAGTTTATTTTGCGATTGAGTTAGTAAAGGTACTAAGGCGATGATGCAAACAGCGATAAGTCGTATGTTATTCAATATCTGGCTTTTACAAAACAATATGTTATTGTGTTGGTTTGCGGGCAGGTAATTGAAGAATGCCGGAATGTATTTTTCTTTTAAAGTCATAGGCATAGTTTTACTTCCATTTTGTGTAGCCTGCGCAAAAGCTGATGAATCATGGCTCAAAGGTAAAGATTTTGAAAAATGGCGGGTTTTTTAGCAAAAATTTTAATCATTTCATTTCAATTTAAGCCAACTAATTCAGAAACAGTGACTTTCGGCAATGCTATTCGCTTGGTTCGCTGCGAAGTAGAATTATTGAAGGTCAATAAAATACATATCAATAAAACCCTTATTCTTTGCTTCAAGTTTTCCACGGTAAGTTGCTGAAAACTTATCTTTTACACGTTCCCAGGTTGTTTGGGAAATATTGATTTTACCGGGTTCGGAGCAGGATTCAAGCCTGGAAGCAATATTCACTGTGTCTCCCCAAATGTCGTACTGGTATTTTTTGGTTCCGACCACGCCGGCAATCACCGGCCCGGTGTGTATTCCGATCCTCATCTCGAAATAGGGTCTGCCACTTGCCAATCGTTCTTCTTTTAACTGGTTCATAAAACGTTGCATAACAATTGCTGCACTCACCAAATCGGTCGCATGGGTGTCGTTAACAACCGGAAGGCCACCGGCACACATATAGGAATCGCCGATGGTTTTAATCTTCTCGATATTCAAATTGGTAATAATGAGATCGAAATTCTTGAAACAATAATCAATTTCACCGACAAGTTCACCGGCGCTCATGGTTTCGGCCATCCTGGTAAACCCGACAAAATCTGTAAAAAGCACCGTAACCTCCTCAAAATGTTTGGCTTCGGCCCGCCCATTAGTTTTTAACTCCTCAGCGGTTTTTGCTGGTAAAATGTTGAGCAGGAGCTGCTCCGACCGATCCCGCTCTTTGTTGATGATAGTATTTTTCTCCTCAAGCTCATTGTTGGTTTTGGTAACATACCTATACCTGTGCAACAGTAACAAGGCCATAATAAGCATCAGGATTCCAACCACAAGGGCTGCATTTCTGACGATTTTCTGCCGCCGGATTGTGAGTTGGTTGATTTCCGAATCTTTGGTCAGCAGTTGAATCTCCTTTTGATTTTTTTCGTTTTCGAATTGCTTGATGAGCTCCAATGCTTTGTTTTTCTCCACCGATTGAATGGAATCTTTTTGGATTGTATATAATTCCTGGTAAAAGAATGCCTTCTGGAAATCATTCATTCGCGCGTAAACATCACCCATGTCTTTATAAAGCCCGACAAGGTATGACCGTGCCCCGATCCTTTGAGCAATACCAAAAGCGCTGTTCAGCTTCTCGAGCGCATCTTTCAATTTTCCCTGGTTCATCAGAATTCTGGCTTTTCCCTGCAGAATAGTTATGATTCCCAGTTCGTCCTGAAATTCAAAGGCAATTTTGTAAGCGCGGTTTTCGTAATCCATCGCCTTGTCATTTTGCCCCATTTTGCCGAAAACCTGCCCGAGCGAATGCAGAGAAATTGAGTATTCCAGCCTGTTGACCAGTGTATCCTGCATTTCGAGTGATCGTGAGAGGTAGTCAAGCGCTTTTTGATGCTCCTCCATTTCATAATAGAGGATGCCGATGTTCCCGTAATTTCGTACCAGCCTTACGGTGTCGCCGGTGCGCTCGTTGATAGTGCTGGCTTTGAGGTAATAATCAAGAGCGGTTTCGTTAAATCCTAATTCGCTGTAACGAAGTCCAAGGTTGTTATACACCTTTGCCATCCGGGTGCTGTCAACGCTTCTCTCTACCAGCGTCAGCGCTTTCAACGCATATTCAATCGAAGTACCCATCTGCCCAACAACAGCGAGGGTAATGCTGTAGTTATTCAAAATATCTCCCTGTATCAATTCGAGATTATGCTCACGTGCAATCAGCAAACCGGCATCGAATTTTAAAAAAGCCGAGTCGTACAAACCTCTGAAGTCATAAGCAATACCTTCGTACATAAACATTGTGGCTGTAAGTATATGATTCTTATGACTTTCGGCAAACTTTCGTAATCTTTGGGCTTCAGTGGATGCAACTTCAGGGTTTTTATAAATTTCACTGAAAATCCTTCTTGTGATCGAATCTACAAGCTGATTATTCGCCGGATCATTTTCAAGCCTGCTCATCAAAGCGTTGTCAAAACCTTCATTCGATTGCCCTTTAAGCGACATGGGTATTGGAAAATTCAGCAGCAAAACAAGCAGAAAAATTAAGTTTCCTATCTGTTGTATTTTCATAAAATAGCCATCATATTGTTGATTGAATTGGGTAAAAGTAATACATTTGCGAAAATTCGTACTAATATATCAATTTAACACTTAAATCATTATGTCAGTTACTCAGGAAAATTACCAGGATCAGATACAGCGTGAGCGCAGCGAACGAGACCGCTCTTTCAGGGAAGATGCCAACTCCCCCATTCCACCAACCGTTTTAAGCAGTTTCAATGGCTTGAAATATTACCCGGTAAACGAAAAGTTTAACTTAACAGCTACTGTTATTCCCGATCCGGTTGGCTCTGCTGTTGCCTTGCGCACTACCAGTGGCAGGAATCAAAATGTTGAAAGAATTGGAGTTGTAAGATTCAGGCTTGATAATATCAATTTTGAGCTGATCGTATTCAAAACCGCTGATATTGCAGATCTATCCTGCCAGCCTGCGCCATTTTTCATTCCTTTTAAAGACCTGACCAATACCACTGAGACCAATCCCGCCGGGCGGTATCTTTTTTTCAGAATTACTCCGGGAACCAACCAGGTTGAGCTGGATTTTAATCGCGCCGAAAATCCAAAAAACGGGTTTTATACAAAATACGAAAGCCTGTTGCCACCTGCTGCCAACTCGGTAAATAATTATTCCTTTACCGTGGGGGTCCGGAAGTTCGAAGACCGGGTCTAAAAACTGTTTTTTGAATATTAAATTATAGGAGGCTGTCTCAAAAGTCTTTCATTTGGATTTTTAATGTTACGGGTTAAATCCAGACTTTTGAGACAACCTCTTTTCATTTCTATCCAGCTGCTGAAAGATTATCAGGCTAATAATTTCAGCGGATAGTAAAAAGGGAGGATAGACGCACCTAATTGGTTATTACAGCCGGCGTTTCCCCCGGACAAAATGCGTATCCTCCCTAAAAGTTTAAGGCAGCCGAAATGGACTATTCCTCGTCTTCGTCTTCCATCTCATCGTCTTCAAAATAGGCGCCCCAGTTAACATTGACGAGCTTACCATCCTGAAAAAGAAAATCAATGAGCGCATCCTCGAAGGAAATCCATTTATCCACTTCATCTTCTGTCTCATCGGAATCCATTTCGTCAACCTCATACTCCTCATAACCATTGTCTTTCATGAGGTTGATAATTTCATCTTCCGACATATCAAAAACTTTAGCTCCAAAGAGTGTGGACTCCTCGTTGTCGGTTTCAAAATTGGTGAGGATCGGGTCTTCAATGTCATCGTAATAGATCGTGATACCGGTTTCGTCGAAGTGCTGAATGAGTGTATCCATCAGGTCTTCGTCTTCTTCCAGTACTTCCTCTTCGGTAGGTTCGCCAAGATAGTGCACGGCGTCTTTCGGAGTTGATCCAAATTCAAGCTCACCAAATCCCTCAAGTGGCTTAATTTCAAGTGTTAATCCTTTCATAAGTTTTACTTTAAAATGGTAATTTATTTAATCGGTGAATTGATCTCTTTTGACATGTGGTTGAAAACCATTTTATCGAGCATTGCGGGGAAAAGTTTACTAAGCAAAACGGTCAGTTTCCCCTGCGATGTCAGAATCAGTGTACGTTTCCTGATTCCGATGGCATCCGCAATCTTTGAAGCTACCTCTTCAGCAGACATCATTTTGGTTTCATCACGCGGCGATTCCCCCTGTTGGGAGCCATCGGCAGCAAGAGCAGCAGAACGGATGTTGGAAGCTGTAAATCCCGGGCAGGCAATTAAAACATGTAGTCCTTTCTTCAAATTCTCGGTACGGATTACTTCAAGAAGTCCCTGCATGGCAAATTTTGAAGCGCTGTATCCTGTTCTGCCGGGCAATCCTACGTAGCCTGCAATGGATGAAACACCCACTAACGACCCTTTGGTTTGCAAAAGATAGGGCAGTGCATACTTGCTGCAATAAACAGTCCCCCAGAAGTTTACATCCATCACTTTTTTAATCACTTCAAGATCGAGTTCGTCGAAAAGTGCACGCATGGAAATTCCTGCGTTGTTAATCAGGATGTCAATCCGGCCAAATTTCGCAATGGTTTGCTGAACAAGGTTTCTGCAATCAGTTTCGATGCTGACGTCGGTTTTCAACGTAAGGATTTCTTTTCCGTCTGCTAAAAGTGTGGATCTTATTTCGTCCAATTGGTCTGCTGAACGAGCTCCTGCACTAATTGTGGCTCCGCGCCGCGCAAATTCGAACACAAGCGCTTTCCCGATACCTGACGAGGCGCCTGTGATCAAAACTACTTTATTATCAAACCGTTTCATGGTTCGGGATTAGTGCATTGATGGTATTTTAACTGCAGCAGTCAAACAGGCGTTTATTAATAACAGTGGCAAATATATTATTAATGTTTATAGTGGGACAAATCCAAAAGTTGTTTTTACGTTAAATTTTTGGCTTTCATTTGCTATCGAGAAGTTTGCTGGCTTCGTTGCGGGCGTCTGTCTTTAATTTGTCCGACTGGTGCTGAGCTTCACCAATTATTTTGTCAGATTGATTTTTGGCTTCTGCCACCATTTGTTCAACTTTTTTGTCGGCTTCCTTACGTGCCTGTTCTGCAGCTTTTTTAGCAGCAATTTCGGCAATTGGTCCTTTCTTTTTTGCTTCGGCTACCATATTGTCGGCTTGTTTGTAGGCTTCTGATTTCAGTTTGTCAGCCGATTCCCTGGCGGTTTTGTTGATAGCATCTGCCTGCTTTTGGGCTTCTTCCATGATTTTCGTTGCCTGCAAATCAGCATCAGCAATAATTTTATCAGCTTTCTGCTTCAAATCTGCTTTCTGCTTTTCTAATTCCTGGCGAGCCTGTTCCTCCAGTTTTTCTTTTTGTCGGTCAAGTTCCTCCTTTGCCTGCTTTTTAAGGTCATCAATCAGCGACTGCCCTGAACCAGCCACAGGTTGTATCTTCACCACCGGATCGGTGGCTGTTCCGGTAATTTTGGCTTTCACATTCACAATGTCGCTAATCGAAAAGTTGGTACCAAGTTTATTGGCTTCGCTAACCAGATTATCGAGAACAGAATTGGCAGCGCTGCCGAATTTTGCTCTTGGAATCGAGATAATCATATCAAAATCAATGGTTTGATCGAAAGAAACCCAACCAAGTGTGTTGGCGTTGATATCCTGGAATTTGGTATCGAAGGGTTTAACATACAATTTTCCGTCAATGAATTCAAAGGATAAATTTACCGGCGAAAGCATCAAACGCTTGAGGTCAGGCATTTTCAAAAGGTCGGCAATCTTGTCGGCAGTGTTGAAATTCTGGATCACAATATCGGTCGTAGAGAGATTTCCTCCACCATTCATCGAATTGTAAACCGGCATCATCTGGTTGTTGAGCAATGTTTTGACATTAAATGAGGTTGAGAACTTTCCAGATGTTTTTTGGGCAATGGGGGCAAACTTTTCGATGGTTCCAAACGTGGCATAGGATTTCTGAATGTCGAGCCCGGTGAGGTTGAGATTAAACTCTGCTTTGGGTTGTGCCGGGTCTTTGGTTTCATATTTGCCCGAAACTCCCATCTTACCATCAAGCAGCTCCATGGCGAGCTGGTCAAGGGTCAATGTCTGATCGGCAACAATAAGCTTACCGTCCACATTTTTCATTTCTATATCATTAAAGATCAATTCCTTGAAAAATGATTGCATGGTAAAATCAATATTTCCCGGAATTTCGACGACGGTCATGGCCGTAGTGTCGGTGGTTGATGCTGTTTCCTCTGATTCTGGGAGCAACTCACTGACGTTAAGGTAATTGCTGTTGAGTTGCAATGTACCTTTCAAAGTACCATCAGCCAAAGCATAGGGAACAAAATTTTCAAGTTTACCTGTTGCTGCCAGGTCATTGTTGCCAATTTTCAGATCAAAACGGTTAAGATCAACGAAACGCGGTGAAAAACTCAACTGAGCCAGACTGATTTCCACAGGTTTATTAAGAGTCGTCGAAACATATTCAAATGACTCCATCTGCAACGTGCCGCTCAGGTCAAAGTCCTCGTATTGTTCCTTTTCGATGGTTGACATCCGGCCATCAAAAGCAACACCAAGGCTGATTTTTCCTTTGAGGTCTTCTCCTTCAGGGAGGGGGTAAAAGTCCTTGACCTCGCCGAGGTTCACTACGCCATCAACTTTTCCTTTCAGGTACATATCGCTGATTGGGTTGCTGAGATGGAAAGCAATAGCGAGTTTATTCCCTCCCATGAACAGGCTAAAATTGGGAACATCCACCACCAGGTTGTCGAAATCAAGGCCGCCGGGGTAGTTGATCCGCATTTCTGCATTGATTTCATCAACCGACTTAGGAAGGTCAGGATAGTGGAAACGCGCGTTGTTGATGAGAATATTTAATTCGAATCCCGGATAGGTAACATCGTTATAAATCCCTTTAACCGTGCCATTGATAATAGCGTTCCCGGCCGTTTTGACGTTTTTCAGATCGGTGGCATACATTGCTGGCACCAACGACATAAAGTCCTTAAAATCAGTACGTTTGGACGAATAGCTAAAATCCATCACATAATCCCCATTATCAGGCATTTCAAAAACACCCTCGAACAAAAGATAAAATTGATTGAGCCGCAATTCGCTGTTTTTAATCGTAAAAACGAATTTATTCAAATCGGCCTCCACGGGTGCATCCAACTCAGCATTTACTTTTTGAAGATATTTTATCCCTTCATAAGCTACCGTAAGTGAATTAATGGTTGTATGGGTCTGGAGGGTCGTAAAATCGAGGGTAAAATCGCCGGAAAGTTCATGGTTTAGCCCTTCGAGCACGACATAAGTTACAAGACTTTTATCGTCGTAAACCAGGCGCGAATCACTGATGGTAACTTTTCGCAGTTTAATAAGCAAAGGTGACGAATCACCAGACTGATCGGTTTCAGTCTCAGGCTCAGCGGATTCCAGCGCAATGTCCCAGTTAGCCATCCCTTCGCTGGTTACCAAAAGATTAAAAACCGGCGCACTGAGTCCGACCTTTTTCACTTCGTAAGCTTCACCTTTAATTACACTCATCAGGTCAATCGTAAAATCAAGCTTTGGAATGAATGCCAGTGTATCCCCCTCAAAAGGTTGATTATTAATCACCGAGAGCTCGTTAAGCCTGAAATTGAAATCAGGAAAACTGCGGAAAAGGGAAAGACTGAAACCGGTAAAATCCACTTTGGCATTGATGTTCCTGTTGATTTCTTCTTTAATGATCGCAACGATTTTGTCCTTGTAAACATAAGGAACGATCACCATCAAGGCAAGAATCAGGGCAACAACAATTCCCAGAATTTTGAAAATCTTCTTCATGACGCTTACATTTTATGATTTCAAAACATTGTTGTCCGGTAAAAATTTAAAAGGAGCCAGGCCATAATAGCCCGGCTTCCTTTTCTTAGTAGTTTTGCTTCGCTAATATCAAACTACTATGAGCAAAACTACATTTTTTTTTGGTCAATCCGT
>Ga0209835_1000969_pt1 | contig 16779 bp, 14 predicted proteins | sample LakKivwa52mmetaG_FD_184138 | JGI IMG/M metagenome (GOLD analysis project Ga0209835, IMG submission 184138) | Anoxic lake water microbial communities from Lake Kivu, Rwanda to study Microbial Dark Matter (Phase II) - Lake Kivu water 52m metaG... | ecosystem: Environmental > Aquatic > Freshwater >...
TTTCATCAAGCCATTTCTTTATGGCATTTGGATCGGTTGTGTCTTTTAATAGTGTATATGCAGTTGATTTCATTTAGTCACCAAAGAACGATTCCGCTTCTGTGCCTTGAGATTGTTTCCGCAACTGCAACAACTCAGCATGACTGCGATTAAGCAGTTCACGGTATGCACCCAATGATTTTATGTAGCCGTTGACAGAGTAATAGGCCGTGCCACCAAGTTTGGCAATGGCTTCCTGGGATGGCTCATCATACTTATTCCCCTTAGCGTTTAATTGCAGTATCGTGCCATCTTCCTGAAGTAATATCTTGATGCCATCTTTTTCCAACGTGATTGCTGGGCGCAGTTCATCCTCATGCTCACCCTTATCGGCATACGCTGATGTGGTTGCCTTCGTTGCTGATCTTACCCAGCGGGACAGATCTGACTTCCAGGCATTTACTCTGCCTTTCTGTGTGTTTGCTGCACTGGCTATTGCGTTCCACTGAGTAGCATTGCTCTCTGTCACGTCTGGATAATTGCTCACGTCATGCCCATTTACCTCTAACTCTCTTACAACCTGTTGTGCATTGGCTTTGGCAGCACTGATTTTCATCTCTTTCTCTTTGTCAACCGGAGCAGCCCCCGATCCTGAACCGGATGCGCTTGCCTTTAACATCTGCTGATGCTCGTCCCAAATGTATTTCGTGCTTTTGGGGTCAAGACCAAGACCTATCGCTACCTGATTGAACTCGTCATAATTGCGGATTTTGCCGGACTGGAGCAGGTTACTGATCTGTGACGTGGATTGTGTCAGCATTTGTGACTGCTCCTCCGCTGCACTTGCGGAAAGCAGTTTGCCTGCCATGTCGGGGCTCGCTCCCGCTTTCAATAAATCGTTCACTCTGTCCGCCCCATGCAGATTGGAGAGGTGAGAGACGAGAAACTTGTTTTGCATCTCTTCCTGCTCTTTCTGCTTGAGAACCTCGTTCCGTTGCAGCATTGTCCAGTTGCGTTCCTCATCCTGCTGTTTCATCTGCATAATGCTCTGGACAGCCCCGATCATTTCGTCAAGGGCTTTGTTATCATCCTGGACTGGCTTTACCTGTGTCTGTGGTGTGAATAACATTTAATACCCCCGCAGTTTTTTCCGCATTTCAATAAGTTCGTTCATTTCCTTCCCCCAATTATTCTCTTTCGCAAGTTGATTGATCCTTGCCTGTATTTGAGGGAGCGTCATTTCTGCTTTCTGTGGGGCTAACATGGTGGATGTTAGTTTTATTGGATTGGATAATTTTTGCACATTTGGGGTATATTGGTCTCTGTCTATCGCAGGGGTAGTGATCTGCTCTTTCCCTAATGCTTCATTAACATACTCGTTCTCCAAGTCACCAGTTAAATTGTCACTCGGAATAACAGTGTCACCACCAAGCGTTCCGCTCCCTGCTCCCTGCTTCGGGGTCTCGGTTGATCCCGATACGCTCGGCATTGTTAAGCCATACCTCGCTGCCATAAGTGTCATCATTAGAGAATTAAGACCGTCACTGTCAAGTTCGGCTATGCTTGCTACACCCTTCGCTTCTAATACGTCTGATATCTGGTCTCTCACATCCGCTTTCTGGATCATGCCCATTGCAGCATTAAACCCTGTGGTGAGTGTATCAAGAACGCCACCTGCTAACTCGTTACGCCATTGGCTCTGTAGCATCTGGTTGTTCTGCCGATACTGCTCTTTTATCTGTGCGATCTGCATACGTGCCTGATCCACACGCTCCCGGGATTGCAAGTTATCTTGACGTTGCGCAAGTAAAGCCCCCTGCTGTTGCTCTCCAACTTTCTCTTGGATGTCAGCGCTTGCCTGTAAAAGCCCTCTCGCTTTCTGCCCCTCGCTTATCTCACCGGAACTTTGCATGGCCTCAAGACCTCTTTGGCTCTGCTGATAAAGACGTGCCCCAAGCCCCTTCACTGCGGAAGTGGTCTGATTAAGCAATGACTTGTTCATTATATCTGCATTGTTATTGGCTATGATCCTGTCAAGCGGTTGTAACAACTGCTCAGGGTTCTGCCTTTTCGGTTTATTAAAAGCAGTATAGAGGGCTTTTGCCCCCGTTAATGCTATTGGTATAAGAGGTAACAGAGACATCTTAAACTCCTTCTTTGAGGTCTATCTCAATACTTCTAAGACCCTCTACGTTGTCAAGGGAAAACTGAATATACTCTCCCCAAAATCCGTTGGGCAGTAGTATCCATCTAAATCTTTGGGGTGAGTTTTCTTGGCTCTCGATCTCCGGTGTCGGGAATAGACCGTTGTATGTCATTGCTGTGATTGACGTGGGGGTCGTGTCCCTGTCCCACTTGCACCGATACCGGAACGGCTTGATGTTGTCAAGCCGGTATTGCTTTGTCTCTATCAGGAAGTCAACGTTTTTTGCTGTGCTGGTATTGGCATAGGTATAGAACTGCCCGCTCTCGTCAAGGAATAGTATGCTATTGCTCGTATCCTCACCAAGATTAAGATACCTGGCCTGTGCAAGGTCTATGCCCGTGAACCGTGTCCATGCCTGTGTCAGGAAGTGATAAACGTATGTATCTCCGGTGTCTGGATTATGCAGCCAATACTGGCTGTTTGCGGAGCAATAAACCCCAACGCACTTACGAGACAGGGGAATGTCAATAACTCCGTAGGACAGGTTTTTTAAGCCCTCTGGAGACCATTGCATAACACCATTCTCTGATAGCCAAAATAAACTGTTATACGCCTGAACCAAACTCTCTACTGCAAACAATCCCCCAGATGAATACTCTTGGATCACATTGTCTGCCCGCTGTGCCAACTTTGTCAGGTCGTCATTTAATACGAGACGGGTAATAGTGTTTCTCGTAAAGACCACAACCGTGTTCTGGTATTGCTGTTTCAGGAATGACGGGGCTGCAATAACTGCCCGGACTGGCTCATTAACAGACAGGAAGTCAAGGTCATTGAAATAGTATCCGGTGATATCGCTCCATTGCACCCTGTTTTTCTCATTGCTTGGGCTAAGGTCTGCCTCTGTCAACTCTGCTATGGTAACGGCTTCGTTCACCCAAGTGCCGTCCTCGATGTTTGCCCCGATCTGTCTTGACGGGTAAACTGGCAGAAAATAGAAAAGTTTCTTGGCATCTGCTTCTGTGGTCACGTAAGTGTTGTCATAGACCTCAAAACGTTCAATCCGGTCTTGGCTGGCTGTATAGTCGTGCAATAAAGTCATCGCCTTATAGTAATCCCAACTAAACGCTGCCCTAAAATTGTAAGGGAATGACCCGCTTGTGCTGCGTAATACTGATCCTGTATCGCTAAAAAACACAGCATAATAGGCTCTCGTTGTTACGTTTACACTGAGAACTACACGCACCTCAACTCCGGTGTTTGGGTATGACGATAAAGAATAAATATCCTTAAATCTGTCACTAACTGTCCCCGTCCCTGGTCCTATGCCGTCCCATAAAGAGATGCTTATAGTAAAGGTAACATCTCCGGTTTGCGTCACCTTGACTATAAGGTGTATTGTCCCAATGGAAAATATCTTTTTATAGTAAACGGTTGGCGACCAATACCACCTCCTATGTCCCCACACCCGTCCCATAAATACTGCTGTGGCTGTCTCTCCGGTGCAAGCCCTGTCTGAATAAACAAATGAATCTGTTGGCACAGTGTTCAAACTTGATACAGTCCACCGATGCCATGAGTATCCGCTTGACGGAGACTCGATCTTGGCAAGATATCTGAGAGTGGCACTATATCCATCTACCCCTATTGTGCTACTTGTCACGGCCTTGTCAAACGGCTCGCTCCCGTCTGCCATGTTGCTGATATGACCTGTAGGAGCAGGGATATATGGAACGATTGCATTTGCTCTCATGTTGTTGTTCCGCACCCTGGGAATGTCAAACATTGTGTCAACACTGATATTGCTTATCCCTACGGTGTTTGGTCTCCACTTGCCATAGCGGTAGTCATTCCAAATGTTGTCTGTCACGCCTGCGCTGGTATCCGCATAGCAGAGGTAAAGCAAGGTGTCACTATTGCGGGTGAGAACTGGTATTTTAAGCAAGGCACGGGTTATAGCACCGTCAACCCTATACATTACAGGTATTGGTGTTGTCAGGTCATTAAAGAATATCCTTATCTTTTGGGGCTCTGCCGTTAACGGTGGAAGCTGTCCGTCAAAAGTAACGGCTATAATGGCATCCACGTAGTCAATCGCATTGTCATTGGTAATGGTGATCTTGAATATCCTGTCAAACTGGAATGGGAATGTTATCCCTCTGGACTTAACTCCACCAAGATAAACTATCCGGTTGTTCTCCATGATGGTGTCGGATGCAACCGCTTTCCCTTTGATATAAGATATTGAGCCATAATCCTCTGAGCTTGTGTCGGCATAACTCTCTGTCTCTTCATCCGTTATTGGCTTGCGGTAAACGAGTTTGAATGCCTTGTCAACCGTTCCCTCAAGGTATTGGATGTCTCGTCTGTAAATGTTGTAGTATTTGAGACGGGATCGTTCCTCGTCAGCATATTGCCTTGCAGTCAGCCCGCTAACGAGTGCCTTTTTCCAATAGTATTTGAACCCGTCAGGGGCAGATGCGTCTGCATACTTGGCCATAATGCGAGAGAATGTGCTTAGTGGAGATGGATTGCTCTCAACCCCATACTTATCCTCAACAGTGTAGCAGTATTGCAGGATGTTGCCCCTCTCTACCCCCATGCCTAAGTCCTCTTGTCCCCAATCAACATAAGCGTTATCTGCCCCGCCTGCCGAAACGGACAGCATATATCTCGGTGCTTCTATCCCAAGTTCACCGCTCTGGAGTTCTAACTCTTTATTGATCTGGATAAACCTGCCCGCATGAACCCCATCTGCTATCAATACCCGTGAGTATCCAGAAAAGAATGTGACAGACGCTCCGGTTGACAAGTCATCAAATATAGGAGTTACCTGCCAACCTATACTCGTCTTATAGACAACCGCAATAGTCGTCCCGTAATAGACAACATATAGTTTGTCCTGGATCATCTCTGCCAAACTCCGGTTTGGATACCAGACGGTGAATGCGGTCACGCCTGTTAAATTGGCATCATTGAGTTCGTGCAGTTCCTTGTCGTATCTCTTCTTGAGACCTGTCAGGTCACGATACTCATAGTTTAGGATGTCAACGCAGGCATTGTCGGGTATCCGTTCAGGGTCAACGGCATTGACAATCCCACCATTGAAATTGTCTATGTCTATTCTCTTCATGTTACCCGATCTTTATTTTTACAGTTCCGCTGTCGTGATATAGTTGTCCGGTGCTTACGTCTCCTGATGCAGATGGAAGCGATGCACAAGATATCTTTGTCCCTGCTATTGTAGCGTCTCCGGTATTCATTTCAGCAACGCTAACTGCATTGCCTTTTATCGTGGTTGCACTAAGGGTTGTGAAATACCCCTTGCTCCAGATATAACTCGGATCGCCAACCGTGCCATTGTTTGTGGTCTTGGGACGCAATACTCCGTTCTGGTCTATTAAGACAGAGCCGTCATGGAAACGAAGTTCATCTGTCCCGGCATCATACTGGATGTATTTGTCTTTGCCTGAGTTCATGTAAATGATGGGGCTGATAATATGGCTTACCGCAGTCATCCTTGTGACGTATGCGCTTATGGCTCTCATGCGGGATAGGTTACTCAGATATCCACCATTCTTGGCATAGACCTTACTAACGTTTGCGGTCTCTCCACCAAATAGTGTAGCGTTCACAACCTTAAACCTCTTCGTAGCAAGACCTAAGTCCATTGCATCATTGGTGAACGGGAATAAACTTGTGGGTTTCAGGATAAGGACTTTTTGCCCGCTTGCTACGAAATAGTAGCTCACTCCCTCTACCTCATTACGATATCCCTTTGACACCTCTGAGCTAAAGATCAACTTGCCACCGTCAAGTTTTATGGTCTTGTCGGCAAGTCCGGTCAGGTCAATCGCTCCCTTTACCACGCCTGCATTTACAGTAGTGATGGACGCACTTGTCCCCTTGACCGTTCCTGCTGATACGGTTGTCAGAATGCCTTTCTTGGCAGATAAGTTGCTAACTACTCCCTTGATAACGTTGACTTGGTCTGCTACCATTGAGACCATTGTGAACGGGTTATTGGCAGATAAAGCACCGTCAAATACGAGTTTGTCAGCACCAAGTTTTAGCACCCCATCCCGTAATCTGCGGAGATATACGTTTGACGCTCCAAAGTATAGTTTGTCAGCATCATTTATCCCAACTTTATCAGTGCCGAGATATAGCGGTGACTCATTTCCAAAGCCATCTATGACTTTCTGGACGCTTGACTTGATCCCGTCAAAGTCAGAGTTGTCCATCTGAAGGACGTTTTGGTAACTTGTTTTCCAAGTCCGTCCAGTTAATGCGTTGGTTGACATTTATCCTCCCTAATAGGTAAATCTTGTGGTTCTGGATGTGGGTTTATCCTCTCTCTGAACCTCCCTTGTAAATAACTCAAGGGCTGTCTGAAAGCGGTCTCTGTAAAGTCCAAGCAACCCGTCACGGTAATACTTGGCTCTTGAGTATAACATGTATAATACACCATCCTCCAGCATTATGTCTGCTGAGGACGGCATCCCTGTGTATTCCTCACCACCTGTATAGGCAGGATAGTATAACTGAACTCTTGCCTCTATCTTGACACTATCCGCATTTACATCATATCCAAAGTATAAATATCCACCCTCATTGCAGTAGTAAAGCGTCTCTTCCGATCCGGTCACCTCGTTATAGGGCTTTGCCAACATCTGAGTTCCGTCACTGTAAACGTCCCATATCTTGTAATAGTTGCTTGGCAATCTTATCCCAACAAGGTCACTGTCCCATTCGATACCCGCTATCCACCTGCCACCAGATATGATCCGCTCATCCTTGTCAATGGCGTATTCCTCATCGTCACTTATCACAACGTCTGTGCTGTCTCCGGTTAGTGTCACCATTGACATCCGTTTGTCACACTTGAGATTTACCTCGTTTATGACACGGGACAAGGCATCCTTGATTTCATTAAAGGGGATTTGCATCCCTAATGTAATCTCTATCTGGTTTTTAAGGGTTTCTACATTCATGTCGTTAATCCAACCTCGGCTTTTAACCGTTCCTGAGCAACGGGAATGGCTTTGTATATCAAAGAGTTGCTTATCGCTATCTCTGTGCTGTCTGTAGCATTCCCAAACATTGAGGACATGTCTATGACATAACGTATCTCAAACCGCAACAGTGTCGATAGTTGCCCTGAGATGATAGTCAACGCCTCGTTCTCGTAGCGATAGTAAAACTCGTTCCCATAGGGGGCATACAACGAGTTTGATTTCATCAGACGATAGGTCTCTTCGTCAACCTCTTTTGCGAAAATGTCGTTTATCAATACGTCCCGGATTGACAGAGCATAGGGAATGAGTGAGGACGGTATGCGAACCGTCCCCGAAATGTTTGTCGTTACCTGCCCCGTTACAGATCGCATTGACCTCATGCTCTCTATTGGAGTGAGCGTCTCAGATAAGGCATAAATTGCCTCAACTAAATACTCCCACGCCCTCGATCCAAATACTGAGGCATTGGGATCACCAACTATGGCAGTTATCTTCTTCACAATGTCGAGTTTAGTCATTATCCAGTTCCCTTATCTTAGTCCTTAATTCGTCTATTGCCACGGAGATTGACTTCGTTTGGAAGCCGATCTTGCACTTTGTTTTCCCGTTCACCTGGGCAAGAATTAAATGTGCAAGGCGGGACTTGTATGCTTGCAAGCGCTCCGCCTTGCTGAGTGGCGAGGGATATGCGTTTGGAGTGAAAACGTCATCCTCTTTCTCGCCTGTGTCGTGTTCCATTGGAGGGGTGTCCGGGTCTTGGTCAGGGTCGGGGTCGGTGTCTGGCTGTATTTGTAAATCTTCGATCTTGGGTATCTCGTAGATCATGTCTGGATATTTATCGAGCAAAATGTCTGCTATGACTCTCTCTACTACCGCCTTCCCTGACTTGGCAGGGAATAAGACGGGAAGTCTTCTGGACGCAAGAGTTTGCGGGTATGCCTTGCGATACTCATCTTGGGTTACTATCCCCACAAATGGCGGATGCTTGGCTTTCAACTCTACAAGAGATATCTGTCTCATACTTTCTCCTGATGGGTTATAGCACCCTCTTTGAACTTGTTGCCCGATATGTTATTGGTGTGCTGCCTGTAATAATATCCATTGATCCAAGGCAACTTGATAATCGTGCATCCGGCAGCATGCTTGTCTATCTCACGGAAATAATAAGTGTCAACCTGGCGGACAAGTGTCTCGTCAAAGGGATGCTCTCTTACAAAGTCGGCTCTCCAGAACCCGGTGGGGTGTGCATCTGTTACCTGCATATTGCTTGCCCCGTCATGGATAATTGATCCGGTGAGCAGGGCTATGATGTTTTTATATTTATACATCCGCTCTGAGTAAGCCCGCATAACGGAGTAAATATAGTCCTCTGACATCCAGTCATCGTCACCAATGTAACATATCCAGTCCGTGTCACAACGCTGCGCCAAGACGTTATATGCCTTGCCAATGCTCATGTCCTTGTCAACATTGGACAGGATGTCTATTTTTATGGGATAGTTCTGGAGTTTAATACTCTGCAAAAGGCGGGGGAGATATTTCTCCCGGGTCTGGACTATCCCTATCGTTAAACTCTCCATTGGCCTTTCTGCCTTGTCCTTGCTGAGCAAATAGTCAAGATCGTCCATTACTTTGTCAAGACGGTTGCGAGCCACAAAATCTGATATCCAGTCCGGATCGATCTCTTTCTTGAGAAGATCTTTTAATTCGTCAAGATTGCTCCAAATATAACCCGGATAAATGTCTCTCGCCCCCAACCAGTTACGAACCAACGGGACGCATCCGCAAAGAACTCCCTCTGCTAATGCTACCGAAAATGCCTCACGTAAAGATGCACTTATGACATAGGTCTTGTCTGCATAGAAACTTGCCATGTCGTCTTGCCAGTTCTCAAAGTAAACATTGTCGGGCTTGTCCGCTCCAAAGAAATTAAGATAGTCACCCTCTTGTATCTCTCCCGCTATTACAAACTGATAGTCAGGCAACGCCCCCGCAAGCAATAGCAACTCCCCTATGCCTTTCTTTCTGCAAAGGTATCCGGCATAAGCGATCTTGTTATTCCGCTCTTTGGGCTTGCTCGTTACCAAACCGTTGATATCTATAAGGTTACTCACTATGTATGTGTTGCTGGGCTCTTTCCCCGCTGTCCGGCAAAACTCTTCTTTCATGTGCTTGGACACAAAGATTATGGCATCCCATTCCTCTGCTATGATCTCTGGGACTATTCCTGAATATACCTCATAGGCATGGATGCGTAAAATTTTCTTGGCTGGTGTCAAAAATTCCTGAACCGCTATTGCGTTCTTGTCCCCCCACTCGCACCAGATCACGTCAGCCGTTGTTGCATTTCCCTCTGTCAGCACGGCATCAACGTGGCATTTGTGTCCATCTCTCTCCCATTCTCTGATGATGGGTCTGATGAACTGATCACTGCTCGCCACTATGTAAATGTTCACTTTGTTCTCCATAAGATTGTGGGGCGGGTCTCCCCGCCCCTGTTATTAGTTATACTGGCTTGGTCTCAAATATGAGCCGGCCGGTGATCATCGAAGCCCAGGTTGTGGCAGCACCGCTTAGGCACACGGTTAGATATCCACCCCTGACGATCTTTGCGTTGTCAGGGTTGAATGTGGTATTTACTGTTGCGGTATTGCTTGCGGCTGCTGATACTTTTGCAATGATGTTTGCGGCTGCTGATGCGCCTTTGAATATGCTGATAGCCATTCCTGACTTACCAACATTGGTTATGAGTCGCACTTGAGTTATCTCAAAGTCGTGATCGAAATTGAGCAGTTTCTTTCCTCCAGTCATTGTGCTGAAATCGGCAACAAGTTGCCCATTGGCAAACTGGATATTTGTGAACTTGGTGGTATCCGAATAGACGGAGGTTGTCCGCTGATCGTTTTTGAACTTGTTGATGCTCTTCATGGTTGTCTCCCTTAACTACCCATATCATCAGTGAAGATGATCATGGAAGATTGGTTTTTGGCAAGGGTTGCTGAAGCTACGGACTTTGTTGCGTTACTGGTTGAGAACACTGTGGACTCATCCGTCTCTGAGAAATAGTCGGCACGGTTGTATCCAAAGATCATGTTTGACCCGATCTCTTTGACATTCTCGTGATCGTCAATCTCGGTGGTAAATCCAAGGTTCTTGGCTATTCCCTTGCCCAGGGCATCACGCCCAAGCACATAGCCACCAAACAGATAACTTGACGTGGCAAGCGGGGCTTGCAGCCATCCATAGCGGAGGTCGCCGGCTGCAAGATCAGTAAGGGGAGCATCGCTGGCAGTGGCAATCGTTCTGACGGAATAGGTATCCTCTACAATGCAGAACCCTGCATAGTAAAGCATCTTCTTCCCGGTCAATGCTGGGTGTTTCATCATCTGGCTGTTAAAGGCAGCGTCCTGGCCTCTGTAAACAGAAGCGTCTGCCCTCAGCGCTTTCATGGTGCGGGGATGAACCACATATATCCAGAACGGTTCTCCGTCTGCTGTGACTAACGGCTCGATCAGAAGATTGGAAGAACACTGGACACGCATTTCCTCAAGCATCTTTGCTGATGCAGGTTTGCAACGTGCTGACGTGACCATTGTTTTTATCTCGGCTGCTGTCTTGGTATAGAACTCAGTTCCTACCGCTGTCATTACACCTTCGGTTGCAGAAGAATCACCGTGAATATACATATTGGGGTGGAAACGAACCTTGAGACCAATACCCTCATCGTTAGTGCCAGCAGTCAAGTGACCACTTGCTCCTTCGTAAAGGGCTTGGACAACGCAAGCGTTCTCCATTTTGCTCCACCATTTTACGAGACCGGGCTTGGCTCTCTCAACCATGTTCAGAAGTTTGATCCGCTGAGTTGACATCTTGCCACTCTCGGCTTCAACTGCCTTACGCATCTGGTTGATGTAGATACGAAGCCATTTCAACTGTTGTGGCTCACCTGAGCCCTTGAGCCAAGCGTCTCCATAGACACCTGGTTCTACCAAATCAAGAAGCATTGGCATTAACATGTTGTCTCTGCCTTGCTCGACAAAGCCATTCATCATTTGAATGACAACGTTGGGTGCGGGTTGAAGCGGGTCGTTCTTGTTGGTATCCGGCTGCTTCATAAAGCCAGCCAGTTTACTCCACCAAGTTGCATACCATGCTTCTTTTGCCATTTCTGCGGACAGTATTGGCAAGTTTGCGATATAATCATGTCCTGCTTGCATGATAGTTTCCTTTTATTTTTTATTTACAAGGGACTTAAATGCTGCTAACTGGTCTGGAGACAGATTGTAAAGGTATTGCTCTTTCTCGTCCATGTCCATTGCCATATACTTGTCAACGGAGATGAGGGAAGAGCGGGTCTCTGATCCACTGGACGGGATACGTGGTGTCGTTTTGGTTTGTGCATCTGCTATCCGTTTCCGCTCCTTGTCAGCTATCTCCTGAGCTACTTTGCTCCGGTAGATACTGGGGAATAAACGGTGCATGGCGACCTCTAAATCGTCACAAGTCACGCTACCATCGTCAGATAGTTTGGCACGGGCAAACTCACTTGCCTGTGCCACCTGCTCCGGTGTTAGCACTTTGTCCCATTGTTTGCTAAATGTAGCCACTGCCTGTGCGTTCTTCTCTGCAATCTGTGCCTTGCTCGCTTTGGCACTTACATTGCGGAGTGTCTGCTCCTGCAATAACTTTTGATACTCGGCAGTGATCCTGCCAAAGTTCTCGCTGTCAGTAATGTTGATATCCTTCTGATTGAAATAATTCTCATAATTCCTCAATAGGACTTTCAGGTGTTCGTCAGGGATATCTGGTATCTGATCGGGGTTATAGTCTATGGGGTCGTCTGCCTTCTTCTCTGGCTCTGATACCCGTTTGCGAAGCTCTCCTAACTCGTGACCTTGTTCACCAAGCTTCTTCTCAAGGTTCTTGTATGCCTGTTGGTATTCCTCGATAGACCATTTTGCGGTCTTATCTTTTACTTCGGTCTCCGGTTCTGATGTTTCCTCGCCACCCTCTTCCTGAGTTTCCTCAGTTTCGGGCTCTTCATCATCTGGATCGTCATAAGCGTCCATAAAGTTCTTGAGGTCAGTATCCGTTTCTGTCGTTTCGACGACGGCTTCTTCTTTCATTTTTTATTATCCTCCACTGTCTTAGGGACTTCTTGTAATTGTTTCTCCAATGCTAACTGCTCAAGAGCCACCTGCTCTTCCTGCTGGGCTTGCTGCATTGCACTCTGCTCCGCCATTATCCCCCGTTGCTGCTGGATATACTGTATCCAGTTGTCAATGTCAGGAAGCTCGCTGTCGGTAAGAATATACTCCCAATACACAAACTCCGGGGGCATTATAGAGGACATCGCAAGTTTGGTCTGCATATTCTCCTGCATCTTGGTGATGCTATACTCCGCCTCGTCAAGTATTACCCTGCCCTTAAAACTGCGGATGTCATTGAATATCTGCCCGTCTGTGCCTGTCATATTTATGATCTCCTGGCTCAGCTCCTTTTTCCTGTCCATAGTGTCAACCTCTCGGTTATCGTCACCATAGACCTTCGCAACTGTTTTCAGGAAATACTCGGCTATCATCTTACGGCTCTTGCTAAGATTATTGAGGTAGGTGTTTATTGTTGCACCTGTCCGCTCCGCTTTCATCGCAAAAAGACGACCACTCTCATTTGCATGCTCGGACATGCCCCTTGCCGTCTCGTTTATCCCGCTGATATCGTTCATCATGGCTACGCTGTCGGCTTTCTCCTGCCACACGTCCATGCCAATACTGGCGGGCTGCAACCGTCTCGGTGGGAATTTCATACTGCGAATGAGCAAACTTATCCCGGGACGGTTGCCTTCCTCGTCCATCTGCTCTTTTGCCTCTTTGTCCTCGTAGCCAAAAAGCGTGGGGCTGTTGATAGCATGGTCTATAAAATTACTGATCTGGATGGTGCGTTTGTTAAGGTTGCGTTGTGGGTCTAACAGTGTCCAGACCAATGAAGAATTATTTGCCTTGAGATTATTGAAGTCAAATGAAAAATAAGGAATGATGTTGAACATGTCGCAGTCCATCTTGTCTATCTCGTTGACTACGATCTTGTTAAAATATGGGATAAGCGTCTTTACCCGTATCCGGTTAAGTTTCTGCTCGCTCACGAATATGTGTGACCCGTCCTTGACAAGCGCCTCTGTGTCTTTCGGCTCTACTGAGATATACTCTCCGGTTTGAACGTTTACTATCAAGTCACGTCTGACAACCTCTCGCATCTGTAACTCAAGAACCTTATACAGGTCTCCGTCCTTGTCATACCACTCGCTGTCACCGTCTCCTCCGCCAAATAGTCCCGAAAGGCGAGACATCAAGTCCTTGACAACCTCTCGCAAGCCCTTGTCATGTTGACCTATTTCCTTGAAACTGCCGTATGCGTTAATGATAGCGTCCAAAGAAAGCCAACTCTCCTCAATTATCCACTGGCAATCCTTGAGGTCTCCACGCCTGAAATTGGGGTCAAAGGTTAATGATATTGGATTGAGACACATGAAGTTATACTCTAAATAGCCCATCTCGTTTGGCTCTACTATGACCTTAAAGCCACCGCATATCTTGGTTATCAACCCATCACTAAACGCTTTCTCAAGCTCCGTCTCACCGCCCTTGGTCTCCCATATCGCTCTCCACATACCATTTAGCAGGTCTGCTATCTGTGTTTGTGATCGGTTGCTCGGCCTGATCTTGGTAGATACCCTGTTGGTCTGCTGTGTCCCCATAAGGTTGTTTAGACGTGGCAGTATCATGTTATAGACCATCGGGGCACGTCCCGTCCTCTCAAACTCAGCTATCTCATCATCTGTCCACTGCTTGTTAAGCACGAACTCATAGCAGAGTTCGGAGTCATCTACTGATGACTGCCATTTCTCTTTTGACCCTTTATACAGGTCTATGATGTCCTGAACGTCTTTGTCTAATCTCATATCTTTGGCAACCTTATTTACTATGGCTTTATCAAAAACAAAAGCCACTTTTCTGTCAAGTTAAAAATATAAATTTTTACGCTGTCCACGGTAAACGCCTACGCATACTCTTGTCTTTCTTTGATTTACGCATTAGTTCTTTCTGCCACTTTTTCATCTCCGGTTCTCTCACCCTGCCGTGTGGCTTCTGCAAAAACACCAATAGATACCTTAGCGCATCTGCCAAGTGATCCTCGCCTGTAGTGTCAAGATCGTCTGGATTATTACGGCTCATTACAAGCGTTGGAATTGTCTCTATTGAATTGTAACAGTTGTCAGTAAACCGCAAATACGGCTCGTTCCTCCCGCCCTCCACATAGTCCGGGACGTGCAGATACTCTTTGAACATCACCCACCCGGGAATACGGCTGTTGTCCCCCAAGTGAACATTGCGCATCCCCTCGTCAATGTAAATGTCAAGCACCGATCTCATGCTCCCCGCATACTCATTACTCTTTATTTTCATAGCCGGGTCAACCACTGTCAACCATACGTCTCCCTCGTCAAGACCGTGCCTCGCTGTCGTCTCCATTATCTGCCTCGCCTGACCACTTGGCACTACGTTCCGCTCATACAACTCGTCAAACACCGTTACAAACCCCTCAGTGTCAACCGCTACGAACAGGCATGCGTAGGGGTTCGTAGATCCATAGTCAATACACCTGTAAATCCTGTGCTTGCTTATGTCTAATGCAAAGTCACCCCTCGGTATTACATGATGCAACTGATTCCACTCACCAAAAAATGTCCCGCCCTGCATGTCCCAGTCACCGTCAAGCCACATCTTCCGCTTTATCGGGTCTAAGCCCTTTAACACCTGAACATACTCAGGATTGTTGTCCATTATCGCAGGATTGTCAAATACACCAGCCGGAACATACCACACGCTGTTACCATTCTCGTCTATATAAGCACTCCCCGGATACCGATCTTTATAGTATATCCCATACCTGTCACTGTATTTCTCACCACCGCTCACCGTAGGACAATTATCAACAAACTTCTTCTTCAACCACAAGTGACCAACTCCACCGGGATTAGTGGTATATCGCTTAAACGGCTTTAACTCCGGATTGACTGAACGAATGCTGCCACCCAACTCCCGAACCCACGACTCATGAAACTGGTTCACCTCCTCTATTCCCAAATAATGAAAATTGCCACCTATATACTTGTCCAAATTAGCATAACTGTCACAATAACCCAAATGAATCATCGCCCCACTCGGAAACACATACGCCTGCTTCTTCTCACGCCACTTAGCTCCCAAATGCGTATATATCTTGTCCGCCTCCGGCTTGAAATTCATATACAAATCCTGAAACGTCCTACGCAATATCAACGCCCTATACTCAGGATAGTCAACGCTACGCCTCTCTACCACAACCTCATAACCACCATCCCCCCGATCTATATGCCAACGCCTCGCCTTCAACGCCGCATCTATTATCAACGCCGCCGTCTTCCCACCCCCACGACTACCACCAAACAACACCTCGTCATACTCACAACTTAAAAATATCTCCTGCTTCGGAAACGGCTTAAACAACACATCCCGATCTCTATCACTCGTCATCATTATCTCCACATTCCTCAACCCTCTCTACCACACTACCATCCACCACACCCCTGCGCTTGTCCAACTCCGCCTTCGCTCCACTCGGAACTGCATTAAATATCGCAACATTCACACCATTACCACCACCATTAGGGTCTGACAATGCCCGCTCCCCACGCAAAAACCCCTTCTCCTTACCAACCGTCTGCAAAACCCACATCTGATTACGCATGTCACCCTTACGCTTCGATAACTTGTAAAAATCACTCATCTCGCCCCAAAAATCCACCTCACTCCACTCATTGATACCAACTTCCCGAACCGCAGGAATCAATAACTCCGTAAAATACGCCTTACGTATCCCCTCAAACGTCCCACTCTTCGAATATACACTATAACCCAAACCCAATACCCAGTCCAAATACGCATTAAAATGATCCTCAAACCTGTCTATCACATCCTTTATACTACCCAACATACCCAACACATTACGCTCCCTACATACTACCCTTGCCCGCTCACGAACCTCCTCTATACTAAAGCGACCCAACAATGACAACATACTGCTACCAAACCGAAAATTACCACCACTCAACCTCGATAACACCACCTCCGTGCTACCACTCAGCGTCGCATCTATCAACTCCAACACCCCAGGACGATCTCCACCATCAACCACACCAAACCAATCCAATATGTCACGCAAGGTAAACGTCGATGAACTATAGATACCTCCATAACCAAGAAATACACAATACCCCAATAACATATCCCGCACACGCCTGTCCTCCTCTCGCCAAGGCAACGCCTTACCCTTTAACACCCCACCCAAACGTGACCTCCCCCTATCTACATAATACCCAATATCCATCAATCCTAACTTCATTACACTATCTCCACTTTTACCTTTTTAATCATATAAAACAAATATCCTAATACCACTATACACGTCAAGCTTTTTTCTGAAATTACGCAAAGGGAGAGGTATATGAAAATAAGGGGGGGGGGTCGAAGGGACGGGTCTTGTCCGTTTTTATCTGCTTTTGGCTGCCTTTGGCGGTGGCCGGTGGCCGTGTTCTGC
>Ga0209835_1000972_pt1 | contig 16740 bp, 13 predicted proteins | sample LakKivwa52mmetaG_FD_184138 | JGI IMG/M metagenome (GOLD analysis project Ga0209835, IMG submission 184138) | Anoxic lake water microbial communities from Lake Kivu, Rwanda to study Microbial Dark Matter (Phase II) - Lake Kivu water 52m metaG... | ecosystem: Environmental > Aquatic > Freshwater >...
GCCTATGGTCCTGTGGATGTATGGGCAGAATACCTTTCCAAGGATGTGAAATTGCCCAATGATTCTTCAAAAGACTATACTGCCACTGGAATCATGATCATGCCCATCGTGAAACTTAAAGACTTTATAGGTGAAGATATTCAGCTTATAGGCCGTTATGACAAATGGGATGAAACAGATAGACCAGATTCAAGTAAAGATAAGAAACTCTTAACTGCCATCACCGCCGGCGTAAACTATAATTTCTTACATGATGAGAGCTTTGTGCCCAAGATGCAATTGCAACTAAACTATACTACCAAAGCGCATGATGAAGACAAGTCTCATTCCAGCTATGCCGATGGCATGAAAGATACATCCACTTTGATGATGCAGCTCAAGTGGCGTTTTTCCAGCACAATAAAGTAAGACCAAGTTTGGAGTAATAATAAAATGAAAAAGACAAATCTGATCCTTCTCGTAAGCCTCATGTTGATCATCGTGGCTTTACCCCTCGTAGCTCAGAAAAACCAGATCACTTGTTCCGGTTCTACTACCGTTCTTCCTGTGGCTCAAGCTGCTGCTGAAGCCTATATGGACAAGAATCCCTCCATCAATATCTCTGTACGTGGTGGTGGCTCTGGTGTTGGTGTTGCTGCCTTGCAAAATGGTACCGTTGATATTGCCAATTCTTCCCGTCCAATGAAATCCAAAGAAATCAGCGCTTGCAAATCCAAGGGAATCAATCCTGTTGCCTATGCCGTTGCCAACGATGCCATCGCTATCGTAGTACACAAAAGCAATAATGTAAAGAACCTTACGGTAAAACAAATTCGCGATATCTATACCGGCAGGATCAAAAACTGGAATCAAGTAGGCGGAGCTAATTTGCCTATCGTAATCGTTTCCCGCGACGTAGCTTCCGGTACTTTTGAAGTCTTTAACGAAAAAGCTCTCAAGGGCGACAAAGTAGATGGTGGCGCACAGATGTTGGCATCCAACAATGCCATCGTTACCACTGTTTCTTCTACTCTTGGAGCAATCGGTTATGCCGGCTTGGGATACATCAACGATGGCGTGAATGTGGTAACGGTCGATAACGTAATGCCTTCCGAAATCACAGCCAAAAATGCTTCCTATCCCCTTTCCCGTAAACTCTATATGTACACCAATGGCAATGCCAAAGGTGAAGTAGGACGCTTTATCTCCTTTATCCAATCCGCAGAAGGTCAAGCTTTGGTCAAAAAGCAAGGCTTTATTACCCTGAACTAATACACAAAAACTATTGAGGGAGCTTTATCAGACGCTGTCGATAAGGCTCCTTCACCATGAATAGGATTATTATGAAAGACTACAAAGAAAAGCTATTCAAGGGGATCACTTATGTGTCTTCCCTCTTTGTGATAGTGTTTCTATTTGGCATTATCGTGAGTATTTTCCGGGAAGGTATGCCGCTGTTTGATGTCGTCTCGATCCGAGAATTTCTCTTGGGCACGCAATGGTACCCTACTCATGAAGATGCGGAGTTTGGCACATTTACTCTGATCTTGGGTTCTGTGTACGTCACTTTGGGAGCTTTGGTAATCGCCATCCCTTTGGGACTTGGTTCTGCAATTTTCATCGCTGAAGTGGCTACTCCGCGGATCAGGGAAATCGCAAAACCAATCATTGAGCTGTTAGCTGGTATCCCTTCTGTAGTCTATGGACTCTTTGGCATGGCATTTTTGGCACCCTTGATACGGGAATGGTTCAATCTCTCTACAGGACTCAATATCTTTTCTGCTTCCATCATCTTGGGTATAATGATAGTGCCCATCATCGCTTCAATGTCTGAAGATGCTATTTCTACGGTACCCAAAAACATGCGTGAAGCCTCGCTTGCCTTGGGCGCCACGAAGTGGGAAACGATTGTGAGAGTAGTGGTTCCAGCATCAAAAAGTGGTATCATTGGCAGTATTCTTTTGGGCTTTGGCAGAGCGATTGGTGAGACGATGGTATTGTTGATGGTTTCCGGTGGGTCTGCTCATATTCCAAAGAGTATCTTTGATTCTACGAGACCGCTCACCTCAACCATTGCCGCAGAGATGGGAGAAACGGTGATCGGAGATCTGCATTATCGTTCGCTCTTTGCTCTGGCAATAGTGCTCTTTATCATTACCTTTTTTACCAATATGCTGAGTGAATTGGTCTTTCTCAAGCGGAGAGCACGATGAACATCAGAAAGCTAAAAAACAAGCTGGGGATTGCCGTCCTTACTTCATCGCTGATCATTACTGCATTATTTTTAGTCGTCTTTTTAGCTCGTATATTTTACAAAGGAGCGTCTGTACTAAGCTGGGAATTTTTGAGCGCTCCACCCCGTGAAGCAATGACCGCCGGAGGTATCTTTCCCGCTTTGGTAGGGACTTTTTGGCTGACGGTATCATCAATTTCCATAGCCTTACCCTTGGGTGTACTCACGGCGATATATCTCACGAGCTATGGTAAGCCCAGATGGTTTGTGCGCATAGTGAGAATAGCGATCAATACCTTAGCCGGTGTACCCTCTATTATCTACGGACTCTTTGGTATGGCTATCTTTGTAAATCTATTGCGCTTTGATGTATCACTACTTGCGGGAGCTATGACCTTGGCGATCCTTGCCCTACCGATCATTATCAATGCCTCGGAAGAAGCTTTGAGATCAGTACCAAAGGACTTTAGAGAAGCCTCCTTGGCTTTGGGAGCCACAGAACGGCAGACCATCCAGCGGGTGCTCTTGCCCACAGCCTTTCCCAATATCCTCACTGGTGCTATTATCAGCATTGGTAGAGTAGCGGGAGAAACTGCTCCGATCATGTTTACCGCTGCTACTTTTTATTCACGCCGTTTACCGCAAACCCCCTTTGACGAAGTAATGGCTTTGCCCTATCATATTTATGCCCTCATGACCGAAGGCACTCACGCTGCCAAGCAAGTGCCGATTGCTTATGGCACCGCCCTGGTACTGCTCTGTTTGGTACTAAGTATAAGTGCCGTGGCTATCTACATCCGCTATAGAATAAGGAAAACGAGAAAATGGTAAGAGAACAGATCAAAACTGAAAAGCTGAATCTCTGGTTCGGCTCAAACCATGTCTTGCATGATATTGATATTCCCATCTACGACAAGAAAGTAACCGCCATGATCGGTCCTTCCGGCTGTGGCAAATCTACTCTGTTGCGTTGCTTCAACCGCATGAACGACCTCATCGATGAAACCCGCATCAAAGGCAAAGTACTCATCAACGGAGAAGATATCTATGCCCCCAAAGCAGACGTTACGCAGATCCGTACCCGCGTGGGGATGGTGTTTCAAAAGCCCAATCCCTTCCCCAAATCGATCTTTAACAATGTAGCCTACGGTCTTGCCATCCAAGGCAAGTATAGCAAGTCCGAGATCAAAGACCGGGTAGAAAAAAGCCTCAAAGATGCCTGGATTTGGGATGAGGTAAAGGATAGACTGCATGAATCTGCCTTTTCACTATCCGGTGGACAACAGCAACGGCTGTGCATTGCCAGAGCCTTGGCAAACAACCCGGAGGTGTTACTTTTAGATGAGCCTACCTCTGCACTTGACCCACAATCAACAGCCAAAATTGAAGAGCTCTGTTTGGTGCTCAAAAATCAAGTGACCATCCTCATCGTAACGCATAACATTGCCCAAGCAGGGAGAATCTCAGATTTTACCGCCTTTATGTATTTGGGGGATCTGGTAGAGTTTGGACCTACGGAAAAGCTCTTTACCGTTCCCACAGATAACCGAACCGAGGCTTATTTAACCGGAGTTTTTGGCTAATCTGTCCCCTGATAACCAAAAATATGGTTTTTTCTGTGAAAGAACCTATTTTGTGAGAAAGAAGCATTTTTAAGGAGTATAGATGTTAGCCCCAAAAATATTAGAACTCAAGAAGCTCTTGATGGCAGAAGCCTCATTAGTAGAAAAGATGGTTTCCATGGCTTTTCATGGCTTGTATCACGAGTATCGGGAAAGCTTTGAGGACGTGTTGATCTTTGAAAAGCGGGTAAACCAGCTAGAGATCGAGATTGACAACAAGTGCGTCTCGTTGATTGCTCTGAACCAACCAGAAGCAAAAGACCTGCGTACTATCCTCATGATCTACAAGATCAACAATGACTTGGAAAGACTGGGAGACCATACGGTAAATATCGCCGAAAGCGTAGCCAGACTTTCCATGAATCCCGTCGTAAATCAGCTTCCAGAACTTAACGAGATGAAGGAAAAGACCCTGCAAATGCTCAAAGAAAGCCTTGATGCCTTTACCGAAGAGAGCACCGAGCTATCTCGCAAAGTATGCAATGATGACAATGTTGTGGATGATTACAACCGCAGCATCGCCGTAAAACTGATCCATTTGATGAAGGAAAATGCCACAGCCATCGAAGAATACCTTCACCTGCTAAGAATCGCAAAAAACCTGGAACGTATAGCAGACCTCTCTACCAATATCGCAGAAAGCACCATCTACATTGCTCATGGCAAGGTAATCAAACACCATGCCGATGAGCCAAAAGCTTATTATGCCCTTACCAATCTAAATCCGATATAAGGGTAGCCTCTGGAAGGTTCACCCTTATCTCGGAAGAGGATATTGAGATTTCTCCCTTCGCTACTGAGGATGTTTCCGCCCCTGATGGATTTGTGAGTTCCAGTTTCCGGACCTGTGGGGTTCACAAAGGTAGTAAGCGTTCGGGGATAATTTACGTCATACCAATCCCAACACCACTCGGAGACATTTCCGCTCATATCGTATATTCCAAAGTCATTGGGATTCTTGAGCCCACCTGCCCGAACTTTGGAAGCGCTGTTGTCCCGATACCATGCCACTTCATCCAAGTCCTCTGAGCCACTGTAATTAAAGAGCTTAGCACCCTTGGCTGCCATTTCCCACTCCGTCTCGGTGGGCAAGCGATAGCCATTGGCGCGAAAGTCGCAAGTGACTACTCGCGAACTCCCCAAACCGCGAATCTTGTAGCAAGGAGTAAGTCCTTCGGATTGGCTGAGTCCATTGGCATAGAGCACAGCATCAAACCAACTGATATTATCCACAGGAAGATTGTCTCCTCTCTGGCTCACATTCGCCGGCTTCATAAATCGATTCCACTCACCTTGGGTTACTTCATATTTACTGATGTAAAAGCCGGAGATAGATACATTGTGATGCAGGTTTTCTTTGAGTCTGCCAAAGCCAAAGGTATTGGATTCGATCAAAACAAAATCTGCAGGTATAGCGCGGTGGCGTGCTGATCCGTTGCTAGCCGGTTTGGTAGCAGCTTGGACTTGAATTCTCTTGCGGGGGTCTTCGCGTACTGCCTCTGGGTCTTGTTCGTTGGCATCCCGAAAAGAGCCATAACCAGTTTCGGTCACAGGTATGTTCCTGCTTCTTTCAGGTATGGGAGTACTCTCTTCTGTCCTCACAGAGTCTGGAGCCAGAGAGAAACTAATCTCAAATTTTACATCCTCAGCACCGAAGATAAAGCTGTAGATATTGGTGGTAAGCAAGAGGATAACCAAGACCAAGATAAATCCGGATAAAGCCCAAAAAAACACATCCACGCGCTTGGGCTTCTCTGCCGGTTCATTGTTTATCTCGTCAGGGATGAGCGTGGGGATATCCCGATCGGTATGAATGTTATCACCTTCCAACGGAAGGAGTAAGCCAAAGTTCTTTTGCATGCTCTCCATGCTCTTGAAGCGCTGGAGGATATTACGGTGCAAGCACTCGGCAAGAAATTTGTTCAAAGAAACGGAAGTGCCGTTGATATAGGTGAACTTGTGCTGCCTGAGCCTTGTCATACTATAGATAGTCTGATACAAGCCGCTCTTGGATAGAAGCTGTGCAAGTATGACCCCGATGGTAAAGATATCTTCCCGTTCATCGATGTTTTCTTCAAAACTAATGCCGGAAAGGAGGATGGTAATCTCGTCGTGATCATTTACCATTACTCCCAAGAGATTGATAGTGTTTATACTAAGACCATGATTGTGTATCAGTAAAGCTACTTCGATGAGCTGGGCTCCCACCTTACGGACAAAAGCTTCCGACAACCGCTGGGGATACTTTTGTTTGATATCGGAAAGCGACAAGCCCTCTACGAAGTCTGCCACCAAAAAGCGTGGAACATGCATCTGGTTGATCTCCTCGATGTGAGGGATCAGTTGTCCACGCAAAGTATTGAGTTTATTGAGACGCATCTGGAGGCTAAAGACCTTTTCTGCACGGTCAAAAAAGAAATTGTGAAAGACCTTTAGTAAAAAGAGTCTCTCATCATTGTCCTTTTTTACTACATACTTTATGCCTTCCACATCTTTGTTTAAGAGCCGCACTACAGTATAGTTGCGAAAACGGTCTCCCCTATCCAAAAGCGTATATGTAGAATCGTTATCATGTTGCGCTATATGTGGTTTTGCTATGCGATCCGGATTACTTTCTGCTGCTTGTACGGGAGCAGATACTTGCATCGATTTTGATCCGCAATGGGGGCAGAACTTTGCTTTCTCGGGTAATCTTAAACCACATTCAGTACAAAACGGCATCTTCTGTTTATCCTTTTACAATTTTGGAGATTTGCATCCAGACAGAGATTCCATTGATATCATACTCAGCCATCGTATCTTCCTTATCTGTCAATGCCACAATCTCTTGCGCCAAGGTTTCGCTCATAATATAATCCTGATGTTTGTCAATGGCTATGCATATCTCCGCCGGCGCAAAATAGCGCAGTGATATCTGGTCCATGATCTCAAAGCCACTATCCTTGCGCGTGTATTGAATCTTGTTGATCAGCTCGCGGGCATAGCCTTCATGGATCAAATCCGTGGTGAGAGTAGTATCCAACGCCACAAACAAATCACCTTTGGTAGCAAAGACAAAGCCTTCCCGCGGAAGGATATTTACTTGGACATCCTCCGGAACCAAAGATACAGAGTCTCCACCCACCTCAAGCTGATAGAATCCCAGCTTGGTAAAGGCAGCCAATACATCCGTTGCTTGCAAACCGGGCAAAATGGCTGCAATTGCTTTCATCAGTTTACCGTACTTGGGTCCCATCACCTTAAAATCCGGCTTAAACTCATAATGCACAAAGTCATCATCGGCTTTTACATATTCGATAGCATGGATATTGACCTCTTCTTGCACCAGCTCAAACATCTTTTCGATATCGTCTCTGAGCCGGGCTGGGACATACATCTTACCCAAGGGTTGGCGAATCTTGATCTGGCAATCATTGCGAGCTGCTCTTCCCAAAGATACCACATCGATAATGTTTTGCATCTTTGCCTCGAGCTTGATATCGATCAGCTCTGCTTTAAAGACGGGATAATCTACCAAATGAACACTTTCTTCACCGCTGAGGTTGATGTACAATTCATCTGCCAGATAGGGGGCAAAAGGTGCCATCAGTTTCAGGGTCTCCAGCATCACCTGATATAGAGTCATATAAGCATCGATCTTATCTTGATCGAGAGTAAAAGACCAAAATCTTCTCCTGCTTCTACGCACAAACCAATTGGATACTTCATCGATCACAAAATCCTGTATCGCTCTTACGCTCTTTGTAAACTCATATTGAGCAGTCCACAAACTTACATCCCGGATCAGGGTATGAAGTCTGGATACTATCCAGCGGTCTATCTCGGAGCTCTTTTCCCACCTTTGTTCATAGTTCTTGGCATCAAAGCCATCGATATTGGCATAGGTAGCATAAAAAGAATACACGTTTTTGAGAGTGCCAAAAAACTTGCCCAAGACCTCTTTTACGCCTTCCACATCGAAACGAGTGGGAACCCAAGGAGGGCTTACTTCCAGAAGATACCAACGAATGGCATCGGCACCATAGCTTTGCATCAATTCCAGCGGGTCAACGCTATTGCCTCTGGTTTTGCTCATTTTTTGCCCATTTTTGTCCAAGATCAGATCATTGACAAGGCAGCTCTTGTATGAGGACACACCCTTGAGCAAGGTGGCGATGGTAAGCATCGAATAAAACCAACCACGAGTCTGATCTATTCCCTCGGAAATAAAATCGGCAGGGAAAAGCTCGGTATCAAATTCTGCTTCGTGTTCAAATGGATAATGCCACTGCGCAAATGGCATAGCTCCCGAATCAAACCAACAATCTATCACTTCCGGTGTGCGATGCATAATGCCATTACACTTGGGACAGCAAAAAACTACTTCATCGATAAAGGGACGATGTAGCTCGATATCGACCGGCACATCATCTCCATTTGCGAGCTTGCCCTTGGCTCTCAGCTCTTCAATAGAACCAGCGGAAACTTTTTCATGGCAATCATCACAAACCCAGATATTGAGCGGTGTACCCCAAAAACGGTCTCGGGAAAGTGCCCAATCTACATTATTTTCCAGCCATTCGCCAAATCGTTTCTCGCCGACAAAGGACGGATACCACTCAATCTTTTTGTTGTTTTCGATAAGCAAGTCCTTGAAAAGCGTTGTGCGGATATACCAGCTTTCTCTGGCATAATAGATCAGTGCGCTATCACAGCGCCAACAGTGCGGATAGCTATGTTTGATCTGTTCGCGGCGATAGAGCTTGCCGCTTTCTTTGAGGTGCCGGATGATCTCCTTGTCTGCTTGTTTGACAAAGATTCCCTGATAGGGTTCTACCTCCGGGATAAATTTACCTTCTGGATCGACAGGCTGGACAAAGGGAAGGTCATATTTGATGCCAAGGCTATAGTCATCTTGTCCAAAAGCCGGTGCCGTATGCACTATTCCCGTTCCATCGGACATGCTTACATAATCTGCCAAACCGACAAACCAAGCTTTCTTCTCAACCGGAACAAAGGTAAAGAGCGGTTCGTAAGCACGATATTCCAAATCATTTCCCAGGCATTCGGATACGATCTCATAAGCGCCATCGATTACTGCCAGACGGTCTTTGGCAAGGATCAGATGCTGCTCTTGGTGCAATATCTTTACGTATGTGGCATCGGGATTGACTGCCAAAGCAACATTGGAAATCAAGGTCCAGGGCGTAGTCGTCCATGCCAGATAGTAACAGTTTTCCTCATCGAGAGCTCTAAACTTCACAAAGACAGAGGGGTCTTCGACATCTTTGTAGCCTTGTGCCACTTCATGCGAGGAAAGTGGAGTGCCACAACTGGGACAGTATGGCACTATCTTGTGCCCTTTATAGATTAGGTCTCGCTCAAAAAAGTTATTGAGAATCCACCATACGGATTCTATGTAATTGTTATCCAAAGTAATGTAAGGATGATCTAGGTCTATCCAATAACCCATCAATTCGGTCATTTCCCGCCACAGCTTTTCATAGCTAAAGACGGAATCACGGCATTTACGGCAAAAACCTTCAATACCATACTCTTCGATTGCCTTTTTGTCTTCGAGCCCCAACATCTTTTCGACCTCAATCTCCACAGGCAAGCCATGTGTATCCCAACCGGCTTTGCGTTTCACCTGATATCCGGTCATAGTCTTAAACCGACACACCGTGTCCTTGAGGGTTCTTGCCATCACGTGATGGATTCCCGGCTTTCCATTTGCCGTGGGAGGTCCTTCATAAAAGACAAATTGGTCTTTGCCATTGCGAATATCGATGCTCTTTTGGGCAAGATCGTGTTCTTGCCAATAGGCACGTAGTTTCTTCTCAAGGAGGGCTGGATTTTCTTTTAGATCTATAGTCCTATACATTGAGTCTGGATAAATCTCCTATCTTAGATTTTCTTTGATCTGCCGGTACGTTTCTGCCCCGGGGCAAAGCTTTGTTTGACGATAGTTTTTGGCGCTTTCAGATCATGAGCATGCTGCTTTTCATGTTCTGTATGGCTCTCATCCACTTCTTTTTCTTCAAAGAGCTCACTAAAGTGTTCTTTGAGATCATCGTGATTGCTCACATATTGCTTCCATTCTTCCATCGCGGGATCCATGTCTATACAACGCGTACACAAAACCAACATATTTTGGTCTGATACGCCTATCCAACCGCGATCATAACAATTGTCGCATCTTTTTTTCTTACGATGCTTTTCCGCCATCGTCTTTGCTGCTTCGAGATGAATATCATCGAGCCTGAACATAACTACTCCTTTTCTCGTTTGAACCGGGTTATACCTATTCAGTGCAGTAATTTATGCTTACTTTCTCACCTTTTATCCCACTTTTTGGGAATACGCATTTCTGAAAAGGTTTTTTTTCATCTTCTTTGCACCTGGGGCTGGATTTGCTCCGGAAACAAAGATTATCGGGATCAAACTATCCTTTTTTGGGTCTCCCTTTGGGTTTGGGTGCGGAAACTGCTTCCTCTACCGGAGTTTCTGTGATCTCGTCAAGCGGCTGCGATACACTGTCTCCAAAAATCATCGGTTCATTGATGGTGGATTTTTTCATTTCCACTTTTACGATTGGCTCCAATCTGTGCGTAACCACAAAAAGGTTCTTGTTACGGGCAAGGGCGAGTTTTTCCTCTGCCGAGAGGGTTTCGATGTCTGATAGGGAGACGATCTTTTCGATCTTTCCACTGCTCAGATCTACGATTTGTACAAACGATTGCTTGTCTGCCATGAAGTAAACCTCCATTGTATATTTTTCTGGGAATCGACGGCATATATCTCTTACGAAGTTGATATAATCACTGGAAAAATTGCGATACCAACGCCGGAACGACCTGCACTTGAGTATGCGTGGACATACTGCACACAAGGCAGGAGAGACTTGTTTGTACCTCTTTAGTTCACAAGCGTAGAGTAGCTTTATTTTCATGGGATATAGCTTTGCAATAGGCGAGCTATTGTCAAGCACAAATCAACATATTTTGGATTATTGAACTCTCGCACAAAGAGCAGGAGTCCTTTGCACCTATCGAAACTAAGTATTTATGTCCTGGCTTTTATGACGGATAGGACTACTGGACTATCATGGAATGTGATTTTTTCCTTGTCAAATTCATTAGTCCAGTTTGAACTGCACCCACTTTGTAAAAGCAATAATAAATATAACTTAGGAGCAAAACATGAAGAAGATCGTATTGATCCTTGTGGCTCTCGTAGCCGTCATATCCATCTATGCCCAGGGTTTTTCTATTCAAACCCCAGAAGGTAATATCTCCATGACCATCAGTGGTGTAGAACCAGATGGAAAAACAAAGAGCGGCAATATCATAGACCAGATCGTTGCCAAGCTCGAAGTACTGGAAAAAGAGTATAGCGTCAAGCTCAACAAGCTCGATTCCAAACGCGCAAACAACATCATCGATGAAATCTATGGACTCCTTGCCCTCCTCCCTGCCGATGCCAACGTTGTCATTACCTCCAGCTCTTCCACCACCACTACAACCAGCACCACTTCTACCCAACCCAATATCAATATCAACATCACCGGCAACATGGTAGAAGAAAAACCAGTAACCCAAGAAAAGCCCAAGAAACCGGCACAAATCGTAGAAGAAAAACCCTCCAAACCCGCTCCGGTGATCGAAGAAAAGCCTTCCACTAGCCGCAAACTGATGGCTGAAAAAGATTTTAATGACCTGCTCAGCAGGATTGGCAAAGAAAGCTTTTCCGATGATAAACTACGCGTATTGCGCACCGCTGCCCGCAATTCCAAATTCAACGTAAGCCAGATCGTCCGCCTCATTGGTGCTTATACCTATTCCGAAGATAAGATTGAAGCTTTGAGAATTTCCTATCCCGAAGTGGTCGATCCGCAAAACAATTTCAAAATCATCGATGCCTTTACCTTCTCCTCAGACAAAGAGGAAGCAGACAATATCATCAATTCTGACTGATATTGTTGGCTAAAAAGATTGCCATTTGGCGGAGTGTTTTATCTCTCCGCCTTTTCATTTTCAGATATAAACAGCATCGCTACGGGAGAGAATGTATCTGCTTTACTCCGTACTTCTTACTTACTCAGCAGCGCTTCTTATCTGGCGTAAACTCTGGGGCTTTGTGGCTCCATCCCCACCACATCTCCTGCGCATATCAGCGGGCAAGGATCAACTATAATTGCGCGGAATAATCCGTACCCAAGCAGGAGTCATGTAGCCCTCCGCATACTATAATATCTCTCCACAAAGCCAAAGAGACTATAGGACTCATGCAAACAGACAGCACCACACCCAGCGGGAGTCATGTAGCCCTCCGAAAACTTTATATCTTTACGCTAAACCAAATGGGCTACAGGACTCATGCAAACATGAAGTATAGTTTACCCTTTCCCGCATGAGTCCTTTGCGCCAATAGAGCCATGATATCTATACTTACTTTATGATGGCACAAATGACTCCTGCTTGGAACACGAGTCATGCGATTACCCTATCCGAGATCGTTTTGAAGTGTGAATCCGATAAATCCGAAAATATATCTTGACAGAAAAAGCATCTTGCTTTTCAAGATACCTTGACACACATTTCTACCCAAGGAGTTGATTATGATTCGCTATACAGAGTTGGATAGCATTGCCGATATAGATGCTATGATCCACAATCCAGCCCGCCTGATGATTGTCTATCTTTTGGCAAGAAATCCCAGTATTGACTATTTGGAATTGATGGAAAAGACCAAGCTTACTTCTGGGAATATCACTACTCATTTGGGCAAGCTATCCTCTGTGGGATACATTCGCATCCGTAAAAGCTTTCGTGGCAACAAACCGCATACCTCTGTCTCGCTTACGCCCAAAGGAGAAGAAGCCTATAGCAACTGGAGCAAGAGCATCTTGGCAGCGTTATCGGAAAAAACCTCTGCCTCACTGCGTTTTAGCGTAGTGGCATCCGTAATGAATTCTATAAATCAGGATCGACTCCATCGAGAGATTGATCTCAATTTCGTGCAGGCATATATGCAAATTCCAGAAGGTTTGCTACGTGGATACCATCTTCCACAGATGCTTGCACCCAACAGATGGTAGCAAAATGCAAGGAGATACTATGATCGAGCAATTGAAAAAGCTCTGCTCAGGTTTGGATGTCGAATATTTTGACCTCCGCTATGAATCCAGACATGTCGAAAAAGTGATCATGAGCAAAAACGAAATCATGAATTGTGGCTCTGATACCGGAGATGGTTTTGTATTGCGCATTTTAAACAAGGGAGCATTGGCAAGCGTGGCGTTTACCAAAGCGGAACAAGCCCCTTTGGCGATAAAGAAAGCGCTGGAAAATTCCGAAGTTCTACTTTTGGGAATGTCCGAGAAAAAGAAGATAGCTGCTGCCCCAGTAGTGGTAGATACTGTAAAAGCTCCCGTCATCGAAGACCCAAGGCAGATCCCAATTGGGGACAAAATCGATATCACGCGCTATTACTCCGAGCTTCTTTTCAAGCAACCCAAAGTGGCAAATATCGAAATATCCTATGCAGACATCTATCGCAACAAGTTCTTTATCAATAGCGAAGGTAGCGAGCTCAATGAAGAACTGCTCACCACTCGTCTGGCAGGTGGAATCATCACTCAAGAAGGGAATCTAACCCAGACGGTGCGCTTTGCCTTTGGTGGCTCCAATGGATTTCAAAAATTGCGCAATCGCGAAACGGAAGCCTTGGAAAAAGCCAAGATTGCTGCCGATTTGCTTACTGCCGATCCCGTAAATGCTGGCACATATCGGATGATCCTCAATCCCGGAATGGCTGGAGTGTTTACGCATGAGGCTTTTGGACACTTTTCCGAAGCTGATATTGTAAGAGACCTCCCTGCCCTGCGGGAAAAGATGAAGATCGGAACCAAGCTGGGCTCGGACAATCTCAATATCATCGATGATGCCACGATGTTTGATCAGCTCGGTTACTATCGTTATGATGATGAAGGAGTCGCTGTCCGCAAGACCAATCTCATGACAGAGGGAGTCTTAACAGCCAGATTGCACGATCGCTTTACTGCTGCCGAAATGAATGAACCGATATCCGGACATGCCATTGCCGAAGATTATCGCTATGCCCCTATCGTAAGAATGGGCAATATCTTTATCAAGCCGGATAAATATACCCTTGAGGAGTTGCTTTCCTCTATGGAAGATGGCTTGTATATTGGCGATCCCATGGGTGGGCAAACCTCCGGCGAAAACTTTACCTTTGGTGCAAACTATGGCTATCGCGTAAAAGGTGGCAAGATCGTAGGCATGATTCGAGACATCAATATCATCGGCAATCTCTACAAAACCCTGATGAATGTGTGGATGATCGGAAATGACTTTGTGCTCAAAGAATCCGGAGGCTGTGGCAAGGGACAGACAAACATCCGTTCATGTTATGGCGGACCTCACGTGCTCTTTAGAGAACTATCCGTAGGAGGCAAATAATGGAAAAGCTACTCAAAATCGCAAGTGCCGTTGCCGATCAGGCAGAAGTCTATTGGATCGAACAAAGCAAAGATAAACTCAGTTTTACAGATGGCAAAGCAGATAGTGCAGATACATCCTTGAGCTCTGGAATCGCTCTCCGTCTCATCAACAAAGGCAAGATGGGTCTGGCGCATACCTGCAATCTGCTCGATCCTGAAAAGCTAGTAAAACAGGCATTATTGGCAACCGAAAATGGGACTGAGGCAAATTTTGAATTGCCACATACCACTGATCTCCCAGTCATTGAATCTTATAGCCCTGAAATCGAAAGCATGAGTAAGCAAGACTTGATGCAAACAGGTAAAGAATTGCTATCCTATATACAATCCAGGGTAAAGGGACAAGTCAATCTCGGCTTTAATTATGGAACGGCAAGCAGCGGATTGCTCAATAGTAAAGGTACTATTTTGAGCGGAAAGTACAGCGGTTTTTATGCCCATGCAGAGTTAGTTTTTGCTGGTTCTGGCTCTGGATTACATGCCTTCAAAGCAGGTGTGGGACCACAAAAGCTGGATTATGAGATGCTGGATGAGATGATAGAGCTATTTCGCATTGCCGAAAATCAGGAAATAGCTCCCACCAAGAGAATGCCCGTGATTTTTACTCCCATGTCTCTACATGCTCTGCTTTCACGTTTGGAAACCGCAATCAATCCCCAAAATATCTACAACCAGATCTCACCACTCTGTGGACGGCTGGGCGAACAGATCATCTCGAACAAGATCAGCATTTACCAAGACCCGCACAATGCAGAGATTTCTGGGGCAAGCAGTTATGACTCCGAAGGTACACCTACGCAAAAGCTCTACTTCTTTGAAAATGGTATCTACAAAGCCTATCCCACAGACCTAAACTATGCTGCCAAGCTCAAAGTCAAGCCCAGCGGAAATGCAGTAAGAGGATCTTATGGACAGCTACCTGCTGCCGATCTTCTCAATATGATGGTGCCTGCTGGTGATAAAACTCTGGCTGAAATGATTTCCAGCATCGATGAAGGTATCATCGTCCAATCTTTGATGGGTGCTCATTCTGGAAACGTCCTCAATGGAGATTTCTCTGTGGGTGTAAGTACCGGATTCATGATCAAAAATGGTAAACTTGTTGCCAGATTGAAAGATACTATGCTATCCGGAAATGTCTATGAAACCCTGAACAAGGTTGTCGCCTTGGAAGACAAAGTACTCAAGATGGGCGGTACCTGGCTACCTTCGATGTTGATCGATGAGGTAAGTGTTTCTGGTAAATAAGAAAAATTAAGATATGGTGGGCGGATGTGATTTCCGCCCATCAAGTTTGATTCCATTCTCGGAAAGCACGGCGAGAAAGACCTATCAGTATTAATTCTGCCATTGGTTGTACGGGCGCTCGCTGAAGCGCCCATGTGAAAAAAGTTAGGCGGTTCGGCGACCGCCAGTACAGTGAACTCCAAATCGTTCTGGGGTGGCAATCTCCGAATTGCCACAGCGAGCAAAGCTCGCTAAAAGAAAAGAACAGCCGACTTCGTCAGTTCTGCCAAGCAAGGAGATTGGCAGCCCAAGTTTTGCGATTGAACTCCAAATCGTTTTCATGTAAAAGTAGGGGTATCTATAATCACCTTGCAGTGGCGCAAATGACTCCTACTTTTGGCGCAAGGAATTTATGGTGTTTAAATTCCTTTTTCACATCCTCCCACAGCAGAGGCAATTTGAGATATTCGCCTTTCTGCCACAGTGGTACTTGATCGGTAAGAGCAGGGCTACCAATCCAGCCATCCTGTCCACCCATCAAAATGAAGTAATTGGCATTGGGATCATGCATAAATACTACCATGCGGGAGTTTGCTCCATAGGTAGTGTTATGAGCTTTGTTTGTAAGCTGATGTGCAGTTTTGAGCAAGGTATTATTGGAGCCGGATACAGGTAGAGTTCCAAATTGAAAGCGTTTACCAACGAGGGGTATCCTGCCCAAACTATGCGCTAGGTTTAGCTGATGCAAATCACCCCATGTAGGATACTTCCGAGCCTGGGAAGCAGTTTTTGAGAGTGCCTTGTGGAGGCTTTTATTGACAACCTTGGTATCGGCAAGTGGTATATCTGCCAGCAGGAACGAAATCAAATGATCGCTATTCAGAATCCTCTCTGCAAAAGCTTTGGCACGGGTTTGGCGATAAAAGGAAGTGGCAAAGTGGTAGTAGAAAAGCTGAAATGAAACCGCTTCCTGATTATCCGCATCAAATCTGCCATTCCACTGCAGAAGTTGATCAGCCAAGGATTGATGTTCCATGGGAATTTCTGCTTCCCCGCTCATACGGAGGAGTCTGGCAAATTCCTTGGCAAGCTGGTGGGCAGATTCGTTGTAGGTATCCATTTGCATGGTGCGTACTTGCTCAAAGCCAATCTTATCCACAGTTTTGAGCGAGCTA
>Ga0209835_1000973_pt1 | contig 16739 bp, 14 predicted proteins | sample LakKivwa52mmetaG_FD_184138 | JGI IMG/M metagenome (GOLD analysis project Ga0209835, IMG submission 184138) | Anoxic lake water microbial communities from Lake Kivu, Rwanda to study Microbial Dark Matter (Phase II) - Lake Kivu water 52m metaG... | ecosystem: Environmental > Aquatic > Freshwater >...
GTATAAGTCCCTTGCCGGTCATCTAGCACTGTTGTCTTCAGAAATCGATAGGCAGATAACTGCCTTCAGCAGTCTGTCGAGACGACTGCTCACCGACATGTCCTCGGCCTGTCCGGTCATTCGAGCGAATTGGCGTTTCGGTCAGCAATGAAGCGGATACCGGCTGTTCAAGATCAAACAGGGCTGATCGAAAGCTGCCGATTACTCCGACCGAAGCCAGACAGTGAATATTGTGCCGCTGCCCGGCTGGCTTTCCGCAGTAATGCGCCCGCCGTAACGTTCGACTAGGCCGTAGCTGACCGAAAGGCCGAGGCCGGTACCGCCTTGCCCCTTGGTGCTGTAGAAGGGATCGAAGATTCGGCCGAGGTTTTCTGGAGCGATGCCGGTGCCAGTGTCCATCACCGCGAGCGCAACGCCAATCGGCGTGCTGTCCTCGTCCCAGTCGCGCGTCGTCAGCGTCAGTGTGCCGCCGTCGGGCATCGCCTGGATGGCGTTGACCAGCAGGTTGATGACGACTTGCTGAAGCTCATTGCGGTTGATGGCGACGCTACGCGTGCTGAGGATGTCCTGGACGATGGCGATGTTGCCGCGTTTGAGCAGGTGACCGACTAGTACCAAACAGTCCGCGAACACCTCGCGCGGTGACACGCTCTCGATGTAACCCGCAAATTCGCTGGGTCGCGCGAATTGCAGCAGCTTGGCAACAATCAGGCGGATGCGGTCGATCTGCTGATCCATCAACCTGATCTCCTCGCGCACTGGTGCGGCGCCTTCGCCGAGCACCTCGCGCAGCACATCGAGGTTGCCCTGGATCACTGCAACTGGATTGTTGATCTCGTGGGCGACGCCAGCGGTGAGTTCGCCGATGGCGGCAAGCTTTTCGGACATGACCAGCTGGCGCTGCGCCTCGTGCAGTTCGCGGTTCGATGCTTCCAGGGCGGCCGTGCGCTCCGCCACCTTGGCGTCGAGTTCCTCGCCCCAGCGTCGCAGTTCCTCGTTCTGCTCCTGCTGGCGGTCGAGCAGTTGGTCGAAGTGCACGGCGAGTTGGCCGATTTCGTCCCGCTGTGGCAAGGCGCCGACGCGCGCCGCCGCGTCACCGACCTCGATGGCGTTCATGGTGTCGTTCATGCGTTCGAGCGGCCGGAAAATGCCGCGCGCCCACTTCATCGACCACAGGGCCGCCAGAAGGATCGCCGCTGCGAAGATCACCACGATGCCGCCCAGCGCCCAGTGCATGATGGCGCGAAACGGCGCTTCCAGATAGCCGACGTAGAGCACGCCAATACGCTGCCCTTCGCTGTCGACGAGAGGTTCGTAGGCCGAGACATACCAGTCGTTGACGACGAAAGCGCGGTCGAGCCAGGTCTCGCCGCGCCCGAGCACGGCCGCGCCGACCTCGGCGGAGATGCGCGTGCCAATGGCACGCTCGCGGTTGTCAGCGTCCTGGAACAGGCGCACGTTTGTGGCGATGCGCACATCGTCGAGGAACAGCGTGGCCGTGCCGTTGCCACCGAAAGGTAGGGCGCCGGTCGGATAAACGATCTCGTTGATGCGGTCGACGAAATCGAGGTTGCGGTTGAGCAGCAGGCCGCCGACCAGCGCGCCGCGCAGCTTGCCGTCGCCGTCATGCACCGGCGCGGCGGCGTGGATCACCATGCCTCGGGTTTCTGCATCGCGATCGGCGTACATGTCGGGCGCGGCGTTGCGAGTGGCGATGATCGGCACGCGGGCGCGTTCGGCGAGATCGGGGTGGATGGCAGCCAGGTGCTCCCGCGTGAAGATGTCGAGCACGGTACCGGCGCGGCCGGCCAGCGCGTCGCGGACCGCCGGTCGCGCCGTCAGGTCCGTGCCGGGTGGCAGCCGGTCACTCGACCCCGCGACACGGCCGTCGGGTGCGACGAAATGGAGGAAATCCACCCGCAGGGAGTTCTTCGTGGCCTGCAGAAAGTCCGATAGCGCCGCGCCGTCGCGCCGCGCCAGCGCGCTGGCGAGGCGGTTCGAGGCGGCGAGCATGCCCACCCCGCTACCGACGCTCTCGCGTACCCGATCAAAGTAGCCGTTGGCTACAGCCAGGTCACTGCGAATCTTGAAGATCAGCAGGCGGTCGTAGGCATTGCCACCCCAGGCGGTCAGCGCGAACAGCAGGGCCGGCAGCATGCCCGCCAGCGGCAACAGTACCAGCGCCAGCAGTTTGGCGCGGACGGAGGAGCGCAGATGGGCGAGAAGGCTCATCGGCCCCAGACCGAGCAGCGCCGTTCGAGGGTCTTGCGCGAGATGCCTAGGCGGCGCGCCGCCTCCGACTTGTTGCCGTGCGCCGCGTCGAGCACGCCGAGAATGTGGCGTTTCTCCAACTCGTCGAGACTGGCCGATTCGCCAACCGAAGCTACCGCGGATGCTTCCACTGGCAGGAAGTCGCAACGGAACTCGCCGAGGATCAGCGAACGCTCGACCAGATTGCGCAATTCGCGGATATTGCCCGGCCAGTCGTAGTCAGCCATCAACGCATGCAAGGTGGTGGTGGGTACCGTTAGCGGGACAACACCAAGTTGTGGCGCGAGTAGATGGACAAAGTGCTCGATAAGAGCCGGAATGTCGCCCGCGTGCTCGCGCAGCGGTGGCATATGCACCTCGACTACATTGAGGCGGTAATAGAGGTCGCGGCGGAAACGGTCAGCCGCGACCTCGGTGGCCAGATTGCGGTTGGTAGCGACGACGATGCGCACGTCCACCGGGATTTCCTGTTCCGAGCCAACCGGGCGGATGCGCCGCTCCTCGATTACCCGCAGCAGCTTGGCCTGCATCGGCAGGGATAATTCTCCGACCTCGTCAAGGAATAGTGTGCCCCCATTGGCGTAATAGAACAGTCCGTCACGAGCGACCTGTGCTCCGGTGTAGGCACCGCGCACATGACCGAACAGTTCGCTTTCGATCAGTTCGGCAGCGACTGCGGCGCAATTGAGCGGTACGAAGGGGCCGTCGGCGCGCGGACTCATGCGGTGGAGTGCGCGCGCGGCGACCTCTTTGCCGGTACCCGATTCGCCGCTGATGAGGACCGTGGAAGGTGTCGGCGCAATGCGCTTGATGATTGCGCAAGTTTCGCGCATGGCTGCGGAGTCGCCGATCAATCCCTCGATGATGCCGGATCGTGCCTGCACCTCGCGGCGCAGCACGTAGTTTTCGCGCGCCAGCCGCGAACGCTCGAAGCAGCGCTGGATTGCGTTGATGATCTGAGGCAGACGGAACGGCTTGAGGAGGAAGTCGGAAGCGCCGGCGCGCAGGGCGTGGATAGCGGTTTCGAGGTCTGCGAAGGCGGTAATCAGGATCACGTCGCCCGTGAAACCTTTCTCGCGCAGTTCGGCCAGCCATTCGACGCCGGACTTTCCGGGCAGGGTGATGTCGAGCACGATCAGGTCGAAACGCCTGCGCAGCAGCAGATCCTCCGCTTCCTCGACGCTGCCGAGGGTTTCCACCTGATGGCAGCGCCCCGCCAGGGAGCGAACGAGGAAACTGCGCATCCCCGGCTCGTCGTCTACGACCAGAATCGAATATTGCGGCCATGCCAGCGCACGGCCGGCCGGCTTCTCCGTGTCGTCCATGTCTCCTCCACAAGACAGCTTGTCCAACGGACTTGTTTTTTATTGAGACAAATTGTCTCAACTTTTTCCGCGCGCCGCCAATAAATTTTTGAAAACCAATACCAATCAAATGATTGTAGTTATTGGCGCGAAAGTTGCAGAGAACTGGCAGGGCGACAGGGGGTCGCCCGTTCTCTATAACCAAGGAGGAAGGTCAATGCAAGTCTCAAGGCGACAGTTCTTCAAGGTCTGCGCCGCCGGCATGGGAGGATCGAGCATAGCCCTGATGGGCTTCTCGCCGACCGCAGCCCTGGCGGAGGTCAGAGCCTTCAAGCTCGCCCGCGCCACCGAAACGCGGAACATGTGTCCGTATTGCTCGGTGAGTTGCGGGGTTCTCATCTACACGACTGGCGATAAATCGAAAAACGCCAAGGCGGACATCATTCACATTGAGGGCGATCCCGACAATCCCGTCAACCGTGGCTCGCTGTGCCCGAAGGGCGCCGGCCTGCTCGACATGGTCAAGAGTCCGAACCGCCTCAAATATCCCGAAGTGCGCGAACCCGGGTCGAAGGAGTGGAAACGCATTTCCTGGGATGAGGCGATCAGCCGCATCGCCACTCACATGAAGGCTGACCGCGACGCCAATTTCGTCGAGAAAAACGACGCCGGCGTGACTGTCAATCGCTGGCCCACCTTTGGTTTCCTGTCATCATCGGCTGCTGGCAACGAAGCCGGTTATCTGGGTAAAAAGGTTCTTCGCGGTCTCGGCGTCATCGGGATCGATACACAAGCACGTATCTGACACGCCCCCACGGTATCCAGTCTGGGTCCGACGTTTGGGCGTGGTGCGATGACCAACCACTGGGTCGACATCAAGAATGCCGATCTGGTCCTCATCATGGGCGGCAACGCTGCCGAGGCGCACACCTGCGGCTTCAAGTGGGTGCAGGAAGCCAAGGCGACACGCGGCGCCAAGCTCGTGGTGGTCGATCCCCGCTTTACCCGTTCGGCGGCCGTCGCCGACTACTACGCGCCGTTGCGCGCCGGCAGCGACATCGCTTTCCTTGGCGGTGTGATTCACTACCTGCTCGTCAACGACAAAATTCACCACGAATACGTCAAGCACTACAGCAACGCCGCTTTCTTGATCAATCCCGGCTTCAAGTTCGAGGACGGCCTGTTCTCCGGATACAACGCCGAGAAGCGCAACTACGACAAAGCCACCTGGAGCTACCAGATCGACAAGGATGGTTTTGCGATGGTCGACGAAAGTCTGCAAGATCCGAATTGCGTGTTCCAGCTCATGAAAAAGCACTACGAGCGCTACACGCCGGAACTGGTCAGCAGGGTCACCGGGACGCCTAAGGAGCAATTCCTCAAAGTTTGCGAGTACATCGCCGACACGGCGGCACCCAACAAGACCATGACCATCCTGTATGCGCTGGGCTGGACGCAGCATTCCAAGGGTTCGCAGAACATCCGCACCATGGCGATCATCCAGACCTTGCTCGGCAACATGGGCATGGCGGGCGGCGGCATCAACGCGCTCCGCGGTCACGCCAACGTGCAGGGCATTACCGACCAGTGTACCTTTGGCGCCAACCTGCCGGGCTATCTCACCTGCCCGACCGATGCCGATCCGGATCGCAAGATCTATCTGGAGAAGCGTACCCCGAAGGCGCTGCGACCGGGCCAGATGAACTTTGCCCAGAACTACCCGAAGTGGTTCACCAGCCTTCAGAAAGCCTGGTATGGCAATGCAGCAACCAAGGAAAACGACTTCTGCTACGACTGGATGCCGAAGATCAGCGGTGCCTGGGACACGTTGGCGATGTTCGACAAGATGCACCAGGGCAAGATGAACGGATTCGTCTGCCAGGGCTTCAACCCGCTGGCCTCCGTGGCCAACAAAAAGAAGGTTGGCGATGCGCTGGGCAAGCTGAAATACCTTGTTGTCATCGATCCGCTGGCAACCGATACTTCCGAGTTCTGGAAGCCATATGGAGAACTGAACGAGGCCGATCCCGCGAAGATCCAGACAGAAGTCTTTCGTCTGCCCAGCACCCTGTTTGCCGAGCAGACCGGTAGCTACACCAACTCAGGTCGCGTCATACAGTGGCACTGGAAGGCTGCCGAGGGTCCTGGCGAGGCGAAGGACGACATCGACATCGTTGCTGGCCTGTTTCTCAAGCTCAAGGAAATTTACGCAAAGGATGGCGGCGCGTTCCCGGATGCGATCATGGGCCTGACTTGGCCGTATCGCCAGCCAGCCAAACCGGCACCTGAAGAACTGCTGATGGAAATCTCCGGTCGCGCGATTGGCGACGTGTTCGATCCACGCGATGCTACCAAGGTGATCGTGCCCGCAGGCCAGCAGATTGCCGGTTTTGCACAGTTGCGTGACGATGGCTCGACAGCTTGCGGCAACTGGATCTATGGCGGTTCATGGTCACAGGCGGGCAACCTGACGGCGCGGCGCGACAACAGCGATCCGTCCGGCCTCGGCCAGACGATGAACTGGGGTTTCGCCTGGCCCGCCAATCGGCGCATCATCTACAACCGTGCTTCATGCGATCTCGCTGGCAAGCCCTGGGATCCGAAGCGAGCGGTGATCCGCTGGACCGGCACAGCCTGGGGTGGCAATGACGTTCCCGATATGCGTCCCGATGCTGCACCCGACCAGAACGTCATGCCTTTCATCATGACGCCGGAAGGTGTCGCGCGGTTGTTTGCGCCGGGCATGGCGGAAGGTCCATTCCCCGAGCACTACGAACCTTTCGAAACCCCGCTTGGCAATAACCCATTCCATCCTGACAAGCCGAATGTGGTGAGCAATCCGTGCGCCCGCGTTTTCAAGGACGACATGGAAATGTTCGGTACCGCGAAGGATTTCCCCTACGTCTGCACCACCTATCGCCTGGTCGAGCATTTCCATTTCTGGAGCAAGCATTCGAAACTGAATGCGATTACTCAGCCGGAACTGTTCGTCGAAATCGGCGAGGAGCTGGCAAAGGAGAAGGGCTTCAAGAAGGGAGATCGTGTCAAGGTGCGCAGCAACCGCGGCTTCATCAAAGCGGTGGTCGTCGTCACCAAGCGCATCAAGGCACTCGACGTCGATGGCAAGAAGGTGCACACCGTGGGCATCCCGATTCACTGGGGCTTCAAGGGGGTCACCAAGCCGGGGTTCATCACGAACACGCTGACGCCGTTCGTGGGTGACGCCAATTCGCAGACGCCGGAATACAAGGCGTTTCTGGTCAACATCGAGAAGGCATAAGGAGATAAACCATGGCACTACAAAGCTTGGATATCGCCCGCCGCTCGGCGACCACGACGCCGGTTCCGGGCGCACGACAGACCACGGAAGTGGCGAAGCTGATCGACGTCTCCGCCTGCATCGGCTGCAAGGCCTGTCAGGTTGCCTGCGGCGAATGGAACGATCTGCGCGACGAAGTTGGCAACTGTGTTGGCGTCTATGACAATCCGGTCGATCTGACCGCGAAGTCATGGACGGTGATGCGCTTCGCCGAGGTCGAACAGGGCGGCAAGCTGGAGTGGCTGATCCGCAAGGACGGCTGCATGCACTGCGCCGACCCGGGCTGCCTCAAGGCCTGCCCGGCCCCCGGTGCGATCATCCAGTACGCCAACGGCATTGTCGATTTCCACCAGGAAAACTGCATCGGCTGCGGCTACTGCGTGACGGGTTGCCCTTTCAACATTCCGCGCATTTCCAAGGAGGACAGCAAGGCCTACAAGTGCTCACTGTGTTCCGACCGGGTCGCGGTTGGGCAAGCACCGGCGTGCGTCAAGACCTGCCCTACCGGCGCGATCATGTTCGGCTCCAAGGATCAGATGAAGGAACATGCGGACAAGCGCATCCGCGACCTCAAGTCCCGTGGTTACTCCAACGCCGGCCTGTACGATCCGCAGGGCGTGGGCGGTACGCATGTCATGTACGTGCTGCACCACGTCGACAAGCCGCAACTCTATAGCGACTTGCCGAAGGATCCCGCCATCAGTCCGCTGGTGTCGTTATGGAAGGGTGCCGCCAAGCCGCTCGCCACCGCCGCGCTTGCGGCATTGGCGCTCGGCAGCCTGTTCCACTACGTCACCAAGGGACCGAACGAGGTCAGCAAGGAACTTGAGGACGAAATCGAGAAGGAGGACGCACAATGATCCGCAATCCGAAAGACCTGCAACGCTACACGGCGTCCGAGCGGGCCAATCACTGGGTGGTGGGCATCTGCTTCATTCTGCTCGGCCTCTCGGGACTGGTGTTCTTTCATCCGGCCTTCTATCCGCTAGCCGATCTCTTCGGCGGACCGGTATGGGCGCGCATCCTGCACCCATACATCGGTGTGCTGCTCATCCTGTCCTTCGTCGCCATGTTCTTCCGCTTCCGTGCGCTGAACAAGATGACGCCAACGGACAAGGAATGGCTGTCGCGCATCGGCGAAATGGTGGACGGCGACGACCACAACATGCCGGAACAGGGCAAATACAACGGTGGCCAGAAGATGATGTTCTGGGCTCTCGCCGTGTGCGTGCTGCTGCTGGCGGTTTCTGGCATCCTGATGTGGCGGGCGTGGTTCGACTTCCCGGTCGACCTGGTGCGGCTCGCCTCGGTCGTCCATGCCGTTGCGGCGGCGGTGATGATCGCGCTGATCTTCGTGCATGTCTATGCCGCGATCTGGGTCAAGGGCACCATCCGGGCCATGTGGTATGGCACGGTGACACGCGGCTGGGCCAAGCAGCATCATCGCGGCTGGTATCGTCAGATAACTGGCAAATCCTGATGCGCTAGCGCATCCCAACGGCCCGCGGGACAACCCGCGGGCCTTTTCTCGAATAACCATGACCGACACTTCCCCCATCAAGCCACCCTACGAGCCGCCAGCGGTAATCACGCCCGACGGTGACCTCTTCGCCGTCCGCGCCAGGCGTTTCGAGCAACTCGCCGCCGGCCATGCCCTCGGCGACTGGCTGAACTTCCTCGCCGCCGTCAGCCGCGCGCAGCATGCGTGCCTGCACAAGGCACCCGATTTCCCGACCGGCGATGCCGCCCTGCAAGCGCAGGCACGCGAACACCGCATGCCGCCGCTGCCGGCGCAGACCTGGTCGCGCGATCCCGTCTGGCGCGCGGTGCTGCAATGCCTGTGCGAAGACCTCGCCGGAGTCGCGCCCGCCGCCCTGCGTCCCGCGCTCGTCGCCCTGCCCGCGCGTCCCGCCGCCGAGATCGAGGCGCTGGCCGACCGCGTGCTGCGCACCGAACTCTACGGCGCCGATGCTGCCGTGCTGCCCATCGTCGCCGCCGCGCTCCAGGTCTATTGGACGCGCATGGCCCACGATCTCGGTCTCCTCGCGGACGGCATCCCGCCGCTCGACGTGCCGGGCGTCTGCCCCTGCTGCGGCTTCCTGCCCGTCGCCAGCGTCGTAAAGTCCGTAGGCGAGGTCGGCAACCTGCGCTACCTGCATTGCGCCCTGTGCAATACCGAATGGAATCTAGTGCGCGTCAAGTGCGCGGCCTGCGACAGCACGGCGGGCATCTCCTACCGCCAACTGGAAGGCGTGGGCATCGCGCATCCCGACGCGGTCAAGGCCGAAACCTGCGACAGTTGCCAGAGCTACCTGAAGATCGTCTATCAGGAAAAGGGCGGGCTCGATCCGGTGGCCGACGACCTCGCCACCTTGGCCTTGGACATTCTGGTCGACGAGGCCGGCTATGCGCGCGCCGGCCCGAACCTGTTCTACGTGCCTGGCAACGAGTAAGGCGCATTCTTCAATCGCATTTCTGCCCGGTCGGGTGAAATCATGACGACACTTTCCAGACTGCCTTCCGTCGACCGCCTGCTGTCCCATGCGGCGGTCGCTCCGCTGATCGAAACCCACGGCCGCGCCGTCGTTACGCGTCTGGTGCGTGAAACGCTCGCCGCCGCACGCGCCGCCGCGCAGGCGGGTGCGCCGCTGCCCGACGAAACGACGCTGATCGCAAAAGTCGGCGCTGGCGGGACGGCGCTGGCGACGCCGAAACTGCGCCCGGTGTTCAACCTCACCGGCACCGTGCTGCACACCAACCTCGGCCGCGCACCGCTGCCCGAGGAAGCCGTCGCGGCGCTGGTCGAGGCGGCGCGCAGCCCCTGCGCGCTGGAATACGACATCGACTCCGGCGGGCGCGGCGACCGCGACGACATCGTGAACGAACTGCTGTGCGAACTCACCGGCGCCGAAGCGGCGACCGTCGTCAACAACAACGCCGCCGCCGTCTTCCTGCTGCTCAACACACTGGCGCAGAAGAAGGAGGTCGTCGTCTCGCGCGGCGAACTCATCGAGATCGGCGGCGCCTTCCGCGTGCCCGACATCATGAAGCGCTCCGGCGCGAAACTCGTCGAGGTCGGTACCACCAATCGCACGCACTTGAAGGACTTCGCCGAAGCGGTCTCGCCGCGCACCGCGATGCTGATGAAGGTGCATGCGAGCAACTACGCGATCCACGGCTTCACGACGGCGGTGCCGGAAGCCGAACTCGCCGCGCTGGCGCACGAACGCGGCCTGCCCTTCGTCGTCGACCTCGGTTCCGGCACGCTCGCCGACCTCGAACGCTGGGGGCTGCCGCACGAGCCGACGCCGCGCGAGAACATCGCGGCCGGCGCCGACCTCGTCAGCTTCTCCGGCGACAAGCTGCTCGGCGGCCCGCAGGCCGGGCTGCTGGTCGGCAAGAAGGAACTGATCGCCAAGATCAAGAAGAACCCGCTCAAGCGCGCCTTGCGCGTCGGTAAGCTCACCCTCGCCGCGCTCGAAGCCGTGCTGCGCCTCTACCGCGACCCGGATCGCCTCGCCGAACGCCTCACGGCGCTGCAACAACTGACGCGCCCCGAGGCCGACATCCGCGCCGCCACTCTCCGCCTGCTTCCGGCGCTGCAAGCCGCGCTGGCGGCGCAGCCCGTGACGGCGGAAATCGTCGCCCTCAAATCGCAGATCGGCTCCGGCTCGCTGCCCGTCGACCGCCTGCCCTCGGCCGGCCTCGCCGTTCGCCCGCAGGGCAAGAAAAGCGGCGCGCTCAACCGCATCGAAAAAGCCCTGCGCGCGCTGCCGCGCCCCGTCATCGGCCGCATCGAGGACGGGGCGCTGCTGCTCGACCTGCGCTGCTTGCAGGCGCATGAAGAAACCGAATTCGTCGCCCAGCTTTCGGCCTTGAGCCGACCGGGTGCGTAGCCCCGCGATGACTTGCTCATCGCATCTTGTAAATCGTGGCGGCTTCCGCTCCACGGTGGTTCAATCAATCGGGAGAGTCAAATGTCCATTTCGCGTCGTCATTTCCTCGCAGCCTCCGGCAGCCTTGCACTGTCAGCCACAGCGCAGGCACAGTCACTGCCGTTCCTTATCGGTAGCAGCGCCGAGACGCTGATCCCGAAGGGCAAGGCGCAGCGCGTCGTCATTTGCGGCGGCGGTTGGGGCGGCCTCAATGCCGCCAAGCAATTGCGCCTGCTTGCCCCACAACTCGAAGTCGTGCTGCTGGAACGCAACCCCGTGTTCTTCAGCTGTCCGATGAGCAACAAGTGGCTCATCGATCAGATCGACACCAACTTCCTCACCTTTGACTATCTGGAGGTTTCCGAGAAATACGGTTACCGCTTCGTTCAGACCGAAATTCTTGCCATCGAGCGCGACAAGAAACGTGTCGTCACTGCGCTCGGCGGTCTGGATTACGACTACCTGATTCTTTCGCCAGGCATCCGCTACAACTACGAGGCCTGGTTTGGCAACGACCGCCGCGCCGCAGAAGCGACACGGGCGCGCTTCCCAGCCGCGTATGTGCCGAATGCCGAGCACTTCCGCCTCAAGCAGGCAATCCACGACTTCAAGGGCGGCGAGATTGTCATGACCCTGCCGCCGCCGCCGCAACGCTGCCCGCCCAGCCCCTACGAACGCGCCTGCATGCTCGCCTGGCATCTGAAAACGAAAAAGATCAAGGGGCACATCACTATCCTCGATCACAAACCCAACATCATGCCCATCGGTCCGGGCTTCAAACGTGCCTTTGAGGAACTGTACAAGGACCAGATCACCTACGTACCAAATGCACACATCAGCGAGGTCGACCCCTTCAACAAGCACATCAAGACGGCTATTGGCGATTTCAGGTTCGACCATGCGATCCTGATGGCACCGCACCAGGCTGGCGACCTGGCCTGGAAAGCTGGCACCATCGGAAAAAATACGGAAGGCAAACCGACCGGGTGGGCGGGAGTGGATCCGTTGTTCCTCAACCTCAAGGACGACCGGGATGTCTATGTGATCGGCGATGCGGTCGGCGTCGTTTCACCCCAGTTCCGCTTTTATCCGAAGGCGGGGCATGTCGCCAACCGGCATGCCCGGATTGTGGCCAGGTATATCGCCGAACGTGCGGCAGGACGCGAGCCTGCTTATCTGTTGCCCGACAACCTGTGCTACATGTGGGTCGACGCCACTCCCCAAGAGGCTATCGCCGTGCAGTTCGACTACAAACTCGGCGAGTTTCAGGGCCAAAGCGGGGTGATTCTCCAGACGCAAATTGACGACAACGAGCGTCGCGCGGAGTTGGTGCACTCCGACTTCGCCTGGTTCAGCCACATGCGCGACGACATGTTCAGTTGAGGGCGATGATGCGACGTCGTGATTTTCTCGAAAACTCCTCGGCCCTTCTGTTGGCTGCCATTTTTGCGACCCCGGGATTTGCGCGCACGGTGCGCGAGGAGGAGGCATTCCGCATTGGCAGCCTCGAAGCAATCTACTCCCGGCTGGGGGCGAGATCGCCCAAGGAGAGTGAGGGGATTCGTATCGAGGCACCTGACGTCGCTGAGGACGGTGGGCGGGTACGGGTCGTAGTACGCATCGACCTGCCTGCCCCCGAGCGTCTCCTCCTGCTCGGCGACAGGAACCCGATTCCGCTGATGGCCGATGTGCATTTCCTCAAGGCCGAGCCGGTACTCGAAATCGATGTCAGGCTCGCCGACACGTCGCGTGTCCATGCGCTGGTCTTCTCGCGTGGTCAGTGGTACGGCGCAACCCGTCAGGTACAAGTCATCGCGGGCGGTTGTAGTGGATAAAGGACAGCGAAGATGACAGTCAAGGACATTTTGATCCGCATGATGGCGCGCGTCGTGGAAGGTGGCATGCAGGTCAGGGCACAACTGACACACCCCATGGACAGCGGACTTCCCGGCCAGGTAATACAGGGGCGCGTGCAGACATTTGATCGCTATCTGTCGGAGGGCGGTGCCGCTGTCAGTCCGACGGGCAGGCAAACTCTGTCACCGCCCCACTATCTGACCGAGGTGCGACTCGAAATCAACGGAGAGCCGGCCATCATTGTGTATGTCGGCCCGGCCGTATCGCAGGACCCGCTTTTCGGCTGGCGCATCCCGCACGGGCGTACGGGCGACCGCGTACGTCTCATCTGGCGCAATAACCTGGGAGAAACCGGCCATGCCGAAGTTATTGCCCAGTAGGTTCGAGTAATCCATGCTGATCGGCACTGCAGGCCACATCGACCACGGCAAAACCACGCTGGTGAAGGCGCTCACCGGCGTGGATGCCGATCGCCTGCCCGAGGAAAAGGCGCGCGGCATCACGCTCGATTTGGGCTACGCCTACGCGCCGCTGGCCGACGGTTCGGTGCTCGGCTTCGTCGATGTGCCCGGCCACGAGAAGCTGATCCGCAACATGCTGGCCGGCGCCACCGGCATCGACTTCGTGCTGCTGGTGGTCGCCGCCGACGACGGGCCGATGCCGCAGACGCGCGAGCATCTCGAACTGCTCGATCTGCTCGGGCTGACGCGCGGCGCGGTCGCGCTGACCAAGTGCGACACGGTCGATGCCGCACGCGGCGCGGCGGCGCGCGGCGAGGTCGCCGAACTGCTCGCGGGCACAGCTCTGGCCGCTGCGCCGGTTTTTCCGCTTGCGGCAACGACGGGGGAAGGCGTGCCCGCATTGCGCGCCCATCTCGAAGCCGACGCCGCCCAACAGCGCGCGCGTTCGGCGACCGGCCGTTTCCGCCTCGCCATCGACCGCGCCTTCACGCTGGCCGGCGTCGGCACCGTCGTCACCGGCACCGCGCATGCGGGAAAAGTCGGCGCTGGCGAGACGGCGACGATTACCCCGCCGGGGCTGAAGGCGCGCGTGCGCGGCCTGCATGTGCAGGATCGTCCGGCCGAAAGCGGGCAGGCGGGCGAGCGCATCGCGCTGGCGCTGGCCGGCGATTTCGAGAAGAAGGACATCGAGCGCGGCATGTGGCTGGTCGATCCCGCGCTCGCCCTGCCGGTCGCGCGCTTTCACGGCGAACTGCGCGTGCCGCGCGATGGCGCGCCGCTCAAGCATTTGCAGCCGGTGCATGCGCATCTGGGCGCCGAGGACATCACCGGCCGCGTTGCCTTGCTCGACTGCGCGGAAGTCGGTCCTGGCGGGACGGCGCTGGTGGAGATTTTGCTGGACAGGGAAACGCTGGCGCTACGCGGCGACCGTTTCGTGCTGCGCGACGCGGGGGCGCGGCGCACCGTCGGCGGCGGGCGCGTACTCGACATCTTCCCGCCGACGCGCCACAAGCGCAGCCCCGAGCGGCTGGCGCTGCTGACCGCGCTGGGCGACGACGACCCCGCCGTCGCGCTCGCGCGCATGGCCACCACCACGCCGGCCGGCGTCGACCTCGAACGCTACGCCACCAACTGGAACCTCGACGAGGCGAGCGCAACCGCGCTATGGCAACGCGCCGGCTTGCGCACCGTCGGCGGGCTGGGCTTCACCGCCGCCGGCTGGGCGGCCTTGCGCGCGCGGCTGCTCGATGCGCTTGCGCGCGAGCACGCGCGCGCGCCCGACCTGGCCGGCGTCGAGCGCGAGCGCCTGCGCCGCATGACGCTGGCGACGCTGCCTCGTCCGGCCTTCGACGCGCTGGTCGGCGAACTGACAGGCGCGGGCGAAATCGCGCAAACGCGTGCCTGGTTGCATCTGCCGGAACACCGTGCGAGCGTGTCGGCCGCCGACCGCGACCTGTTCGCGGTGCTGCGGCAATTGCTCGACGCCACACCTTGCAATCCTCCGCGCGTGCGCGACGTATTCAAGGCCAGCGGCACGCCTGAGGATACGGTACGCCAGTTGTTCAGGCGGCTGGCGCGCGCCGGTGAGTTGTATCCGGTGGCGCACGACCACTATTTCACTGCCGCCGCCGTGGCGGACCTCGCAGCCCTCGTCACCCAACTCAACGAAAGGCATGGCGCCGCGCGCGCCGCCGACCTGCGTGATTGCATCGGCGGCGGCCGCAAGGTGGCGATCCACATCCTCGAATTTTTCGACCGCATCGGCTACACTCGCCGCGTGCGCGACGATCACATTTTGCGCAGTCTCGACAGCCGGCCGGAGTGGCTGCCGCGATGAAATCCAACCACGGAAGAGAACGTTCCCCGGTGGGACGCTCGGTCTTCAAAACCGGGAGGGGCCGCCATGCGGTCCCTGGTAGGTTCGACTCCTGCTCTCTTCCGCCATTTCTTCTTTCGTCATGAGTGAGCATTTCCGCGGCGCCATTCCCCACGACCGGCTCTACGACCCCGAACACGACATGTGGGTGCTGCCCGACGACGGTGCGACGGTCACCATCGGCGCCACGGCCTGGGGTATCCACCTTGCCGGCAAGCTCATCGGTTTCACCAGCAAACCTCGTGGTGCGCAGGTCGATGTCGGCCGTAGCTTGGGCACGGTGGAATCCGCCAAGACCGTGTTAGCCGTGCATGCCCCCATTGGCTTCGAACTTGTTGAGGGCAATGAGGCTGCCGAAGAGAATCCGGATCTCATCAATCGCGATCCCTACGGTGCGGGATGGATGGTCAGGGCCCGCCCCTTTGATCTGGGGCGCGACATTGGGCGACTGGTCGACGCCAAGCACTACAAACGTTTCATCCGACGCGCCGACCCATCGGCCGAATTCCTGTGAAGCAAAAGCTCGCCATCCTGCTTTGGGGCGCGACCGTCGACCGGCCGCAACTGTGCGCCACGCCCTTCGTGCATGCCGCCGCCGCAGCCGCCTTCGACTGCGAGGTAGAAATCCATTTCGCCGGCCCGACGGTGCGCCTGCTCGTTGCCGGCGTGGTGGAAAACCTCAAGCCGTGGCCGGGTTCGGAGGTATCCATCTACGCCATGATGCGTCAGGCCGCCAACTTAGACGCGAAGTTTTACGCCTGCGGCATGGCGCTCAGCGCGTTGGTCGGGGCGGACGAACCGCTCATCCCCGAATACGCCGGCACCGCTGCGGCGAGCGCATTCGTGCAGCGCGCGCTAGATCCTGAGTGGGCCACGCTGGTCTATTGAGGTAAGCCGCATAGATTTCCCCATTATGTGGGGGCTACGGTGATACTCATCTCTGTACGTTTCGCAGAACAATCAGATTCCGACACTGCTGTCTGGCTAACTTTCATGCCGCCGGTTGACGCACGGCACCCCAAATGATGAAAATACAGGTGTTGCTGCCAGATGACCTACGAGGAAGCCACAGGGGTGTGGTGGAGTGGGGGAATGGTCTGTGACCTTTGGTTCTTTTTTCGTCGCGATGCCTCGCGAGGTTTTTGCGCCCCATAGTCGTGTTTTTTCACGTTAAATCAAAGGGTGAATCTCTGTAAGCTATGTGTGACAAGGGGTTCCGAGCGACGAGGGGTGTCTCCGATTTGAATTCGAAATCGCCGTTCCCGAAGAATTTCGGGCTTTGGCCGGGAGGCTGCCAACGGCGGTTGACCGCAACATTGCCGCCCGACACCGACCGCAGCCTCACGGTCGGCATTGGCCGAACCAAAGACATCGGGTAGTCGATTCAAATGACCGGTCATATCGAATTGTTGATTTCCTTATGCCTGACTGAAGGCCAAAAGATGAAACGGAAACCAAATTTCCGCTGCGCAACTTGAATTCAGTGATTACCCGCAAGTTTTTGAGCCAGCTTAGTTGCCTGCAGGTGCGTATAGCGCTTTAGCATCTGCAGTGTCTTATGCCCAGACACAGCCGCAAGTTCCAAGACATTGAAATCACCCCGCTCAGCCAGTCGAGAAAGCGCTTCATGTCGAAGATCATGGAAGGTGTAATCCTTGATCTTTGCTCGTTCGCAAGCATAGCTGAAGGCATGGTAGAGCGTCATCCGTTCAACTG
>Ga0209835_1000975_pt1 | contig 16734 bp, 1 predicted proteins | sample LakKivwa52mmetaG_FD_184138 | JGI IMG/M metagenome (GOLD analysis project Ga0209835, IMG submission 184138) | Anoxic lake water microbial communities from Lake Kivu, Rwanda to study Microbial Dark Matter (Phase II) - Lake Kivu water 52m metaG... | ecosystem: Environmental > Aquatic > Freshwater >...
CGCTTCCCCACCACATTGCTGTAGGTCGAGGCATGACTCGGGGCCATGATGGCTGGCTATGCCTTTCATGTCGGACTCTTTCATTCCTTACTCTTTGCCGGTTTTCATCGGCGCTTTCACAACGTCCCCAACTATGGCACCCCCGTGAAAATCCGTGGGCAACCTCTTCACTCTTCAATCCCTCCCCAATCCAATCCCCAATCAGCGGGAACCGCGCTCTTTCTCTTCAATCAAAAAAAGCGCCTGAATTGACCGGCAAAACCGGGCAATTCAGACGCCAATCCGTGCAAATCCGAGGACAATACTCATCCTCCCACTACTCCCATCACCTCTCTACCGACTCCTCTCTTAAAACCCCACCTTCAGCTCGGCCTGCAGATGGCTCGAACGATACGACTCAAACGAAACGTTCGAATACCGAACGCCGAACCCGAGACCCGAACCATTGAAATAATGCAGCGAAGCGCCGAAACCAAAACCGTTACCCTCTGTAACCGGACCACCGACAGTGAACGACGATATCGGACCGCCTGCAAACGAACCGGTGAGCTCGCGATCGTCCACCCCGAAATCGCGCATCCAGGCCACGCTCAATTCAGGCACAATAGAACCCTTGCCCGACCTGAACTCCTTGCCGGCATGCAAACCGACGCTCGACACCAGCGACGACGTCGTACGATCATCGACAATCAGATCCAGCTCGTCGGCGCCCTTTTCGGTAAACCCATCCTCATGCACCGAAACATAACTCAGAGAAGCGAACGGTCTCAGAAGCAGACCATCAAAATCGAAACGGTAACCGAATTCGCCATTGAACGCCATTGCCGATCCGTCATGATCTCCGCTTACCCTGCGAGGCACCGAAAAGCCCTCATAGGTGCGAACCACATCATACTGCTGAAACCCATAACTCAGAACCGCGTTACCGTACCAGCCCTCGTTGGTGAACCCGCCATAAATCGAGACATAATAGCTCGACACCGATCCCGAAGCCTCGCCCGACGACATATCCACATCCGCAGAAGCCGTTCCGACGCCGATACCGGCCACGGCGCTCTCGCTGCAAACGATATCCACGCCACCCGACACGCCCCACGAATCGCTCTCAAAGCCGGCAAACCCGCCCGCAGCATCCTCTTTTGCCCAACGGCCCGATGCATTGAACCACACCGCATGACGCTTGCCCTGCCGATCTTCCACAATCGTACCGGAACCATTGCACCAGCTCTGCAGACCGCGCATACGCTCCGAAAGCATCTGACCCGGCATCCGCATCAGCTCCGTCGAACTGCGCGCAAAACTGAAATACTCGTCGGGAATCAGCGGCTCATACGTATCGGCAAGCGACTGCAGATCCGGCAGTTCGAAAAGATGAATCACGTACGGATCCATCGCTTCAGACCCGCCCGCAAGCTGCAGACCATTGAAATAATCTCCCATCGCCCCCTGATTCGGAGTCAGCCCCTCAGGCGAAAAATCGATATCGAAACCAAGCGCCAGAGTTCCGGCATCCGGCTGCTGCAACGCATACGACACCACAGCCGACGGAGCGACCACAAGCTCCAGACCATCCTGCTCAACGCCATCCCCGCCAGTTACAATAATCGTTCGATGACTACCCGGCAGCAGTTCCTGCGGGTTCAGGGTCGTCAGCACAACCTCGCCGCCAAGCAGCGCGCTGCCGCTCGCATCGATACGGTCGGCAACGTTCCCATCGAAATCCAGATCGCACAGGAACCGGCCATCCGCCGTCTGCTCAAGATCGCCAAGCAGCGACGTCCCGTACACCGCGGAATTTCCGCCCGGCGCGATATCGCCCTCGCTGAAAACGAGATTGCCCTCGCCGACGTCAAGCATCCTCCCCGAATAGAGCGTCGATCCCGTATGGTTATTGAAACGGTTCAGGCCGACGCCAAGATCGACGTTACCTGCAACGACGCCGAAGTTATCCACCATCTCGCCACCGAGGCCGCCCCTGATGGCCATACCCCCGATACCGTTCATGGTCGAAAGTACCGCATGGTTCCTCAGACTGTTGGCCCCTCCGCCATCGATCACAACGCCGGCACTGCTGCCCGTTCCCCCAACCACATACTTGCCCAGCAGATCGACAGAAATATCCCCCGCACCATCGCGACCCGCGCTCTGGGCAAACACCGCAACGGCATCCTTGCCTAAAGCAAGCACGTCTCCATCGAGCGAAAGAGCAACCTTGCCGCCCTTGCCCGCGCCTCCCGACGTACCGGCAAAAAGCGTATCCACCACACCACCGCCGCCGCCAACCGACTGCGCAAGCACGCCGTACGCACCAGCGCCTTCGGTACGTATAGCGCCTTTCTGCGTAAACGACACGTCGCCGCCATCGCCAGAATTGCCGACATTCTTGACCACATCGATCGCCGAAGGCTCAATATCGGTAAACACCGCTCCGCCGCCTCCGCCGATCGACTGCAGCAGCACGCCATGGCTCAGGCTGCCCTGCGTACCGATCGCACCTTCGTTCGTAATGGTAACATTACCGCCATTGCCCGATGCGCCGTTCCTGCCTCCAAGCATAACCGTAGCCGCATCCATACCGGTCACCGCCACGTCGCCGCCCCCGGCGCCGATACTCTGCATAAAGAGACCTGCTGAACGCTCTCCCAGCGTATAGAGATCGCCGCTCATCGCCGCATTCACATGACCGCCATCAAGCCCCGAACCGCCATCGGCTCCAAGCGTCACCACCGTGGAAAAAAGCGGATCGGCAAGGCTCTTCATAAAACCGGAGCTCCTTTCCGCAACAACAATGGCGCTACCGCCGCCGCCGCCCACCGACTGTAACAACACCCCTTCAGCCAGGCGACCCTCCGTCAGAACATTACCGTCCCGCACGAAATCGACGCCGCCACCTGCAGTATCATCTGAACCCGCTGCACCAAGCAGCAGATCGAGATCGAGAACCGCATCGCCGTTCAACACCAGCCTCCCAAACATCTTCCCGCCGCCGCCGCCTATCGACTGCACCATCACGCCCGAAGAATAATCCCTGCCCGAAACGATATCTCCAATATGGGTTTGCGACACATCCTCGCCCGCTATACCCTCAACCGAGCTGCCGCCAAGCCTCTGCTTCATCACCATCCTCGAACCTGCCGACAATGGAAGCGAACGCGCCGCCATCACCGAAGCCGCGCCTGCCGGTTCTAACGCCTCGCCGCTCAGATCGAGATACAACTGCAGGTCGCCTCCCCCACCGTTTATGCTCTGCGTAAAAACAGGGGCGCTGTTCTTGCCGAACGTAACAATCGTACCCGTAGACTTGACCTCCACGGAACCACCCGATCCCACGGCACCGTCGCCGCCGCCGAGAACCGCAGGAAGTTCAAGACTGTAACCCATCAGCAACGGCGAAGAAACCGCAAGCGCCGACCGGCCACCGCCGCCTCCCACACTCTGCGCAAAAATGCCGTAAGTATTATCACCATACGTGGTAATAGAACCGGTGTGATCCACAAGCACATCGCCGCCATCGCCGCCGTCACCACCCAGACCGCCGATACCGACCGTCAGAAGATGATTAAGAGAAAGCTCCGGAAGATCAGTAATCGAAAGCGGCTCTACCACAGCCAGAGCGCCGTTACCCCCGCCGCCACCCACAGACTGTGCCAGAATACCGAACGAACCGTCGCCATAAGTGGCGATGCCGCCCGTATTGACCACATGCACATCACCGCCCGTATTGCCGTCTCCTCCCGTACCGCCCACCGCAAGCGACGCCTCGATACCCGACTGCCGAATCGAGCCGCCTGCGGCACCGGTCATCGTCACGCCGCCGTTGCCGCCGCCGCCGCCGATGCTCTCGGCAACGATACCATGAGCGCCCGCGCCTTCCGTTACGATAACGCCGTCATTGAGCACCTCCACCGAACCCGCCTTGCCGCCCGTACCGCCCTTGCCGCCAATGCTCAGCGCAAGACTCTTCACCGATGCCGTATCCGAAGGAGCGCCCGAATCCGGAGCGGTCATCACCGTACTGCCGGTACCGCCACCCCCGCCGATGCTCAGCGCAAGAATACCATGGGCACCGTCGCCTGTAGTGGCAATCCGGCCGGACTGCCTGGCATTGGTCACCATAACTCTGCCGCCGGTACCGCCCTCGCCGCCAGTACCGCCGATCGCGAGACTCAGCATCATGCTCTCTGAACCGCTGCTCGACATCCCGTGAATAATCGTGCTGCCGTCGCCGCCGCCGCCGCCAACCGACTGCGCCAGAATACCCACCGACTCGCGACCAAAAGTATAGACACCTCCGTTATTGAGCACATTCACCACGCCGCCGCCGCCTCCCTCGCCGCCGCTGCCGCCGACAGAAAGCGCAAACCCTTTCGCGCTGCTGCTCGAATCCGCCTGGGCCACAAGACTGGAAGTCATCATGCCGCCATTACCGCCACCCCCGCCGACAGACTGCGCCACAATGCCGTTTGCGCGATCGCCGAACGTAACTATCTGCCCGGCATTGGCAACATCCACTCTGCCGCCCGTAGAACCTTCGCTGCCGCTGCCGCCCACCATCACAAGGGCGCCCATACCCGTAACCGTAAGACTGCCATCGTTATCGGTGCCGCCCGTACCGCCGCCACCGCCTATCGACTGCGCAAAAATGCCCGCCGCACCGAACCCTTCAGTCCGGAGCGCAGCAATATTATCGACGCTCACCGCGCCGCCGGTGCCAGCCGAACCTCCGGCTCCGCCGATACTCACAAGCAAGTCTGAAGCCGTAACGCCCGAAGCATTCCCGCTGCCGCCATTACCGCCGCCGCCTCCGACAGACTGCGCAAATACCGCATGCGCCTTGCGGCCGAGCGTCTGCACCTCGCCGCCCGACTCAACCCTGACATTGCCGCCCTTCGAGCCGACGCCTCCCTCGATGCCGACCGAAACCGCAGCCGAGAAGCCGTCATCGTCCTTCTTTCCGGGCAGGCTCAAACCGCCGCTGTACGAAGAACTGTTGCCGCCACCTCCGCCGATAGACTGCGCCAACAGGCCATACGCATTATCGCCGGAAGTCGAAACAAAGCCGTCCGAAGCGAGCGACACATCGCCGCCCACGCCGCCAGTGCCACCCTGCCTGCCTATACTGATGCCGATCGCTTTCGCATTCGTCGTCACGCTGCCAGCATCGACCGCGGCATTGCCGCCGCCTCCGCCGACAGACTGCGCCAGCACGCCCGCCGCATCGTTACCCTTCGTCATGATCGTACCATGATGGACAACCCTCACCTCGCCGCCGTCGCCTCCCTCTCCCGCAGCTCCGCCAAGCGAAATCCGTGCAGCCATCGAAGAATCAGCCTTCACAGCCGAACTTGCGACCGCCGCGTTACCGCCGCCGCCGCCAACCGACTGCGCAAGAATACCGTAGCTCTGGAACCCGTCAGTCGCGATATTGCCGTAATGCTCCACATCGACAATACCTCCATGGCCGGCCGAACCCGCCGCGCCGCCGATCGAAACCGAAAGCGCATAACTCTTCGCCTTTTTCGACCCGATGGAACCGCCCGAACCGCCGCTGCCGCTCTGGCCTGTCGTATCGGCAAACGCCGAAGCAACGCCGTCGCCCACAAAACCGCTCCACGGATTCTCGTCGGCACCCTCTGTATTTTCAGGGTCGCCACTGCCCGTATCGCCATTACCTGAATCGCTGCCGCCTGAACCGCTGCCACCCTGCGTGGAAGCGACAATCGTAACCGCCGTCGCCGACGCACCGGCATCCCCGCCGCCGCCGCCGATGCTCGAAGCCTCGATACCGATAGCACCCATACCGCTGGTCATTACAAGACCCGCCGGCAAGCCGGCCTGGCCCCGACGCACCTGAACCATACCGCCGTTACCGCCGCCGCCGCCGAAACCGCCTATACCAACCGCAAACGCAGAACCGCGATTCGTCGAAACGGAATCGGAATTCGCACCTCCCGTACCACCGCCGCCACCGATAGACTGCGCTAAAATACCCCTCGCAAAAGCGCCGTTCGTCGTAATATTACCGGTACTCGAAACAAGAACATCCCCTGCATCTGCTCCATCGCCGGCAAAACCACCGATACCGAGCGCAACCGAATACCCCGTACGCGATTTTGAACCCGTTGACGTACCGGGTGTTTTCTTGCTGCTCGACTTGTCGAGATTCACAAGCGTATTCAAACCGCCGTTACCGCCGCCACCGGCGATAGACTGCGCCTGGATACCGTGCCCCCATGGCCCCTCGCTACGGATCGTCCCATCCTGAACCACGCTCACCTCGCCGCTCGTCGCGCCCGACCCGCCGAAACCGCCTATACCGAACGTCAGTGCCGGAAGCGATTCGTTCTTGCCAACCTCGATGCTGCCGGTAAGATTGAACCCTCCGTTACCGCCGCCGCCGCCTATCGACTGCGCAAGAATTCCCGTAGCGCGCTCGCCGCGAGCCTCGATATCCGTCACGGCCAGAACCGACACATCGTCAGCCGTGCCGCCGTCGCCGCCGAATCCGCCAACTCCCACAATAATCGGGCCATCGCTCACGATTCCGCCGCTCACGTTCACGCCGCCGTTGCCCCCGCCGCCGCCGATAGACTGCGCAAGAATTCCCGAACGGTCGTCACCCTCCGAAATCACCCTGCCCCCGCCGGTAACCGACGCATCCACCTTGCCGGCACTGCCGCCGCCGCCGCCGAATCCGCCAACGCCGACCACCAGACTGCCGGTCTTGCCTCCCTGCTTTCTGACAAGCGCAATACCGCCGCTCACGTTCAGCGCGCCGTTGCCGCCGCCGCCACCGAGGCTTTGCGCAAACACACCATGCGAACCATCCTTTATCCTGCGATACGAATAGCCGCTGCCCTCTATTGTCTCGCCATCGATCTCGGCATCCGGCACCCGCACATACTCGTACGAAGCAAAACCGTCGGCCAGCACGCTCCCCTCGATAGCCACATGCACATCGCCCGCATCACCGCCATCACCGCCGAAACCGCCCACACCAAGAGCCGCCGAAAACGCATTGGTCGAATCGGCAAGCGCAATACCGCCGCTCACGTTCACGCCGCCGTTTCCTCCACCGCCGCCAAGCGACTGCACGAACGCGCCATGCGCGCCTGCGCCCTCGGTCACGATATTGCCCTTCATATCCAGCGACACAGCCGAAGCATCGCCGCCGCCGCCGCCGAAACCGCCCACGCCGATACCCAGTGCCGCACTCGTACCGCTCTTTGCAAGAGAAAGCGCACCGCTCACATTCACGCCGCCCTGACCGCCGCTGCCGCCAACCGACTGCGCAAGAATACCTATCGCATCCTCCCCTTCGGCCGTTTCAGCCATACCCGTATGCACATCGCCATCCACGCTGACCGAAACCTCGCCGGCATTGCCGCCGCCGCCGCCGAATCCGCCAAGACCTACAGAAGCCGAAACCGCCTCCTGCTTCAGCGACAACGCCACCGAACCCGAAACATTCACGCCGCCCTGACCGCCGCCGCCGCCTATCGACTGCGCAACCAGCCCCTTCGACCCGTCGCCCGTGGTCCTCGTTCTGCCGGAACGCTCCAGCACAACGGTGCCGCCATTGCCACCATCACCGCCGAAACCGCCCACGCCAACCGCAACCGAAGCGCTCTTGCCCTGAGCCGATGCGCTCAGGGCGCCACTCACATTCACCCCGCCCTGGCCGCCGCCGCCGCCGACAGACTGCGCCTTCACAGCATCGGCATCCTCGCCGTACGTTGCAACGATGCCCGACACCGAAGCCGACACATCGCCGCCCTTACCGCCGCCGCCCCCGAAACCGCCGATACCCACCGCAGCTGCGCCGGCAAGCTCTTTGGAAAGCGACAGCGAGCCCGAAATATTGAACCCGCCATTGCCGCCGCCGCCACCAAGGCTCTGGTATACCAGACCCTCCGACTGATCGCCATACGACACAACCGCTCCATCGAACTCGCCAGTCACATTGCCGCCCTTGCCGCCGTCGCCGCCAAAACCGCCGATGCCCACCGCAGCTGCAACCCCTGCCTTACCTCCAGAACCGGCAATCGAACCGCTCACGTTGAACCCGCCATTACCGCCCCCGCCACCTATCGACTGGGCATGCAGACCGGAGGAACCGTCGCCGTCCGTAATGATATATCCTTTTGTATCCGTTACCACGTTACCGCCGTCGCCGCCCGCGCCGCCCGCGCCGCCGATACCCACCGACGCGCCGCCGCTGCCCTTGCCACCAAGCGTCAGGGTGCCGCTCACATTGAACCCGCCGTTGCCGCCGCCCCCGCCAAGGCTCTGGTACACCAGACCGTCGGCATCATCTCCCTCTGTATAGACCAACCCGTCGAAGACGCCCGTAACGTCGCCTCCCGGACCGCCTCCACCGCCGAAACCGCCGATGCCAACCGAAGCGGCACCCGATCCCGTACCTGCACCTGCCACAACACCGGCAATGCTGAACCCGCCGTTACCACCGCCGCCGCCTATCGACTGCGCAAGCAATCCCTTCGAACCATGGCCCAGCGTCAGAATAATACCCTCGGCATCAGCACTCACGCTTCCACCCTCACCGCCGTCGCCACCCGCGCCACCGATACCCAGCGCAAGCGCACCGCTGCCCTTGCCGGCACCCGTAATTGCGCCGCTCACCGTAAAGCCGCCATTACCGCCACCGCCACCGAGGCTCTGGTACACCAGACCATCCGACTCGTCACCCTTTGTATACACCCTGCCGCTGAACTCGCCGTCAACCATATCGGCATCGCCGCCATCGCCGGCAAAACCGCCGATGCCAAGCGACACTGCGCCCGATCCGGTGCCTGCGCCCGTTATCGCGCCGCTCACCGAAAACCCGCCGTTACCGCCACCGCCGCCTATCGACTGCGCAAGCAGACCGGTCGAACCCTCGCCCAGCGTCCCGATATTGGCAATCGCTTTCGAACGCACCACGCCGCTGTTGCCGCCGCCGCCACCGAAACCGCCGATACCCACCGAAAGCGCACCCGCGCCCGTACCTGCGCCAGCTCCGACTCCGGCAACGCTGAACCCGCCGTTGCCGCCGCCGCCGCCGAGGCTCTGATACACCAGACCATCGGCATCATCGCCGCGCGTAAAGACCGATCCGTCAAAAACACCATCCACATCGCCGCCCATGCCGCCATCGCCGCCCGAGCCGCCGATACCCACCGACACCGCTCCGGCTCCCGTTCCGGCACCGGTTATCGCACCGCTTACGGCAAAACCACCATTACCGCCGCCGCCGCCGATCGACTGCGCCACAAGACCCTTCGAACCATCTCCGAATGTATCGATAACAACATCGGCTGTCGCTTTTGAACTCACCGAACCGCCATCTCCGCCGTCCCCGCCAGAACCGCCAATACCAAGAGCAACCGCGCCGCTGCCCGTACCCGCTCCGGAAACCGCGCCGCTCACCGTAAAGCCGCCGTTACCGCCGCCGCCGCCGAGGCTCTGATACACCAGACCATCGGCATCATCGCCCTTCGTATAGACACTGCCGCTGAACTCGCCGTCAACCGCGCCGCCATCGCCGCCGCTGCCGCCGGAACCTCCGATACTCACAGCAACCGCGCCGCTGCCCGTACCGGCGCCCGCAACGCTCCCTTCGACGCTGAACCCGCCGTTACCGCCGCCGCCGCCGATCGACTGCGCCACAAGACCGGTCGATCCATCACCAAGCGTCTCGATCCCGGCGGTCGCTTTCGAACTCACCGCACCGCCATTGCCACCACCACCTCCTTTGCCGCCTATACCAAATGCAACCGCACCGCTGCCCGTGCCTGCGCCCACGCCGACACCGCCAACCGCAAACCCGCCGTTGCCACCACCGCCACCAAGGCTCTGGTAGACCAGACCATCGGCATCATCTCCCTCGGTAGAGACCCATCCATCGAAAACGGACGAAACATCGCCGCCATCGCCGCCGCCACCGCCGGAATTGCCAATACCCACCGACAACGCACCGCTGCCGGTTCCGGAACCCGTTATCGAACCACTGACCGCAAAACCGCCGTTACCGCCGCCGCCACCGATCGTCTGGGCAAGCAGACCCTTCGACCCGTCTCCATACGTAATAATCGTGGCAGTATCATCCGATGTAATATTACCGCCCTGGCCGCCATCGCCTGCAGAACCGCCGATACCCACCGACACGCCGCCGCTGCCGACGCCTGCCCCCGAAACATTACCATCGATACTGAACGAACCATTGCCGCCGCCGCCGCCAAGACTCTGATACACCAGTCCGCTCGCATCACCGCCAGAAGTAACGACCGTTCCATCGAACCTGCCGTCAACCGCACCGCCATCGCCGCCCATGCCGCCCGAGCCGCCGATGCCCACGGTCATTGCTCCCACTCCGGTTCCTGCTCCGGCGCCGACACCCGCAACGCTGAACCCGCCGTTACCGCCGCCGCCGCCGATCGACTGCGCAAGTATGCCGGTCGAACCATCGCCCAGCGTCGTCACATCCGCAGCAATGCTCGTAACCACCGAATCGGCACTGCCGCCGCCACCACCGCTGCCGCCGATACCCACAGCCATCGCTCCGCTGCCGATGCCCGAGCCGGTAATGGCACCGCTCACATTGAAGCCCCCATTGCCGCCGCCGCCGCCGAGGCTCTGATACACCAGACCCTCCGACCCGTCGCCCTCAGTATAAACCCTGCCATCGAACCTGCCCTTAACCTTGCCGCCCTGGCCGCCATCACCGGCCGAGCCGCCGATACCAACCGAAAACGCCGCGCTTCCCTTGCCGGCACCCGAAATAGCGCCCGCAACATTCATACCGCCGTTACCGCCGCCGCCGCCAAGCGACTGCGCCATAAGACCAGCCGAACCATCGCCGAGAGTGGCAATTGAGGCCGTCGTCGTCGAAACCACATCGCCGCCATCGCCGCCGCCGCCCCCCGAGCCGCCGATACCCACCGACACGCCAAGGGCACCAAGACCTGCTCCGCCGATACTGCCGCTCACATTGAACCCGCCATTACCGCCGCCGCCGCCAAGCGACTGCGCCACAATCGCATCGGCATCCCTGCCTTTCGTGATAATCGAAGGCTCCTCAACCGAAGCGTTTACCGTTGCGCTCACCTTGCCGCCATCGCCGCCAAGACCGCCGGAACCGCCAAGACCTACCGAAACGCTGCCGCCACCGATACCGCCGGCACCGATACCGCCGCTCACATTGAACCCGCCGTTACCACCGCCGCCGCCAAGCGACTGCGCAACGATTGCAGAAGAACCATCGCCCTCCGTATACTTGTAGCCATTGACAACCGCCGTCACGTCGCCGCCATCGCCGCCCTGGCCGCCCGAGCCGCCAAGACCGACCGTAACCGCTGCGCCAACACCGGCGGCACCGCCAATCGCGCCCGAAACATTGAACCCGCCGTTGCCGCCGCCGCCACCCACGCTCTGCAGCACCACGCCATTGGCGCCAGCACCGAATGTAGCGACTGTATTATCTATTGAAGCGCTCACCTTGCCGCCGTCGCCACCGCCGCCGCCCGCACCACCGATGCCGACAGCACCGCCGATTCCTGTCGAACCAGAAGCGGCAATCGAACCGGAAACATTGAACCCGCCATTACCGCCGCCGCCGCCTATCGACTGCGCCACGATGCCATCCGAACCATCACCGAGCGTCGTCACATCGGCCGTAAAACTCCGAAGATCCACTTCGCCGCCATTACCGGCACCACCCCCCGAACCGCCGATACCAACGGCAATACCGGCACTTCCGGCAGCGCCGAAAGAAAAATTGCCGCTCACATTGAACCCGCCGTTACCGCCCCCGCCGCCAACGCTCTGGAACACCGCGCCGTCAGCATCGCTCCCCTCAGTCCTGATCGAACCGGTAACCGTACCGGCAACCTTGCCGCCATTACCGCCGCCAGCACCCGAACCCCCGATACCGACCCCGATAGCGCCGCCATAACCACCGCTGATGTTGACCGGAACCGAAACCGAGAACCCGCCGTTTCCGCCGCCGCCACCTATCGACTGCGCCACGATGCCGTCAGCCCTGTCGCCGTAGGTTGTAATCTCTCCATCAACGATAACATCCACTTCGCCGCCCTTACCGCCGCCCGAACCGCTGCCGCCAACTGAAGCCGTCACCGCCGCACCGCTGCCGGCCGATCCCGAAAATGCCGCCGCTACAGAGAATCCGCCGTTTCCGCCGCCGCCGCCTATCGACTGCGCAACAATTCCGTCCGAATCATCTCCGCTTATGACGTTCCCCATTTCATCCTTAGCACCGGTAACCATCGTACCGGTAAAATCAACTTCAACCGTACCTCCATCGCCACCTTTCTCACCCTTGCCGCCAACGCCGACGCTCACGGCTGCCCCGGCAACGCCACTTAAATCCATACTTGCGGCAACGGCGAACCCGCCATTACCGCCGCCGCCACCGATAGCCTGTGCAACCAGCGCTTCCGACTGATCCCCTTTAGTAATAATACTGCCTTCATGCTCAACCTTCACGATGCCAGCATTACCACCCTCGCCCCCGCTGCCTCCGACGCCAACGCTAATCGAACCGCCCGCAATCAGATTAGCCTGAGCGCTTGCCGAAACGGCAAACCCGCCATTACCGCCGCCCCCGCCTATCGACTGCGCCACAATGCCATCCGAATCCAGCCCGTCGGTCAGAACAGTTGCCTTCGTATCGATATCCACCAAGCCACCGATACCGCCCCCGCCTCCATCGCCGCCAAGAGCGACAGAAATACTGCCGAATGTCCCCACGGTACCTTGAGCGGCAAACCCGCCGTTGCCGCCGCCGCCGCCGACCGACTGCGCAAGAATGCCCTTCGACCGGTCGCCCACGGTGCTTATCAGCGACTTCACCGCAACCGTCTGACCCGCTACAGTAACATCATGCTCATCGAGATCGATACTCACCAGATTTCCCGAGCCGCCGTCACCACCGGCACCGCCGATAGCGGCACCTGCAAGCACGGAAGCAGACGCTGCACCTCCGCCATTACCGCCACCGCCGCCTATCGACTGCGCAACAATTCCGTTCGAATCATCGCCATCAGTAGTAAAAGAACCGCTACCCGATATCGTAACATTGCCGGCATTGCCACCTTTCGCATTCACACCGCTGCCGCCGATAGCAACAAGACCAGCTCCGGTTCCGCCATTACCGCCCCCACCGCCTATCGACTGCGCAATGACGGCATTGGCAAACGACCCTGATGTAGATATATTTCCGGAATTGGAAACAACGACATCATTACCGTCGCCACCCTTTTGGGAACTCCCCCCGATGCCAAGTACGCCAGCTCCGGTTCCGCCATTACCGCCCCCACCGCCTATCGACTGCACGAGAATACCGTGAGAACCGCTGCCGCTTGTCGAAATCGAACTGCCCTTCTCGGTAGAAACGGTCACGACTCCGGAATTGCCCCCGCTGCTGCCTTTACCGCCAATGCCGACTAACCCGCCGCCTGTTCCGCCGTTACCGCCGCCCCCGCCTATCGACTGCGCCACGATACCAAGGGCATCCTCACCGGAGGTGGAAATTCCGCCCCGATGCGTTACCGTAACCGATGAACCATTGCCGGCATCGGAACCGCTCGCACCCAGACCAACAATACCAGAACCGGAGCCACCGTTGCCGCCGCCCCCGCCTATCGACTGCGCAAGAATGCCATATGCAGACGAACCGGAAGTCGTAATCGAAGAACCGCCATACGTACCAACGGTAACCGTACTCCCATCGCTGCCCGAAGAACCGGTGCCGCCGGTTCCCACAATACCCCCGCCAGAACCGCCATCGCCCCCGGCGCCGCCTATCGACTGCGCAAGAATACCGTGAGCGCCGATACCGCTCGTCGAAATCGACCCGTAATTATAAGCCTGAACGCTGCCTCCCTTGCCGCCGATCTGAGAGCTGCCGCCGCCTCCAACAATACCATACCCGCTACCGCCTTTACCTGCATTGCCGCCGAGACTCTTGGCAACCAAACCATGAGCATACGTACCCGAGGTGTTAATAGCACCATAATTGGTAACCGAAACCGGTCCGCCTGAAGCCGAGGCCCCCGCATCGCCTGCCCGACCGGCAGCCTCATAGGCGCTGCCTCCGTTACCAGCCCGACCAGCTTCGCTCTGCGCAATAATTCCGTAAGCATCCGCTCCGGAAGTGCTGATGTTTTTTTGCGACACAACCGTCACCGCCCCCCCGGCACCGGCATTGCCCCCGTTGCTTGCGGGAACGCCAATATACCCGTCGCCCCCCTTGCCTCCATCGCCGCCGATGCTGATCGCCGTAATGCCCGGCAGCAGATTGGTGATCGTGGTAATAGTGCCGGTTCCAGCATTGACATTAACCGTTGGCCCGGGTGAACCATTGCCGCCGGGCTTGCTGCTCACCCCTATTGTAACACCGAATATCTTTATCCCGCCACCGTTGCGGCCGTTCTTTCCCGACGCAGCTTTACCTCCCTGGACGATATAGCCGGAATTGCCCATCGGCGGAGTCACGTTGGCATTGCTGCCATCATCCCCGCCGCTCGAAGGAGAATAATCCTCCGAATATGAAATCTGCAGGGTTTTCGTCTCCTTATTGTCCCCTGTACCCCGCTCCAGCTTGAATGAAGAAACAATTCTCGGATAATCCGGTGGGCCCCCACCTTGAACAATTGTCCAATTTGCTCCGCCATCATCGGCAGGATATATATCGCCTACCCAGAACCGGGTATAGATAATCCTCCCCTCGCTGGTATAGACCGCCCAGGTCAGATTGCCATCCTTAAACACCTCTGTCACCGTAACATCATGCCCCGTAATCGGGTCAGACACCGTATCTCCAACATTACTGTTTATCGTAGGCTGTGTAGCGCCGATTACCTTGGCAGGCAACCCAAAAAGAGAGAATACGGCAAGCACCAGAGCCATGGCGCATACGCCGCTCTTAATTCCCGAAGAAATACGTAAAAACAAACGCATGGAAATATGACTTTTCAGATTACAGGCAAAACGCTGCCGACAGCCTCAGGATCTTACACAAACGACCCTGCCAAAAAGCTATTCAGTAAAAAACGGGACAAAGAAAAAAAACGGATGATAAACAGGAGAAAAAAGCTGATCATGGGGATCAGAAGATACAACACATATCCGGGGGAAATAACACATACGCACCAAGCAAAGCCGTGAATAATACGCACTTTCACCTCGTACATCCCCTCTATATACTACATTATTCATAATCTCACAAATACCACTGCAAAACAAACTAAAAGCCCCCATCCCTCTCTCCCGACTCCCGTCTCCTGACTCCTCTCTTCCGCCTCCCCGTCTTCCATCCGTGAATATCCAATCCCCAATCAGCGGGAACCGCGCTCTTCCTCTTCTGGGCTGAATAGTGAGATAGCTGGATGGCTCAATGGCAAGAAAGCATAACCCATAACGCTTAACCCGATCTCACCATCTTCAATCCGTGCCAATCCGTGTAAATCCGTGGGCAACCTCTTCCTCTTTTCATGGCTGGATAGCGAGACAGCTTGATGGCTCAATGGCAACAAAACATAACCCGTAACACGATCTTCCATCCGTGAAAATCCGCTCCCAATCAGCGGGAACCGCGATCTTCTTCTTCAAATAATCCGGCGGATGAATTGAGCAGCAAAGCTGAGCAACTCATCCGCCATCTGTGAAAATCCGTGCTAATCCGTGGGCAACCTCTTCCTCTTCAATCCCCCGATTTCCAGCGAACACTCACGTCATGCAATCTTCATCCGTGAAAATCCAATCCCCAATCAGCGGGAACCGCGTTCTTCCTCTTCTGGGCTGGATAGCGAAATAGCTGGATGGCTCAATGGCAAGAAAGCATAACCCATAACGCTTAACCCGATCTCACCATCTTCAATCCGTGCCAATCCGTGTAAATCCGTGGGCAACCTCTTCCTCTTCAATCCCTCCCCAATCCGATTTCAATCAGCGGGAACCGCGATCTTCCTCTTCAAATAATCCGGCGGATGAATTGAGCAGCAAAGCTGAGCAACTCATCCGCCATCTGTGAAAATCCGTGCTAATCCGTGGGCAACCTCTTCCTCTTCAATCCCCCGATTTCCAGCGAACACTCACGTCATGCAATCTTCATCCGTGAAAATCCAATCCCCAATCAGCGGGAACCGCGTTCTTCCTCTTCTGGGCTGGATAGCGAAATAGCTGGATGGCTCAATGGCAAGAAAGCATAACCCATAACGCTTAACCCGATCTCACCATCTTCAATCCGTGCCAATCCGTGTAAATCCGTGGGCAACCTCTTCCTCTTCAATCCCTCCCCAATCCGATTTCAATCAGCGGGAACCGCGATCTTCCTCTTCCATAAACAAATTGGCGATTGATTTGCACAGGCTTTGCCTGTAGAAATCAACCGCCTCCGTGAAAATCCGTGTAAATCCGTGGGCCAAAATCTTCCTCTTCTCCTCATCTCTTCATTTCTTCACCTTCTCACCCTACAAGTCGAGCTGCATAACAACGTCCCATACTCCATTCCAAGTCGAGCTGCATAACAACGTCCCATACTCCATTCTCAGAACTAACGGTCACCATAATGACCGAAAACAGAAACCACAATAACAGTCACAGCACTTTCGTTGATTTCATAAACCACTCGATGCTGCTTGTTGAGTCTTCTTGACCAATACCCTGCAAGATCACCACGTAAAGGCTCAGCCTTGCCTGTTCCAGTGGTCGGAT
>Ga0209835_1000976_pt1 | contig 16730 bp, 13 predicted proteins | sample LakKivwa52mmetaG_FD_184138 | JGI IMG/M metagenome (GOLD analysis project Ga0209835, IMG submission 184138) | Anoxic lake water microbial communities from Lake Kivu, Rwanda to study Microbial Dark Matter (Phase II) - Lake Kivu water 52m metaG... | ecosystem: Environmental > Aquatic > Freshwater >...
ATATTAAATGTTTCTAAGGAAAGCCACCTTATAATTGTCTTATTCTACGTATTTTGCGAACAAAAGTAAATAAAAAAACAATGAGTAAAGTAGATTTTTTTTATCCTCAATTGCTCTTTATACTCCGATTGCCCCTTATTACATTAAACCCATCCTCAAAGCCAAGCTGTTTGCAAAGGGATAACGCCTGTTCATCATTGGGAGCAGTTCCGAAATAAAAGTAAAAAAATGTCTTTTGAGTTGCATGAAACTTTGAATGAGAAAGTTGATGATACTGCTTAATTCTCTCACAATGATCGCAATATTTCTCATGGTCACGCATCAGGGCCGATTTTTCAAACTCCTGCCGACTTATGAGTTCCGTTTTCATATGAGCATACTCCTTTTGTTGCTCTTTGTTGTGTTTTGTAAAATCAACGAAACATAAGCCCTGACCTGTGTCAAGTTGTATTTTGCTATACATTTCCGTAAACATTTCAGCAAAAAATGCTTCTTCAACAAGCAGACTGTTCAGCCGTGCAATGGTTTCTTCAGGTATGAGTTGTTTCATAATCAGATGTTTTTTGCAAAAATAATAGCTGTTAATGTCAATTTCTGACATTCTGCACTATGTTTCAAAGATAATAATTATTTTTTAAGATCTATACCCGAAATTCACTGAGCAGAAGAAACAGTTTTCTTCACAGAATTTCTGATAAACAAAACAATTCCTGCTGAAATTACGGCAATACCTGCAAGAAATACCCACCAGTTAAAATGTTGCGGGACATATAATTCAGAAAGTTTAGTGATTTCGGCCATCCATCTGAACGCCAATATTTCACTCCAGGAAAAGTATCCATGCATGAAATTTACAAAGTCCATTGTAAAGGAAATGATGACGATCAGACTGCCTGAAATGAGCAGAGACCACACGGTTTTTCCGGCTTGTACCCTGCCGTTTCGCAGTTCAATACACAGCATTGCCAGTGCAAGGATAATCATGAGCAGTGAGCAGATGACCGGAGCAATCACAGGACCAACCCATGTAACAGGGATCAGAAACAACACGTCCCATTCAAGCAGACTTGCCGGCCAGTTGAGCAATGCTTTGAGAAATACATAATAGAATATGTCCCAGACTGCAAATGAATAAATGAACCAGGCAAACCGTGCATTTCTTGTCGTACCTGCCAACATACCGATAGCAACAAGCATTAAGAGAGTTGCTGCTTCCCGGATAAATTCAGTGGCGGCAAGATGATTTCCGATGTCCTTCAGCGGGAATGAAAATCCGTCGGGGTAAAATATTTCCCGGATATAAACCACAACAGCACTTTCAAGAAACGCCATGGCAATGGCATATAAGGTCACCCAAATGAATGTGTACAACAAAATTTTTCTCATAAAAACCGGATTTTAAATAGAACTGATATTTAATTAAAAGATTGTGTAAACGTATTCATAGTAATTATTCATTATAATGTCAAAACAAACTGTTAATTATTTCTGCTTACTTCATGAACTTTTTTATATTTGCAGCTCAAATATTCATTTCAAAGCCTTCAGATGAAACAAATTCTATTTCTCATTGCTTTGCTGGCAACCATTGGTGTTTTTGCCTGGTCAGCCTCAAAAATCATTGCCTGTTTCAGGCTTACACGAAAAGCATATCCGGTAAAAGATATCGGAAAAAGAATCAGGCTGACAATTGTAAATGGTATTCTGCAGGACAGAATTTTTCGCAATCCTGTCGCCGGAGTGATGCATGCACTGGTATTCTGGGGTTTTTGTATTATTCTGCTCGGCAGTATTGAAATGGTCATTGACGGTCTGGCAGGCACTGAACGTATTCTTGCAGCCGGAGGCATCGTTTATGACATCCTGATTGGGACAGGCGATGTATTTGCATACCTCATCGCAGTGTTTATTATTATATTCATCATCCGAAGGTGTTGCCTTTCTATACCTCGCTTGCACGGGAAAGAACTCAACGATAAAAATCATCAGGACGCATATCTTGCATTGACCTTCATTCTGATATTAATGCTTACTCTCGGGGGATTGAATGTTTTCTATATCGCTTTACACAAAGAAACCTTTGCAGGAACTTATCCAATAAGCGAATTGATTGCTCCTTTGTTTTTTTCAATGTCAGAACACAGCTTGCATCTTCTCCATGAAATCAACTGGTGGGCTCATATTCTGCTGATTTTTGTGTTTGCCAATGTGCTTCCCTACTCAAAGCATTTTCATATCTTCATGTCTATTCCAAACGTGTTTTTCAGCAGATTGTCCCCGCTGGGCAAGCTGGCAAATATGGACAACATCACACGCGAAGTGAAAATCATGCTGTGTCCCGAGGTTGCTGCACAAATTCCTGATGCTGACCCCAGTGCTGGTACCGAACGTTTCGGAATTCTTGACATTGAGGATGTGACCTGGAAGAACTATATTGACTCTCTTGCATGTACCCAATGCGGTCGTTGTTCTGCCGTTTGTCCCGCCAACATCACAGGCAAAGAGCTTTCACCCCGCAAACTGATGATGGATATCCGGAAACGTATGAAAGAAAAAGCAAAAGGACTGATCAAAGAGGGAAAATCTTTTTCTGACGGAAAAAGTCTGATCAGAAGCCTTATTAAAGAGGAAGAAATATGGGCATGTACAACCTGTAATGCATGTGCAAAAGAATGTCCGCTCAACATAGACCATCCTACTTTTATCTTAGATATGCGCAGATATCTTGTAATGGAAGAATCGGCAGCACCCCCTGCACTGAATTCAATTTTTGCCAATATCGAAAATAACGGTGCTCCCTGGCAATATTCCAGAGAAGACAGGCTGAAATGGACAGAATAACAATTAATACTCAAAATCATGAAAATTGATGTTCCCGTAATGTCGGATGTATTTGCAAAAGGACAAAGACCTGAGTTTATTTTCTGGGTTGGATGTGCCGGTGCGTTTGATGCAAGATATATGAAAGTAGCCAATGCTTTTGCTCAGATTTTAAATCATATAAAAGCTGATTATGCGGTGCTTGGAGTTGAAGAATCATGTACCGGAGACCCTGCACGGAGAGCCGGAAATGAAATGTTGTTTCAGATGCAGGCTTTATGCAATATCAATACGTTCAATATGTATGAAGTGAAAAAGATTGTATGTATCTGCCCTCATTGTTACAATGTGTTCAAAAATGAATATCCCGATCTGGACGGAAACTATGAAGTGATACACTATACTCAATATCTGCAGGAACAGATCAGAAACAACACCCTGAAACCTGATAAAACCAAACTGCATGGCCGGACCGTAACCTTTCACGATCCATGCTATCTGGGTCGTGCCAATGATGAGTACGATGCACCCCGTTTTCTGTTGCAGGAACTTGGATTAAAGCATTTGGAAATGAAGAGGAACAAAAGTTTTGCCCTGTGTTGCGGTGCCGGTGGCGCCCAAATGTTCAAAGATGCAGAAAAAGGAAGTAAGGAAGTGTTTATCGAACGCACTGAAGATGCTCTTGAGACCGGTGCAGAAGCCATTGTAACTTCATGTCCGTTTTGTATGACCATGATGACCGACGGGCTGAAATATAAAAACCGCGAAGAAGAAATTGAAAATTTGGATATTGCAGAACTGATAGCGGAAGCGATGGTATAATACCTTACTTTTTTTCTCAGATTTCTTTGGTTGTGTTTGGTCTTTTCATAAACAGATAGAAGTTGTTGTTAGATCAATATTTTCTAATTCAAAATTTTCATATTTTTGCAATAGAAACATTAAATATAAAGAATATGAAAAAAGTTTACACATCATTCATTGCATTATTTATTACTGTGGTTATTACTACAGGCCAAACAACAACTTTATTTGAAGATAACTTTGATAACCAGTCTTATGAGACAAATTTTCCTCCTGCCGGCTGGTTGCTTATAGATCAGGATGAAGATACCAATAACTGGTACTGGGGTTTTTATGCACAGGACAACGATGGATATTTGCTTTCACGCTCCTTTCTAAACCCTAATGCATTAACCCCGGATAATTGGATTATTACACCACAAATCAACTTAGTATCTGTTCCAACGGGAGAGCTTATTTTCCTTACTTTTACAGTTTGTCCAACTGCAACCACACCACAATATAGAACAGAACACTATGGTGTTTTCATTTCCACAACAGGAACAAATCCTTCAGATTTTACAATGGTTTATGAGGAAACTTTGCTTGAAACGATGACCAATTGGGAATGGCTGGACAGGAGTATTGATATTTCGTCTTTTAAGGGTGAAAACATTTATATTGCCTTTCGCCATTGGAATGTAACTGATAAGGATAGGGTTGCAATCAACGATCTTTTGGTGTATTCACAGTCTGATGCGTCTGTTGGTTCTGCTTCAATGCTGAACGTATCAGTGCACCCTAATCCGGCCAGTGAATTTGTGAAGATTGAAGGGGTTTCAGATGCTTCTGTAGATATTTACTCTTTGAATGGCACATTGGTTTATTCAACAATAGTGAAAAAAAGCAACTCAAAGGTCAATGTTGCTGATCTGCCTTCAGGTCTTTATACTATTATGGTACAATCGGGAGAGCAGGTGGCAATTCAAAAGCTATTGATTCACAGATAATTATTTTTTTAATTAAATTCATGGGTGGTTAGTTTCCCATTAGTTATGTCTTTAAACACTCATTTTTTATGATTGGAAGTAGCTATGTTTTTTTTAAGAAGATCGTCATCGCTTTTTTGATTGTTCTTTCATGTGTTTCATTGTTTTCCCAAAATGGAAAAATTGTTCTTATAGGGGGTGGCATGGAACGGAGTCAAATAAACGGATGGAATTACCAATTGTTTTCTTGGATTGTGAACAATGCCCAAAACAAACGTATTGCTGTAATAGGAACTTCAACAGGAGATGGGTGGCTTGAACAAAATTTTGTCAATACATGGGGTGCAACATATTCTAAAGAATTTGTAATAACTTCATCGAATGCCAACCAGCAAATACTGTATGATTCGCTTGTAACATACAATGCAGTCTATTTTCGTGGAGGTGATCAGTATTATTACTACAATTGGTACAGGAATACAAAAACACAACAAGCCATTGCATATATTTTTCAGAGTGGTGGAGTTATTGCAGGCACTTCAGCAGGTTTACATATTCTTACAGGTGTAATTTTTACTGATGATACGGGAAATGGTCTTATTTCAACTGAAGCAATAGAAAACCCCACACATTCAAACATTACATTGCACAATGATTTTTTTCAGTTTCTTCCAGATATATATGGGGATTCACATTTTTCAGAACGGGGTCGTTTTGGAAGATTAATCGGTATTATGGCAAACAGATGGTTTCAAAGTGGTGAAAATATTATGGGAATTGGAGTTGATGATCTTACGGCCATTACTATTGATGATAATAACATTGCCACTGTATATGGAACCGGCTGTGCAAATATTTTTATTGCCCCTGATTCGGCTTTCAGTCGTCATCCAGCTTCAAATGGCAAATTACTTGCCAATGGGGTGCGTGTTATTCAATTACTTAAAGGAACATCATTCGACTTGAACACCCATGCCATCATTAATAATATGACAATTCCTTCCAATATTTCAATTCCTGAAGAAAAGGGGGACTATACATTATTTTTGTCAGGAGGAAATACTCTTTCTCAAAACGATGACATGCTTCTGGATTTTTTAAACACATTGCAGTCACTACAAGATACAATCATTGTGCTGACAGGTTCTACCATATCCACAGCCGAACAGTTTAAAAATCAGCTAATGAATTTCGGTGCATCCAATGTAATTGTTAGAAGTGCAATCTCATCTGAAGGCACAAATGCACAGTTTGCTGTCGAGGTACAACGAGCCAAAGCTTTTCTGTTTGTCAACAATACATATTCTGCCCTGAATTCTTTTTTATCAACACCCAACGGATTTCTGTTGAAGACAACTATTATCAATCCTGAGAAAGTCATTGGTTTTGTTGGAGACAACAGCAGGTTTGCCGGCGCTGTCGTTGTTGAAAACTACATGACACAATATGCCTCATACGATGCTTTGCTGCAGTTTTTGCCAGGTCTTTCTTTGCTTTCAACTACTGTCATTATGCCCAATACTTTTGCATCTGCCAATATGTATGAGAATTCAGTTACAGCAGTGCCCTTTGCCATGACCAATCATGGATTATCCTATGGTGTTTGGTTGTATTCAAAGAATTATCTGAAATATTTTATTGAGAATAATGCATCCTGGTTCACCTCATATGGTTCTGGACCTGCGATGATTCTAAAAAACACAAGTAGTTTTTGGGGAAATTCACAGCAAACATCCACCGGAAGCGGCACCCCAAGACAAATTACGGGCTTTGACAACATGGAACTGTTCCTTATTGATCAGTCAATCAAGTTTCAAACTGGAGATTCCGTATTTACTACAATTTCTGATTATTCTCATGGACAAAATAGTGAGTACCAGTTATTTCCTAACCCAGCTTCTGATTATATAACCTTGATGGGAAACGGAACATTTTCATATGAGATATTTAATATTCATGGACAATGTGTTCAGACCAAGTCTGAAATTCACAATGTTACAGTTGTGAACACAGATTTTTTGCAATCCGGAGTTTATTTTCTCAGACTTTTTCAGGATGTTTCTCAACGAACCATTATTAAAAAACTTATCATTCAGAAGTAAATTTAATGAAGTATTTGTTATTGTTTATATTGGTTATTGTTTTTTCAATATCATGGTTGTTTGCCCAACAGGGCGGCAACCTCGTCATCGTCGGTGGTGCTCTCGACAGTAACAATGAGGCAGTATATCAAACTTTTATCTATCTTGCCGGCGACAACAAAGATGCAATTATTTCCATTGTTCCCGCTGCAAGCGGAAGTCCTTCTTCTTCGGCAGAATCATTTAAAAATAATCTGATTCATTACGGGGTTCATCCTGAAAACATATACATCATTCCCATAGCAATGTTTGATTGTCAGTCAACACCCGATGTTGATGAATCGCTTTGGAAAGATGGAGCCGAAAATCCAGATGTTGCCGAAATCATTGAAAAATCAACAGGAATATGGTTTACGGGAGGTGATCAATCTAGAATTGTGTCAACGTTATTAAGAGAAGACGGTAGACAAACCCCCGCTTTGGAAGCTCTTTGGCAAACGTTTTTAAACGGCGCTGTTATCGGAGGGACAAGTGCAGGTGCTGCCATGATGAGTCCTGTGATGATTACGGGTGGTGTCAGCATGGCTGCCCTCAAACATGGGGTTTCCGACAAATATATTGACATGGAACAACAGGATAATGGACCTCTCACACTTGGACATGGCCTCGGGTTTTTTAAAAATGGAATTATAGACCAGCATTTTGATAAAAAAAACAGACTTGGACGGCTTATAGTTGCAGTTTATTTTAACAGGAATCAATTTCCCCTTGGTTTCGGAATTGATGAAAATACTGCTCTTGTATATTATAGCAAAACTGGATTAATTGAAGTGGTTGGTGAAGGCGGTGTTACCATCGTTGACGGGAGAAATGCACAAAGAATAAAAAAACAAAGAAAAACCTTCATCTATTTGAATTTTCAGATTTCCTATCTGGAGCAGGGAGATGCCTTCAATTTGTCAATAGACCAATATGATATCAATCCTGAGAAAAAACTCACTACTGGTAATGAATTTTACTCAATCTCAACCGAAGTGCAATCTGGGATTTTCAGCAGTTTTTCAACAACCTATAAAGACCTTATTTCCTATCATCTCATAGATAATAAGGCTTGCAAAAAAGTGGTCACCTATTGTTTTGATAATAGTGACACCGCATTCAAAGTGACATTTTCAAAAATACCTGAAACAGAAGGGTACTGGACAAACAACCTTAAAGGAAGAGACAGTTATTCCTTTATACGTGTAAAAGTAGATGTTGAGCCAGTCCGTATTATATTGAAAGGAATTAAGTAATAAAAAACAGCTATGAAGAAAAAATTGTGTTTTGTTATAGTCGCCCTGATTGTTGGGCTTTCAGTTGGAGCACAGGATATCAACGTCAGTGGCACTGTTGTTTCAAAAACAGATGGCATGCCATTGCCGGGTGTTGCTGTTGTGATAAAAGGCACACTCACTGGTACTGTTACAGATGTGAACGGAAAGTATACAATCAATGTACCCGGAAATGCTGTGTTAGTTTTCTCATTCATGAGTATGGAAACTCAGGAAATTGAAATAAAAAGTCGAAAAGTGATTAATGTGATTTTAAAGGATGTAGCTTTTGATCTGGGGGAAGTAATTGTCGTTGGATATACCAGTGAAAGCAGCAGGCTGGTATCTTCAAGCTTAAGTAGTGTGAATGTGGAGAACTTACAAAGTATGCCAACAAAAACAATTGATGGTATATTACAGGGTCAATCACCCGGGTTGCTGATCAACCAGAATTCAGGAACACCCGGTGGAGGTATGTCAGTAAGAATAAGAGGAAACAGTTCAATCAATGCTGGAAATCAACCGCTGTTTGTCATAGATGGGATACCGGTTACCACTGGAAATTTCGGTTCTGTTTCCATGGGTGGGCAGGGAATCAACGCACTTTCGGACATAAACCCCAATGATATTGAGTCCATTACAGTACTTAAGGATGCTTCTGCAACTGCAATTTATGGAGCCAGAGGAGCGAATGGTGTCATTTTAATTACAACCAAGAGAGGAGCCAAAAACAAAAGTATGTTGAATTTTAGTATGAGTTATGGTTTGCAAATGCTTCCTGAAGAAAGGAAATTACAACTGTTAAATGCCGAACAATGGTATGAATATAAAGGTCTTTCCGGAACTCCCACCCACAATACCGATTGGCTGGATGAAATATTTCGTGTTGCACCAACATCCAATGTTGAACTGTCAGCATCAGGAGGCAATGAAAACACAAGGTATTTTGTTTCAGGGACATATTACAAACAGGATGGTATTATCATAGGCACTTCCTATGAACGTTACTCCGGTCGTTTGAATCTTGATCATAAACTCAACGACAGATTATCAATTGGAAGTTCTGTTCTTCTAACCTATGCTCAAAATGACAGGGTTGAAGGTGATCAAACATTATATGGTGTATTACCTAATGCAATATCAATACCCGCAATTTATCCTGTTTACAATGAAGATGGCACCTATAATGAGGATCATTTTTATGCCAATCCGATTGCTGTGGCTAATGAAGCTGCTAATCAGTCATTTAGTTACCGAACAATGGGAAATATCTTTGCTGAATACAAAATTATGTCAAATGTTACATTTAGCACAAAATGGAGTACCGACATATATAACCTTCGAGAGCATAGCTACGACCCTGTAACAACAAGGCAGGGCGCAAGATACAACGGTCTTGGAATAGAAGCCAATACTAGTGTTACAAATGTAGTGGCAAATAATCTTCTTAATTATAAAAAAACCATATTACAAATTCATAATTTTGATGTGCTGTTAGGGCAAAGTTTTGAAAAATACCAAAGACGTTCATCATATATAGAAGCCATCGATTTTCCAAATCCCAACTTACAGTATATTGCTTCAGCCGGACAGATCAGGGCAGCAGAAACCCGTGCAACTGACAGAGGACTAAGTTCATATTTTTCCCAAATAAGATACAATTACTCTTATAAATACATTGTAGGACTTACAGCAAGGTTTGATGGGTCTTCTAAATTTGGCAAAAATAATAGATATGGTTTCTTTCCTGCGCTTTCAATTGCATGGAGAATTTCAGAAGAGCCCTTCATGAAAAAGTACAAAAGCATCAGTGAGCTGAAATTAAAGGGTGGTATTGGTCTTGCCGGAAATGATGGTATTGGTGATTTTGCCAGTATAGCTCTTTTTGGAGGTGGTGCAAACTATGACGACCAATCGGGAATTTATCCCATTCAGTTGGAAAACCCTGATTTACGTTGGGAAACAACCAGACAAATTTCAGCAGGTTTCGAAATAGGTATTCTCAAAAATGCAATTTCTATTTCTGCTGATTTGTATCACAACCTAACCAGAGATCTGCTGTTTTACAGACCATTACCCCCCAGTTCAGGGTATAGTTCTATCGCTGAAAATGTTGGGATGATTGAAAATAAAGGTTTTGAAATTGATATTTCTACAATAAATATTGACCGTGTCTGGCAATGGAAAACAGGTTTCAATTTCTCTCTCAACAGGAATAAAGTTCTTGAATTACACGGAGGCGAGGAAATTACTGTCGGCAGAGGGAATAATCTTATACGTGAAGGCAAACCATTGGGTGTTTTTTATGGATTAAACTATCTGGGTGTTGATCCTTCAACAGGAAATCTTATATATCAAGATGTGAATGGTGATGGACTTATTAACAATGAAGATTATGTAATTACGGGTAATCCCAATCCAAAATTTATGGGAGGAATGCTGAATACGTTCATTTATGGCAAGTTTACATTCAGTTTTTTTCTGCAGTATGTCTACGGAAACGACATATATAATGGAACACGCTTTTTTACCGAAGTATCTCCTACTGAAGATAACCAGCTTGTCAGTGTTCTTGACAGGTGGAGTATGCCGGGAGATGAAACTGGTATTCCCCGAATCGGAGATGGTCAGCGTTGGACCTCAAGATTTATTGAGGATGGATCTTTTCTGAGGATAAAACACATTACTATTCATTATCAACTTGGAGGTTTTTCAAAGTTTGGCATCAATCAGGCTAAAGTTTATTTTTCAGTGCAAAATGCATTTACTTTTACAAAATACAGTGGCATGGATCCAGATATTAATTATGCCGGTGAATCAACAGTGATTATGGGGACAGACTTTTTCACCTATCCATCGGCCCGAACTTATACTTTGGGTATTTCTTTTGGTTTTTAACTATCATAAAATTTAATATTATGAAAAAAATTGTCTTATTGTTTTTCGTTACGGCGTTGCTCACTTCATGCGAATTATTGGATGTGAAACCCTATCAATCAATAGATGCAGATATTGCCATCCTTACAACTGCTGATCTCGAAAGTGCCATTAACGGATGCTATGATGCGTTTCAATCATCAGGTTATTATGGAAGAGACTTTATAATCATTAATGACTTAACAGCTGACAATCTGAAATGGACAGGAACTACAACTGATTTCAAACAATTTCAGGAAAATACACTTACATCAAATAATACAATTGTAGAAGGAATTTGGACTTCCATTTATGTTGCAATTAATCGGATTAATATTGTATTGGGCAAAATTGATGGTGTTATTGGTTTGTCAGAAACCGATAAGAATAGTTATAAAGGCGAATTGTTGTTTCTTCGGGGACTGGCATATTTTGACCTTGTAAAACTGTTTGGAGGTGTTCCGCTTCGTTTACAACCTGCTGTTAATCCTTCAGATGTCCATCTTGGCAGAAGTTCTATTGAGGAAGTATACATGCAAATAATTTCTGATCTAAGAAATGCAGAACTTTGGCTGGGTAATTTTTCAACACCTGTTAAAGCGCATAAATTTGCAGCGAAAGCAATGCTATCAAGAGTGTATCTTTATCGTTTTTCATTTTCAAACCAAACTTCAGACCTTGATTCTGCAATATATTATTCCACCAGTGTGATTTCCCAGTTTCAACTGGACCAGTTTGCAAATTTGTTTCCTGCTAATCGCTCAACGGAATCAATCTTTGAAGTTGATTTTAATCTTCAGGATTTTAACCGCCTTGCTCAATACATGGGACCAATCTCTCTTGGAGGCAGAAAGGAAGTGTCTCCTATTGATAATTTTGAGGATATATTTCAAACAGAAGATGTGAGAAAGGCAGTGACCATTAAAACTGCTTCTGATGGAAAGTATTGTGGAAAATACCTTGATATATCAGGTGGCAGTGATAATGTATATGTGCTTCGTTTAGCAGAAATGTACTTGATACGTGCCGAAGCAAGCAATTTGCTCAATCTGGGTGCTTCTGTTGTTTTACCTGATATTGAAATGCTCAGAACCAGAGCAGGAATTACGAACCCATTAACAGAAAGCACACAATCACAACTGGCGCTGGTTATTGAAGAAGAACGCCGACGCGAACTGGCTTTTGAAGGACACCGTTGGCCTGATATTGTGAGGACAAACAGAGCAATTGTTCTCAAAACATCTATCATAAGTACAAGCCAGTATCTTTTTCCAATTCCTTTAAGTGAAATGCTCACCAATAATCTTATTGGTTCACAAAACACAGGTTATTAATTAAAACAAATTACAATGCCATGAAAATTAAGTTAATACATTTTTTGCTTTCGTTCATTATTGGACTAGTGTTTTTCTCATGTAATAAAGATGATACGAGTATTCCGGTTGCAAGTACACAGGCAAAATTCACATGGAATCAGGAAATTGTAGACGTGGGAGGCGAAATGAAGTTTATGGTTTCATTCATAAATCAGTCGATAAAAGCCAAATCTTATAGTTGGGATTTCGGAAATGGAGAAACCTCATATGAAGAGAATCCTGTAATATACTTTGATGAAGGTGAATTTACCGTAAGTCTGACAGTAACATCAGAAAATGATCTATATTACAACAAATTAACTGAAAGTAAAACCCTGCGACTGATTTTTAAGAATGTTCATTTTGAGGAGAATTTTGATAATTCAGAATATGAAAGTAATTTTCCGCCTCAGGGATGGATACTCACTGATGTTGATGGGGATGGAAATGGCTGGTATTGGGATTTTTATGAAGATGATGGGTATTTGTTATCCCGATCATGGTCAAGCCAAACTGGTCCACTCACTCCAGATAACTGGATAATCACTCCCGAAATAGATTTGACAGAAGTTGAGTCAGGGAAGAATATTTTTCTGAATTTTTCGGTTTGCCCAACTGCCAATACACCACAATACAAAACAGAACAGTATTCTGTCCTCCTTTCAACAGGTGGTTCAGACATTCAGGACTTTACAGTAGTTTTGTGGAATGAAACTTTGCAGACGACCATGACTAACTGGGAGTATTTACTAAGAGAGATTGATATAAGCTCATATGCAGGACAAACAGTCAGGTTAGCATTCAGACACCATGATTCAACTGATATGGACAGGATATCAATTAATGATATTGAGGTTTACTCTAAGCCATGATTTTATAAGTGATACGTTTACTAGCGAATTTCAATTGTCAAAACATCACTCATCCTCAGGATTCGGTCTGCCTTTGGCATTACCTGTTCTCCAAAGATCATCCAGTTCTTTTTGTTCTTTTTTCAGCTGTTTGATGACATCTTTGTCAAGCAGTTTGTCAAGATCAGGCTGTCCGGCATTTACCCATGCTGTGTACCAGAAACTGGCAACGTTCAACACGGCAATCTTCATATTTCTTTCAATCATTCGTTTTGATTCTTTCTCAAATTCCTCTGAAAATTCTCTGGAATAATTTCTTTGTGTCACTGTTCCTCTTGTGTCATACATGTAAATTCTGTCCGACTGAAATGTCTTTATAAGCTCATCATACACCGCATAAACAGTATCTACCTGATAATGTGTAGCTTTCACCAGATCCCAGGCTTTAATCTGACCATTTTCAATATATTGAGCTTTTCCAACAAAAAATTCAAAATTTGAAGCAAATAACTCAGGAATTCTGGTTTCCCAAAAAGCATGAATCCCTCTTTGTTCGGGCAACCTGCCATTATAATATCTTGTCGTATGCAGTGGCATGGTAGCATCTGCAACATAATGGCCCAAACGGGCACTCAGCAATATAATTCTATATGGGTCCTGTTCTTTAAAGGCTTCGGTTAACCTGAAAAGCATGGTTGAAATATGCCATGGCAACACACCATAACTTTTCAGTGAATCCTCTCCGTATTTTTTCACTGCATCTTTCCAGTACACAGGAATTTCGTCGGGAGTGCCAAAATACTCCATGTCAATATAATGCCGGGGAGCTTCGTCAGGATCAACACGACTAATTTTATCGGGGTCAATGGAATGTTCTGTTAAATATTCAATGTGTTTTTTGTAAAAGCCAATCATTCCCGGAGGCAGGCAAAATACCGCATGTCTGTTGATAACACGATGAGAATAAAAACCCCAGGCACCTGCATTTTTTACAGAAAAAACAAATCCTGCAATCAATACAATCAAAACAATCCTGTTTATTCTTTGTCCTGGGTTTTTCATACATTTCCATGTTGAACATCAATAATCCGTACACCATCATATTCGGGCATAACAGTTGAAACATCTTTCTCAAAACAATAATCCAGCACATCGTCAAGCCCAAGTTTCCGTAACCTCTCACGATGCATGGCTTTTTGAATATAATTTACAGGATCTGCTTTTGCAATTTGCCACAAATCATACACAGCATGGGCTGCATCGCATTGAATTTTGAATTCAGGCAAAACTGACAATTTTTCGACCAGTGCACCTGCCAGCAATGCATCTTCAAGATTGAATTTATTCTTCCAGCCTGAGCATAAAAACACGGCATTGAGCTGATGCCGGCGAAACCATTGTGCAACAGCAGAAATGTTCAGAAAGGATGCAATAATAACCCGCTCTGAGTTTTCAAGCATTTTTATGGTTTGTGTTCCGTTTGTCGTTTTGTAGGCAATAGAAGTCCCCTTCAATTTTGAATCCCGAAAATATAAGGGCGAATTTCCAAAATCTGCATAATCCAATGTCACCCCGTCATTTTCAGCAGCAACCAGACAACCCTTCATTTTCAGTTCAATTGCTTCTTCATCAGTTGAAACAGGAAAAATTACTTTTACTCCCACATCAAAAGCAGTTGTGATAGATGTTGTAGCCCTCAGGACATCAATAACGGCTACACCGAAATGACTTGTAGTGAGCATATGTTTATACAAAACAGGTGTCAGGCAAACTTCTATCGTATTCATAAGTGTGTTTTCAGCATTCGTTGATGATAATGTCTGCACCCCTCAGTTGTAGTACAGGCTACAAATTTACATAAATTTCCCTCAACCCTGCATTGAAATCACGTCCCGAAAATAAAATCATTGTGTCAAAGTCATTGTAGTATCCCGATGTATCTCTCAGCATAAATAGTGCTGAAGATCCATAGTTTCGGTTGAATAAAAAACTGAACGTACCTGTTGAATCCGTGTATTCTGTCAGAGTATCTTTTAAAGATTCCGGCTTCATCATTACCATAATATTACTCAGGGTAAACGATGAATCGCTGTCATGCACATGACCATTAACAGTAAACTGATATGAAGCAGATGGAGGATAATCATACTCATCAGGAAAATAATCATGATCACAGGAAACAAAAACAAAAAACAATAGTACTAATAGGATTGAAATTTTCATAAATATGCATTTAAAAGACCTTTTTGCTGCAAAAAACAAGCCGAAAATTATCATTATAAAACATCAAATGTCAAAACAATGAAATGAACTATTCATAAAGACAACAATTAAATCACCCCTAAAGACAATAAATTTTACTACTTTTAAACCGTACTTAAAACAACTGAAATCTATGGATAAGCTGCTGATTATTATCATTCTTGTATGCGGAACAGGAATCGGATTGGTGTTGGGATATTTCATCCGGAAACTTATTTTTGAAAAACACAGCATTACAAAAAAAGTATTTGATGATCTGAAAAGAGAGCTTGAAACAGTCACTTCAGACCATCGTTTTGCCAAATCAGAGTATGAACGGATACATCGTGATATAACATCACGTGACGAAGAAATCAAATCACTACGTGCTCATATACAGGAAATTACTGTCGAAAAAGCAGAAATAGCAGTGAAAATTCAGACATATGAAGAATCCGACAAAAAAGGAAAGGAATTAATGAAAGAAATTTCATCAAAATTTGAACAGGAACAACAAATAAACATCAGTCATCAAAATGAAAAATCAGGGTTACAGGCAAAACTTCAAAGCGCAGAACAGAAGAACTCTGAAATTTCGACCGACTTACAGACATGCCGTCAAAAGCTCAATGAAACTGTTGATGAATTCATGAAAGTTAAAGAGCAACTCACATCATTTCAGGAAAAGAATATCAATCTTCAGGAAAAACTGGAAACACAGAAGAAGGAACTTGAGGAAATCGGACAGAAATTTTCAACAGAATTTCAATTGCTTGCCGATAAAATCCTTGAGCAGAAAAGCATAAAATTCGCAGAACTGAACCAGGACAATATGAAGAAAATTCTGGAGCCTTTGGGTCAGAATATCTCAGAATTCAAACGAAAAGTTGAAGAAACCTACGACAAAGAATCAAAAGAACGGTTTTCTCTGGCCGAAAAAGTCAAAGAACTATCAGACCTGAACCAGAAGATCAGTCAGGAAGCCCACAATCTGACCCAGGCATTGAAAGGATCTGTGAAACAACAAGGCAACTGGGGCGAGATGCTTTTGGAGAGTATTCTGCAGAATTCAGGGCTGAGACGTGATTTTGAATACTCCGTTCAATCATTTATCCGTGATGATTCCGGAGAGACAATAAAAGATGAAGAAGGTAGAAAACTGCAACCTGATGTGGTCGTTCACCTCCCGGATGACAGGCAGATTGTTATTGACTCCAAGGTGTCACTTGTTGCGTATGACAGGTATATTGCAGCCGAAGATAAACATGGGCAAACCATTGCACTTGCCGAGCATGTCAGATCAATCAAAGCACATATAGACGGACTGAGTGTAAAAAGCTATCAAACACATCTGAAATCACTTGATTTTGTCATGTTGTTT
>Ga0209835_1000977_pt1 | contig 16726 bp, 17 predicted proteins | sample LakKivwa52mmetaG_FD_184138 | JGI IMG/M metagenome (GOLD analysis project Ga0209835, IMG submission 184138) | Anoxic lake water microbial communities from Lake Kivu, Rwanda to study Microbial Dark Matter (Phase II) - Lake Kivu water 52m metaG... | ecosystem: Environmental > Aquatic > Freshwater >...
GCATCTTCACGGCTTCTGAATACTGCCGTACACTTTTTACAGTCGTAGACACTGCAGCCTGGCCTGTGAAATTTCCGGCTTTTCACATTGCCATGATAAACAGCCTGCACTGGTACCGGGCTATCGGCATTCGTGATCTGAGCCAATGAAACGCTGCCTCCGGTTATGCCTCCTGGGATCGCCGCAAAAATCCGTTTACCTTTGCGGTATTCCCATGGTGGCACGGGATTCGGATCCACCCACAACCCTCTCCTTGCCATCCTGGCTTCGTCCTCCAGCCTCTGCAGGCTGGCGTCTTTCGAATATTTCCTGTAATGCCAGGCATAGCCAGCTCTGACAAGCTCGGCATTGACATTCATATCGCCGGCATATACCCATGCTACCGTTCGTCCGTATTTATCCCGGTCCATGACCCGGATGCTGACGGTTTTTCCATATACAAGAGTGCTGGCGTACTGTTTTGCTTTCTGGCCGAAAGCCTGCGATTTTTCAGGGGAATCAATGCCGTAAAGCCTGATCCGCTCCTGTTCCCGGTTATCATGAAGAATGGTGATCGTATCACCATCGGAAACACCGACAACTCGGGCGGCAGAAAAAACAGGACGAAATGCTGTAAAAAAGAAAACAAGAGGAAAAAGAAAAGCGTATTTCAAATACACTCGGCCCCAATGAGTGCGCATCAATAAATCCGGATGGTTACAATACGATATCTATGGAGATGAATATAACCTTCGCCGAAGTAATTTTTCACTCGATCAACAGCGAAGCTCCTGTTTCCCTGCTACATCCGATACTCAATTTGAGTATATTCAGACATACGCTCATACCCACCCAAGAGGAGAATAATTATGGCAATGACTGTCGAAATCAAGGACAACAAGCTCTGTATCGAGATCGACCTTGAAAAACCCACTCCATCAGCATCAGGAAAAACGCTTGTTGTGGCCAGCACTCATGGAAACATGGTTACTACGGCCGAAGTAGACGGAAAACCGATCACAATCGGCCTGAATGCCTACATCAAGCCATAAAAATACTTTATCCGGGGTTATTGCGGCGTACCCTACGTATTATACTGGTTATTGACGTGTTATACTTGCCTATGCTGAACATCATCTCATGACAAACAAAGGTTAATACACCATATTAACACATAATACTACAGCTTCAAGTACCATAAGCCATCCCATTTCCACCGCAATAGTTGTCCTTGATACTCTCACCAGCTTAAGAAAGAGCGCCAACCCCTGCTTCTTCTGCAGCTGAAGACTTGATCCTGCCCGGTCTTCCCCGCTTTCTCTCCCCGTTCGTTCTTTTCCGTATTTCCTGAAAATACCTGTCGCGTCGCATATGACCCTCCATGATAGCCGCTATTACTTCTGAGTCGGATACTCCGGGAAACGCATTCCGGGCAACCTCGACATACTTTTTAAGATCATCAGCGACTTCCGCCGGTAACACAAAATTCATTTCCACCGGTTCACGAGGGATTCTGATTTCCAGATTCAGGCTCATATCATATAATTTTATGGTTACTTAACTGTTTTCATTGTATGGTGATAAAATCATGTCCTTGTTGACCAGGACATTGACTTTCTTCCCTGCAAGGATTTTGAGGGTAGGCTGGATATCGAGGTTCTTCCGGGTGATCTGACTCCCGACATTTGAGATTTGCTGACCAACAGCCGCCGCCATCCGCTGTTGTGTTGACATATCCTCTTCATCCGTATAGGTGCCCTGTGATACCGTAGCGCCTACCGAAAGCAGGGACGAAAGCGCAACACCGCCAACCAGCCTGTCGAAATGGTTATCAACCTTGTCCTTGTACCCGCTATTGCCGGCAAGGTCAACACCGGGCATATTCTCAAGAACCATCGAGCTGCCGTCGGGTCTGACAAGACGGGTCCAACTGACCTGAACCCGTTTCTGCCCGTAGCTCACCATCGAATCATATCGTCCAAGAACACGGGTACCTTGCGGGATAAGCAGGCATTCCCCTGTCCGTGAATCGTAAACATTCTCGTTGACCATGGCGACAACATTTCCCGGCAAATCACTGTTGATTGCCGTAACGAGGATAACCGGAATCACGGATCCCGCCTTCACTTCATACTTGCTGACCGGGTTCCTGACACTCTTTGCTACATATTCCTTTTCATCTCCGGCTCCATGAGAGAAAAAATCGTTTTTCCGATCCTGCATATTCTGTCCCCGGCCATACGTATACCCGCTCCCCTGCCCGGCCTCTGTTCCGGCACCAGTCATCGAACCCATTGATGGCGGAGATGAAACAGCGGGAACACTGCTGTTTCCCCCAAAAAAGGGGCTCGCTTTTATGGCCGCCAGCCGCTCCGCTTCTTCCGGACTCTGCACCTGGGCGTTTCCACTGCCGGGCTGCTGCCGGTCAACCATAGCATGACCGAGATCTCCCGGCAATGGCTCTCCAAGCTTGGGAATACTGTCCTGCACGGCAAAAACCGGAGCATCGTTTCCAGGCCCTTTCCTGATGTTGTCAGGAATGGTAAACATCTGATTGATGGCAACATCATCCTTCCTTGCCACCTGGCTCTTGTCGACAGGCCACACTCCAACAGCAAAAGCAGACAGCACAACCCCCAGAACCGAACTCCCGATCAGGATGACCGGCCCTTTTTTGAGACTCCTGCTCTTTGCCACAGGAAGCTTCAGTCTCGGATCATCAGGAGATATTTTCGAGGCATGCGGATCTTCGACAATCTGCCCGGCGCCGCTATCTCCCATTTGGTTTTCAGGCTCCATAAGGATTATCTGGATTTGGTTATTCTGACAATATTCTTCCCGTTCTGTCCACCCCGCAACTCCGCCCGGTCAAACAACCGGTCAACGACATAGTAATCCTTCTTCTGCCTGAAGTTCACGAGCTGCATATCCCCTTTACTTCCCAGAGCAAAAAGCACAGGGCTTTCGCGCTGCTGCATTTCAGCCGGAAACTGAATGAAGGTCTTCCTCCCGTCATTGAATACCTTCACCGGCAGCCAGTAAGGGCGCTTTCCCTTCTTGACCGCAATGTCATAATTGAAATCCAGTGCCGATACATTGACCTTCTGCTCTACGGCGTTGTCCTCAATACGGGCGATCTGCCTCATATTGTATTGTTCATAGTTCCAGCTCACAGCCGCCATGTAGGTCTGCTCATAGCTGGTCAGCTCGATATGATAGGTTCTCAGATTGGTATTGATGCTCAGGGTTGTTTTCAGGCCCGGACGTGTCGGCTTGATATAGATATGCTCCTGATCCAGCCCGCCTACCTTGCTTTTGGTCCGTGCAAGCACCCACCGCACGGCATCACCCCCTACCGGCTCGGAAGTCAGGCTTTCACCTGGCTCGAGCTGGATGTCGGTAATCCTGAGCGGCGCACAATAGACCTGATAGAGTTGTCCCTCCTCATAGTCGTATTTCATGATGGCATTGTGATAGCCGTAACTGTCCGGGTTTCGCTGCGAGCTGCGATTGGCCCGGTCTATGACATTCCATGGCTTTGCCTCGGCATCAGCAAAACCGGTACTCAATAGGATGATCCCTGTGATCACCGTCCTGTAAACTGTTTTATTCATGGTCGATAAAAATCTTGATGATTATGGGGTTACCGTATAATTTGAGCGACATTGAACTCGTCGATATACAATCCGATAGGATTGGCTGCCAATGCCTTTTCGTTATCAGGCTGCTTGATGACAATCTTGAAAATTCCCCGCCAATAGGACTCCCCCACTGGTTCTCCCATAAGACCCCACTGGCTTTCTTTCCAGTCAACCTGCCAGCTCTCTTCCGATACCCTGACCATAGAGAGCACATCGACACTGACCCGCTCCTTGGCTGCTCTCGCAAACGGATCGTTTTTCTGGACGTATGCAGAGAGTGTATTCGCTCCCTTGGGAGAGACAAGCTTGAACGCATCGAGCCAGTTTTCTTTCACAACACCGGCATCACTGCTGATCATCCGGGTATCCTGGATGAAGCGCGTCAAATGATACTTGATAGAAGGATCGGACGGCTTGTAGCGCTCCCATTGCATACCTATCGAACCCCGATAGGTAGCGCCTCCGTCCTGGGCAACTTCTACAATATGAGGGACCATTTTGGGCTGTGCCCCCAGATAGATCAAACCCCCGACAGAGGGCATGGCAACAAAAATCAAGGCTGCAAACGTTGCCAGTCGCCAGTTTTTAGCCTGCACCTCGGTGCGGCCGATACGGTTATCCCATTCCTGACTTGCCCGCTTGTAGGGGGTGTCAAGCTCACCTTGCGGAGTCCATTTTTTACCGGATTTCATTATTTTTTATCGCAAATGATTGAAGTATTGAGAAATGCTCAAAGTCTGGGTTGTGCACTGCCGCCGGCTGGCCGGGCCTCCTCCGGTGTCTTGTGGGCTGCATGCAATGCCTGCTTTGCCCAATCGGATGACTTGCTCTCTGAGGAGTCCGCACTCGTGCCTCCGGAAGAGGGCGTACTGCCAACAACCCCCGTGATACCTTCCCCAGGAGTTTTACCCCCTCCGCCGCCAAAACCGCCACCGGTCGCCGAATTTGCAACACGCGAACTCCCCGGAGATGACGCCAAAGCTGCAGTCTGGACAGCCTGACTGTTCAGGCCGGCAGTTGCTGCTGCCCGTGTGGCCTGAAAAGCTGCACCACCTGCCTTCACTGCCCCCCAGGCACCGACTGCGGCTGCACCACCGGCAACGACAGCATTCTGCAACGCAGTCCCTGCAGTCAGGCTCGGACTGCCCGCCATCAAGCCTGCCGCAACCCCAGGTGCGTTCCAGCAGAGAAAAGCAAGAGCACCGACAGTCAGCAGAATACTCCAAATCTCGGTCAACGTGAGATTGCCAGAAAAGGAGAGCGTAGCCAGAACCGGCTCGATGATGGCGACGATAAACGCCAGCACCATCAGCTTTATCCCGGATGATATCACCGCCCCGACGGCTTTTTCTGCCAGAAACTTTGTCTGCTCGACAAAGCCGAAAGGAAGAAAGAGACCAACCAACGCTGAAATGAGATAGAACTCAAGCACTGCGTAGAAAATCTGCCAGGAGATAAGCAGATAGGCCAGCATGATCATCACATAGCTGACAGCCATAATGATGGCATTGGTAAAGTCGATCAGCATGTTCATCTGCGACATCTCTTGAACCAATGGTGCTGTTGTATTAAACCCTATCCTCAAAATATTTGACGGGTTGAAAATATTACCACCGCTTCCCCCGGATGCCATTTGTCCAGCCATAACGAGCGACCGAACAAATGCATCGGCAAGCATTGGAAAGTTCTGCACGATCCAGAGCCAGATCATCAGATAAAGCAGCTTTTTCATGATGCCGGCGAGATTGTCAAGTCCGCCCAGCGCTATCCAGAGACCGAACATGACAATCTCGATGCCAAGAAAAACCATGATCAGGTACCCAATGGCAGGCTGGAGATTGCTCCAGCCCTGACTGAATACAGTAAGAAAATGCTGGAGTGTCGTGGTCAGAATACCGGGATCCATATCTGGTTGTTATTTAATCGTTGGCAATTGAACGCCTGCTGTATCAATGTCATGCCCTCCATAACCCTCAAGCAACTTGTTGAAACCCCTGTTTTTGGTTGCCTCCCTGACAACTTCATCTTTCGAATCAGCCGAACAGCCATAAGACATGATGAGAATGATGCAACCCAGTATGAGAGAGACATACGGTTTTACCTTGTTCATATTTTTATTTCTGTTTAATCGTTGGTAATTGAACACCTGTATTATTGGTGGCATGTCCGCCATATCCCTGAAGCAACTTGCGGCTATAGGCCGCTGCCGCTTCTTTTCTCTGGGCCTCTTCTGCTGCGGCTGTTGCGGTTATTCTTGTGCTGGTAGCCAGGTTTTCCGTCAGTCCGGAAAGCTGTGCGGATACGATTCCGAGCATCTGGTTTGCGCTCTGCAACTGGCGCACTTCCCCATCCGCAACTGCCGACCGGTCAAGAATGCTCATCGCTTCATTGTTGTATGCTTCTGATCGCTGCAAGACGGTTTGCGCCCGCATGGCTATTTTGGCCGCGTCACTCAGTTCCTTGTTCCATTTCTGGAAATAGTCACCATACTGGCTGCGATTCATACTGTCCCACTGTCCCTGGGGGTAGAGCTGGTCAAACTGGCTGTTGACCTGATTCAGGTCGAAACTGATACCCTGCACATCACCGATCAGCCCGTTCAGTTCCTGCATGTTTCCATCATAGAGCCCTTTGATCTGCCCATAGGTAGAGCTTGGCAAGGTTGAGAGTGTCCTGACCTGGTTGCGAATCATAGACAGCTGGTTCTGGATCTGCTCTGCAGTCCGGATTGCTGTCAAGGTATTCTGCTTGAGGTTGGTAAGGTCAATCACGGTAATAGCAGCATAGAGCGTATGGCTTTCAGGGTAAGTTGCCGGAACGGAGAGAAAGAACATCCCGGACAGCAGGATTTTTTTCATCACGAATCTCATGGGGTAAAGATTTGAAGGTTAAAGGATCAGCATGGTCGGGAAACAAGACCGTCGCATTCAAGCAACTCCGCTTCAGCAAAGAGCTTCCGGTGCCGCAACAATCCGGCAGCCCATTGTCCGGGTGGCAGTGAAGCAACGATCTCATCGATCGCCTTGTGGTCATCCGGAGATGACATACCGGCAAAGGTCAGTGCAACCGGACCCATGTTGAGGGTAAACACCCGGTGTCCGACCACGGAACGATAATAGTAGTCGCGTTTTGCCTGCATATATGCCAGAAGCCGGATTTCAGCATCAGAAAGCCCGAATTTTGCATAGGTCTCGCTCATGGCCGGCGTCAGCGCTTCCTCGTCAGGCAGATAGATCTTCGTATGACACGCAGAAAGGATCGTGGCCATGATCGGAGAACCTGCAGCATCGGCAACCTCCTGGGTTGCGAACACCACATAGACATTTTTTTTCCGGAGGGTTTTCAGCCAGTTCTGCAACTGGTTCATGAATACCGGATGCCTCAGGAACAACCATGCTTCATCAAGCACCAGAAGCGTCGGACGGCCATCAAAGCGTTTCTCGACAAGGTGAAACAGATAGAACAGTGCCGGTATGACCGCTTCCTGATTCATCGACATAAGCACATTCATTTCCAGCGTCAGCCAGAAACCAGCAGTTTCGATTTCAGCGGCTGCATCGAATATCTGTCCGTAATTGCCTTGCAAGGTATATGGACGTAGCGCCTCCCTGGCTTCTTTGCTTTGTAGCAGATCACTGAACAGGGTCAGCGTCCGTGAACCCTTATCATAGGTCGCTAAATTCAGCAGCGCCGAATCGATCTCTTTTTTGAGCATTGGATTTTCCTCAACCCGCTGCTCTTTCAGCAGCAGGAGAATGAATTCTGCCGCCCATATCCGTTCTGCCGGGCAATCGATACCGGCAAGCGGCTGGAAGGCCAGCGGGGCTGCGTCACCACCCGGCTCGAAATAATCGCCCTGGACCGCAACCGTCGCTGCACGAGCCGAACGGTCTTTATCGAATATCACCACCTGCGCATCCGGATAACGAAGCCATTGCAGGGCCATCATGGACAGCAGGGTGGATTTCCCGGCCCCTGTCGGCCCGATAACAAGGGTATGGCCGACATCACCGACATTGAGGTTGAACCGGAAAGGCGTACTGCCGGTCGTACTGCACATCATGTGATACCAGCCACACCCGCAGACCTCTTTAAGATGCCGGTTTTCCATCGCACCGGCCCAGATGGCCGATAGCGGCATCATATGAGCAAGAGAGAGGGTGCTCATGATCGGACGGCGAACATTGGCGTACACATGCCCAGGCAGGCTGCCAAGCCAAGCCTCAAGACTGTTGAGCGTCTCATCCTTGACGGTAAATCCCTTGCTCTGGATAACCTGCTTCACCCTCCTGATCCGGCGCATGGCCTCCTGAATATCCGGATGGTTGACCGTCACCGTGCAGGTCAGAAAGCCGAAAGCAAGAAGATCATCGCCAAGCTCCTGCAGGGCTGCATCGGCATCGGCGGCCTTGTTGGCAGCATCGCTATCCAGCAAAGCTGAAGCCTCCTTGGTGGCTTCCTCCTTGAGCATGGTGAAAATATTCTTCCGCTTGCTCCACCACTGCCGCCGGTACTTCGTCAGCTCTTTTTGCGCCTCATCCTTGTCCATACACATGAACCTGGTCATCCAGCGATATTCGATTTCCAGATGGTTGAGTTCATCGAGAATGCCCGGAACCGATGTGGCGGGAAACCCCGTAAAAGTCACTGTCGGAATGAAATTCTCGCCGAGCATCGGAATATCGGCAACGGTCAGAGCCATATCAGGGAGCAAGGCATCGATATACATCGGCGTAGCCGGAGCTGTTACCGGATGCCGGTTTGTCGAAATGGTGCCATGCAGATAGGTCAGGGTTTCATCGTCATTGAGTTCATGTACCTCATCAAACACTCCTGCCATGAGATCTGCAATCTCATGACACGCCTTGACGAAGTATTCGAGATCACGACGATTTTCAATTGAATCATCCAGCTTACCGTCCGGATCATCATAGAACACCCCGGAGAGTTTCTTCCCTTTATCAGTTGGAAGCTGCCAGACAAAGGTGATGTAATAGGCGCTCTCGAAATGGGCTCCATGCCTGGTAAACTGATCCTTCCGCTCCAGATCGAGCAACCATGCCGCCGGCGATAGCCACGCAGACTCCTCGTATTCAGCACTATGAAGGCGTTGCGCCTCGATAAACAGGCTCCACCCGGAGCCAAGACGTTTCAGGGCGTTATTCAGCCGGGCAACAGCAGAAACCAGTTCGGAACGGGATGAACTGCCAAGATCCGGCCCTCTGAATGCCCAGGTTTTTTGCAGCAGTGCATCCTTCTGCAGCACAACACCTGGAGCCACCAGTGCCGCCCATGGGAGGTAATCCGGCAACCTTGTTGTCGGCGGCCGATATTGCTTGAGATTGAGCATCGTTTATTATGGATAAAGGCGTTTCGGAGTTTTCAGCGCCCGGATAAAGACCTCGAAAAAACAGGGGTCTTTCCGGGTCATTGCAACAAGTACAAGGTGGATGACAATAGCCACCGGCAGTATCCAGATCTGCTGCAGCCCGAATCCCAGAGCCGTTGCGATTGTCCAGAGAAGAATGGACGGGGTGCGGGGGACTCCCCCAAGCAGAATGGTCTCTGTCAGGGAGCGATGCACCGGAAGTTCATAACCGTCGATCATACGCCGAGGCCTCCGCCAAAACCCATAAATCCCAACCCCCATGACAAGGCGTTGAATGCAATGGCAAGACCCATCACCACCCAAAGCGCTTTGCGCATCATCCCGCCACCGTCACTGAAGGCGATGCCGATTCCAAGCCCTATAATCGACACAGCCCCAAGAACCCGGCTCACCGGACCGGTGAGACTATCCAGCAAGGCATTTAAAGGCGTCTCCCAGGGCATACCGGCACTTGATGCATAAACCGGCACTGATATGATCACGTTGAGGATAACAGCAAAGACAGCGATATACACGCTTTTTATCGTGCCGATATGCGTATTTTTTCTGTACAACCGCACAGAATAAGCAATCCGTGGAATTTCCATAGTACAATGTTTTAAGTGAAAGAAGATGTTAGAACAAGCGAACAGTCAGGGTATATGGGAAACTAAAATCAGGTTACTGCATAGCCGTCAGGAACGGCTGCCGGCCACAAAAAAGAGGGCTTCTCCATTGTCCATTGCCCATCTTTTTCTCCGGTAACTTCCATGATACCGGTAATCAGCCGACCGGCAGGACGATTATTGTCCCGCTTGATATAGACACAGATATCGATAGCCTCTGCAATAAGATATCTGGGAGCATGAGGCATGATCTCTTCACAGAGCTGACACAAACGCTCAAGCATGGCAACGGGACCGTTGGCATGAATGGTTGAAATACCTCCGGGATGCCCGGTATTCCATGCCTTCAGCATGTCAAGGGCGGCACCGTCCCTCACTTCACCGACAATAATCCGGTCAGGCCTAAACCTGAGTGCGTCCATTATGGCCTTCTGATGCGTATAGAGGGGGGGCTGTACAAGGATTTCCACCTTGTTTTCAGCAGCACACTGCAGCTCAGGGTTGTCCTCAACGATATAGACCCTATCTTGTGTGTCAGCTACCACCTGCAGCAATGCATTGACAAAGGTGGTTTTCCCGGACCCGGTGCCGCCTCCTACCAGGATATTCTTTCTCTCTTTGACCGCTTGTATAAGGAAGGCCGCTTCATCAGCCGTCAGAATGCCGTCGTCAACATACTTCTGTAATGAAAAGACAAGTATCGCCGGTTTGCGAAAGGAGAACACCGGAGCAGACACGATCGGCGGAACCGAGGCCTGAACACGCGCACCCCATCCCGGGATTTTTGCCGCCAGCGAAGGCTTCTGATCGTTCACTTCCGTTCCCATGGTCGCGGCAAGCAGTCGAATAATTCGTTCTACCTCATCAGCCGACATAACGACATTTGTCCTCATCATGCCGTCACCGGCCTTGTCAATCCAGACTTTCCCGTCAGCATTGACCATGATTTCGAGAACCAGGGAATCGTCAAGAAAGGCCATCACAGGAGACAATGCCGTCCTCAACGCCTCATGTTTTCTATAGCGGGATACTTCTTTATGGGGGATCATAAAGCGGGTTTTACTGATATATAAAACAACTGTGACAAGTATAGTATTTTACTATATAAGTAGCAAAATAATATTTTTTCGACCGTCAATAAATTGAAAAAGGCTCCCGAAGAGAGCCTTGTATGGAAGGATTAATCTGTTGTGAAAGAAACGTGCTGACCCTGAAGACTACTCTTTCTTGTGGCTGTCATATCCGTCTTCGGCTGCCCTCCGCAATTCCTCTTCATCTGCAAGAGGAACCACGAACTCGTCGGCAAACCGTCTACCGGATATCATGTTTTTATGGAGGTATTCAATAAATGCCTCATACCGCTGTTTTCCGTTATGGCTGGCAATCTTCTTGTCTTCCTCCTGAATCGACGGCGTATGGGCAAACCAGTATTGGAGAAACAGACCAAATGCTTCAGACAGAATCTGAACATTACTGTCAATAACCTCCATCTTGTTATAATAGCGGTCAAGTTTTTTGAGGATCGATGCGGAATCGGCTGCATCGCTCAGAAATTCCGTAAATGCCGCCTCGGCAAACTTGCTGCCACTGATTCCTGTTAGGGTACAGTATAAACGGACTTTCTGGTGCAGTTCCTTAGAAATATAAGGATGTATCAATTGCCGTTTCGACTGCTCAGTTTCTTCTATCTCCTGTTCTTCAGCGCTCACGGCTGAAACGTCCGGTTTCTGTTTTTTTTTCCCATTTGATGGACTCATAGCGGTAAATCCTCTGTATCGAGAGTTTTACGGTCGAATTCTATTATTCTTCTCCTGTCGAGTGACTGTTTATTGCTGTTTTTGATCATCTGAATGTTTTTCGCCTCATCATCATCCAGATCCCGTCTGCATTCCTCTTCGACATGTTTGTTATTACCGTCTAAATATAAATGATTTTTACAGATAACAATATCATCCCGATTCATTTCCTTTTCAAATACGTCAGCACCGGGGGTTAAGCCTGCAGAATATCCACATTGTTTCGAAAAGTTCACATCTACCGATGACTCTGCAAAACATGATGCTCCTGTATACCACTCATTGAGCGGCTGCGGAATCAACTCATGCCGCAACGCTTCCGGGGATTCAGGAGCCGGCAGCCATGCCCTGCCCTGAAATCGCTTATCCTGGTAGTACATGACCTTTTTACCCCGGTATGGTGCCATATTTCCTACCATGACCAGGGCCTCGTCACCCGGCAACTGCAACACCTCTCCCGGCGTCAGGAGCGGTCTCGGGCTCTCCTGCTCGCTGACCATGATATGGCCGAGCCATGGAGCCAGCCTCCCTCCCGCAAGGTTTTTCTGTGCCCGGATTTCGGTGGCCTGTCCGAGCATGTCAGAAATGCGCTTTGCGGTACGTTCATCGAGAGCCCCATAGGTCACCCGGACATGTGCGTTATCGAGAATCGAATTGTTATGACCGTAAGCCTTTTCAATCTGGTTTAGGCTCTGGGCAATCATGAAGCACTTGATCCCGTAGCCAGCCATAAAAGCGAGTTCGGTTTCGAAAAATCCCAGTCGCCCCAGAGATGGGAATTCATCAAGCATCAACAGCAGGCGATGCCTGTAATGCGTTCCCTTATATTCCAGTTTTTCAGTCAATCGCCGACCGAACTGGTTGAGTATCAGCCGCATAAGCGGTTTTGTCCGATCGATGTCGCTTGGAGGGACAACCAGATAGAGGGAAACCGGGTTTTTACTGTTCATGATATCCTGAATGCAGAAATCAGAGGTCGCCGTGTTTTTTGCAACAACCGGATCCCGGTACAAGCCAAGAAAACTCATCGCGGTCGATACGACACCAGATAATTCGTTTTCGGATTTGTTGAGCATCTCCCTTGCACATGCGGCTACGACAGGATGCGTCCGGTCGCCGAGATGCCGGAATGAGAGCATGTAATTAAGTGTATCATTGATTTCCCGTGCGGGGTCTGAAAGAAAGTTGGCGACTCCGGACAGGCTTTTATCCTTTTCAGCATACAGAACGTGCAGGATCACTCCGACCAGAAGTGCGTGACCGGTTTTCTCCCAGTGATCGTGACGTTCCTTGGAGCCATCAGGATCAACAAGAATATCGGCGACATTCTGCACATCCCTGACTTCATACTGCCCTTTTCTGATTTCCAGCAAGGGATTAAAACAGACGGAAAATGGTGAGGTCGGCTCGAACCGCCAGCAGTGGGAAAACTGTTTCCTCCAGCCTGCAGTAGCTGTCCAGAGCTCTTTTTTGATGTCATAGGCAATCACACTGCCCGGCCAGGTCAGCATCGTCGGGATGACAAGACCGACGCCTTTCCCGCTCCTTGTCGGAGCGAAGCAGAATACATGTTCGGGACCATTATGCCGGAGAAGATGACCGCCTGGCTTGTCCATTATCCATTTTGTCTCGCCGTCCTTGTTGGTCTGATGAAATCGGGCATCACCTGACTGAGCCAACACGACCCCGTGTTGGCCGCAAAGCCCGGAATCGCCCAGCTCTTTTTCAGTTGACCAACGCGCACTTCCGTATGAATCGCTTTTTCGATCTCTTTTTTTTGCTCGCAGGATTGCCAGAATAACCATCACTCCGAACATCAGAAAAAAGCTTCCGTTGGTTATCCAGCTTGCATGATCGAACACCCACGGGGCATATGCTTCGTAATGATATGCCCAGAATAACCATGCCCAGGGTTCATAAACAGGAACCCCGTTGATGGAAAAAACAGGCGCACCGAGCTGTGACTGATATCCGAGTCGCGCGGCAACATACTGCGTGGCCCCCCATGTTCCAAAAAACATGAATGCCAGTCCGGTAAAAACATGGCCATAAAAAACATTGACCGTTCTTTGTGATTTCATTCTGCTACCTCCCTATCGTTCTGCTTATCTCTTTTGCAAGGTGTCGGCCCGCGTGATTGATCAGCTCCACCGTTTTTCCTTTCAGTTTGTCGAAATCCTTTTGCCATGGAACAACCGCAAACTCTTTTGATTTCGGATCCGATATCTGTGCATATTTTCTTCCGCTTGGCAGTTGCGGCAGCTCAGTCAGCAGACCGGACAACCGTTCGCCATGCCGGAGCTGTCGGAATTGACCGCCACGTTTTGCAATCCTTTCGGCAGCATCGTTTTTTTCGAGTTTGTCAAGATGTTTTTCTCTCCCGGGATCCATCGGGTCTACCCCCATCTCGCGCAGAATCATAACTCTTCTCTTTACGGCAGTACTCAATTCTTTTCCGAATCCGTAATGGGAAAAATCCTGATTGTCCGGATTATCAACAAAACGATCCAGCCAGGTTCGGCCTCTATAGGTGATTTCTTCCTGAAGAGACAAACTTGAAACAGGATTTATGTTGAATTTTTTAATGGGGCCTTCTTCCTTGGTTTTCAAGATAAGTTTGTCGATCAGCTTCGGGTGAACCTGCCAGTCACCATCCGGCAGCTTGACTGCCAGACGATAGCTTTGCAAGCTCAGAAGTCTTCGCTCATGAGCTTCAACAAAACTACCGGCGTCTATCTGTGTCCCGTTATTCAGGGTTACAGTGCTGCTCCCGATTCTGGCAAGATGCATTTCGGGGCTATATATTCCGTTATTTGCTGCGGCTTCGGCTGCAATATTATGATCGGCTTTTTTTAGCCAGGTATCCAGTTCCGTTCTGACTGAAATAACAGTTCCCTTGATGATGCTGTCCGGATCTGTTTTGTTATCAAGATTATAATAATGGGTGAATCCGTTTGCCTCCTGAACTATCATATAATATCGGTCATAGAGTTCGTTATCCAGTCCCTTTGACAAAACCATTCCCTGTACTTCTCGATCAGATGTGTTGATCCTGTATCGTTGCGGATCACCATTTGCCGCTTTATGTATGGTCCGGAATATCTCTTCCCGCTTGCCCATTTCCTTAAGTGTTTCTTTCCATTTATCCTGGACTTTCCATTGGCTGTTGCCGATTCGTTCGGCCAGGCCATATGCTTCAAGCTTGTCCATTCTTGCAGATAAACAGGCACGTTGCAAGCCTGCTGCTATTCCGGAAGGACATTCTCCCAAATCAATAATTCCCTCCTGCTCATAATTCGACAATTGCCAGTCAAGTTTTGTGTATTTTCCAGCATTGATCTCCTGTTGTTTTTCAAGCATCCGTTCATTTTCCGTTCGTTGTCCGAGTTCTTGCGTTGCAATTTCCTGTGCTCTGCGCCTCATCCCTTCGGATATATATTGCGGATCGATAGTAAGGATATTCCCTTTCAGATCCACGCCACGAATGATGATGTGGGTGTGCGGATGGTCGGTGTTGTAGTGGTTGACTGCGGCCCATTCGACTTTTTTCCCGATGTCTTTTTCGACCTGGCTCATAAGTGTTTTTGTATAGCTGGTCAAATCCAGTTGCTGGCCGTTTTCCGGTGATACGATGATTCGGAACTGGTGTTTTTCATCCGGAATGACTCTGTTGAAGTCGTTACGCTCGAAGTTCTCGTTACGTCCGTACAGCCTCCCTTCTGATCCGTCTCTCTCTACGCCGCCCCTTTCGATATATTTGAGGTTCAGCAAAGCGGCTTTTTTCCCGTATGCGTTCATTTTTACAATACGGGTTTTGACCATAACCCGCCTGTAATAGATCGGCTGTTCCTTGATGTAGGCCGCCCTGGGCCATCTTCCCTTGTTGATTCCTTTTGGAATTTTAATACTGAGTAATGAAGGTGATTTTTCCCTTCTTCCCCTTCCTCCGATTCGTGGACGGAACCCTGTGTCTTGGTCTTCGTATCGCATAAGAATTTAATATAGTAGTATAGTTATCTGTATATTATATTATACCTTTACTCAATATTAACAGCATTAATAATAGTATACTGTCATGTAATGATAGTATCATAAATCACATTACTGAAAGACCTTACGGGTCGAGCAGTAGCATAGCTTTATCTTGCGCTTTCTTTCCCTCTTCTTATGCTGTCTTAATAAAGTATTCAAAAATGGTATTTTGGGGTTCGTAAGATGCGGGGTCAGTTAGTCTGGCGTTTGGTATCGAAGAGAAGAAAGGGGACTGCTTTTCCGATAATATTTTCTTCTGGTACGGGACCATAATACCTGGAGTCAAAACTGTTTTTCATGCCTTTTATTGCGACGATAAAACCGTCGTTGATTTTGCCGCAATAATGGTATGGAGTAAGTTCCCTGCCTTCTCTGTCTTTTCGTGCTATGGTTCCGTAATTTATCCCGTCTACAAGAAGTGTATCGTCGCAGGTGCAGAGCTGATCACCAGGAACTCCTGCTATATGCTTGATGAGATAAGCATCCGTTCGGAGGTATTTTCTTTGCCGGATAAGTTCTTTTGCCTTATATGGCGGTTCGAATGCGATCAGGTCTCCCTTTTGAACCGGTATCGGTAAAATGAGATACAAACCGAGCGGAACGCTGTTTGTGTAGTTGTAAACGAGCATTTTATGTGGATATATAACAGATAGAATAATCAGTATAAACAGTACGTACATTCCTCCTGCAAAAGATGTATTTTTCGTCATGGAGTATATTTACGCAGAAGGTTGTAAAAATCTCTTGCATTGCTGCGTTCTTCCATGAGCGTATTGAAACGAATAAAGAATTCATCAGGAAACCTGTCCAGATCGATATTCTCTTTCTTGATATACTCTAAATATTTCTGCATCCTGTTTGTTTTCATGCGTGTCCGTGTTTGTGCCAGCAGGTTAACATCAGGGTATACTCCGGGAATTTTGTGTGTGCCGTAGCCTGGATTTGTTTTGAAAATAAAAGCCTTTTTTATATGCAGTTTAGAAATGACAAAAATAATAAGCTTTCCTCTTTCATACAGCGCAATATCTCCAAGGGATCCTGTTTTTATAAAAAAAGGATTACCATAAATAGTGTATGATACAATATCTTTGTCACGCCTGTTTTGAACAGCTGTTTTCATGACTGAAGAAAAGAAAATAATAGTTCGTATAAAAAAACAACAACATCGTGTGTATATGTATACAAATAGATATTTAATCATTTTATTTAAAATCTGAAAATATAGCTTTTCTGTTTAGAAGAGTTGAAAAAGAAAGGCTTTATTCAAAAAGGAAAAAATTATAG
>Ga0209835_1000980_pt1 | contig 16690 bp, 10 predicted proteins | sample LakKivwa52mmetaG_FD_184138 | JGI IMG/M metagenome (GOLD analysis project Ga0209835, IMG submission 184138) | Anoxic lake water microbial communities from Lake Kivu, Rwanda to study Microbial Dark Matter (Phase II) - Lake Kivu water 52m metaG... | ecosystem: Environmental > Aquatic > Freshwater >...
CAGGATCTGGAATTCAGAACGAAATTGCTCGATGTTCAGCTTCCTGCGCAAGGTTCCGAACCAGAACTCGAGCCGGAAATTGCTGGCAAGGTTATCGGCAGTGAAAAAGTCGAAGCCGATCCCATCCTTCTTAAGCTGATCAAGCAAATACCAAAGCAGGTAGGATTTTCCACTTCCACTTTCTCCACTGATGGTTAGCAGATAAGAATCCTCAGCACCGGCCTGGCATCCTCCTCCTGGGATATCTTGCAGACGCTTCAAAGCTTTTTTCAGTTCTGCTTCACAGATCACAAGCGGTTGCGAAATAAAGCGTTGGGCATAGGCGTTCCAATTCTCCGGGAGTTCTCTGCTCACCTGGAAAATGTCGATCTTTCCGGCAATGCCTTTAACATTGGTGTTACAGACGAAAGTAGTCTCAAAGCGTGATGAGATGCGGGGAACGATCTCCCTTGTGAAGTTTATTCCACCTGGAGGGGCTTGACTCATCAGTCGGGCAGCGATATTGACTCCAGAGCCGATGATACCATACTCGTAGCGGAAAGAAGATCCAATGATACCGGCAAAGAGATTGCTGTAGGTGATGCCGATTCGGGGACTAAGGATGGGATTTTGGATCTGGCAGAGGCGACGTGCACACAGGAAAGCACGCTCAATATCGTCGGTGTGTACAAAGGGAATGCCAAAAGTGGCGATTACCAGAAAGCCCTTTTCGCTATTAAGAACCTTATTGATCACACCATCAAATTCATAGACCCAGCGCTGGATCTGGCAATAGAAGAGGTCTAACTGCCGGTTCAGTTCATCCTGCTCCGCAGAAGCTCTCTTTCCGCTTTCATTTGGAACAGGCTTATCTTGGGAATGGATTTCAAAATCCGAAAGATGGATAAAAAGTATTGCTGCATTGCGCAATTCCGCTACGTCCGGTTCCTGTCTGATCTTCGTGCGGACAGATGCCGGAAGAAATTGCCATTCCCGCCGATGCTCTTTATCTGAAAGCGGTAGATGCTTATCCTTCCGATTCTGAGAGGTTAAAATGGTTTCACGGTTGAGCTTTTCAACATCGACGGCATCAAGCACTCCCATCAGGATATTACTTCCAGATGCTTTCTCGGCTAAAGCATATAACTCATCCAGAGCATCTCCACAGTAATAATAATCCCAATGATACTTCCGGTCTCCAATGATATGCAGGTTCACATTTCCCGAATGCATAGCTCCATGAACCTGAAACCCAACATGATAATCCCGCATAAACTCGTCGTTTAGTTCCTTGCAAAGCTGATAGATACGATCCCTGAGGATGTATGGATCGGGGATTGGTTTGTCCGGATCATCCAGATCGAAGATGATCAGACAGGAGTCACCGCCATACTTATCAATTTCCCCGGATAGGGAATAAACCAGGGTAGCAAGACGCTCGAAATAGCGGTTCAAGACCTTTAAAATGATCTCGATGCCATAGTAACCGGAAGCAGAAGCGGTTTCTGTCAACGCTGTGAAACCGGTGACATCCAGAAACACAAGCAGGGCACGGAAACTGCTGCTTCTTTCGCCCTTGGAAAGGCTAAGCAGCGGGGGTTGGGAGATGATGTTTGGTTTGATCATAAGCCTAAGTTAGAAGTTAATGGTTAGTGGTTAATGGGGCTACCTGGCTTGGAAGTTCAAAGAGCAGGTTCGCTAATTGGACTTGCCAGTAATCATAACCCAAATCTCAATCCTAAGAAAACGAAGCCAGGGATGCTGAACTCTGCATCCCTGGCCATTTTAACAAGCTGTTATTTATCGAGCCGCAAGTCCCGTTCATTGAGCAAGAACATGGGAGGATTGGCTTCTCTGGCTATAGGATCACTCAATGACTATCCGTTGATGCTGGTTGATATAGTCCATCAGGTCTGTCCGGCCTCCACTGAATCCGATAACCAGATAGAACTTGCGCCCGGCATCTGCTCCATTGGTTTCAGTGTATGTGGTTATCCCGTTTTCTGTAAAGCCCAGATAGTCGAAGAAGCCGCTGGGCTGGTCAGCCTGATAGATAACATAATAGTTCACAACGATCGGCTCTTCCTGGATGGTTTCGGTAACCGCTTGCCAGGTGAGCTGGATATCACTATCATTCTTGAGGATCGTTAAGCCTTCCGGTGACTTCAGTTGTTCATTCTGCACCAGCACAATAGCACGGTACAATCTGGTATCTTCCAATGTTCCGCTGCGCATGGTCAAGCGCAGGTCATAGATGCCGGGAGTATCGAACTGGTATGACCAATCCCGGGATTGGCTTTCGATCACATCATCATCCCCCAGATCCCATTCTGTAACACTTACGGGATGGTCATGACCCCAGGAGTTGTTTGTGAAGGTCACGGTTGTACCGGTCAGCACAAAACGAGCGCTGGCAACCATTGAAGCCCGGTGGATGTAAGTGAATGCACCAATATCGGAAACAGAACCATCGGTATCTGAGAAGAGCGGATTTCCCGCATCGATACAGGGACTGTTGTGATGCAATTCGAAGTTATCCAGAGCAGGATCGATAAATATCGGATTGGCATTCATATTTCCAACACCGGGATAGACACCATTGGCCCAGGAGATATCATTGTGGCTTTGCGTAAGTGCTGTATTAACAATGCTGAACGGATTAGCAAGTGGGCTTGGACTCGTCCAGATTATATTATTTGTGAAGCCAACAACCGCAGCACTGGCTTTGAGGCCAAGCGGATAGCCATACATGGTGTTGTTTCTCACCAGCCATGGTCCTGGGTGGCTTAGTTCCAGTGCTCGAAAATCCAATTCCGGATTGTCAATATAATAGGGATAATCCAGCACGAAAGTCTGATTTTTAATTGGCAGGGGAGGAATTATTCCGGAAGCCCGGATGCCGGTTTCACAATTACGGATGGTGTTATCGATCAGTTCCGTGCGGTTGCCATCGGCAATCAGAATGCCAGTTCCGGCAGTATCAACCACGCAGTGTTGCAACCTGCCAAGCACACCGGCAGCCAGATAGATACCGATATTTTCCGTGCGGGAGGCATTGCTGCTGTTGCGTACCCGGATATTGGTCAGGGTGGGGGTCGATACAGTCCTTTGAGTTGGATTGAGAACTTCCAGGCCAACCTCATAACCACTGATCTCACTTTCATCACAGGTAATGCGCTGCAAGCCCAGAAGCTGGACACCAATCCTGTTCTGACGGCTGGCATTAGTGCTGTTACGCACCCGGATATTGGTAAGGGTGGGGGTATTGGCAAAGTAGGCACCATCGGTATCATATTTGATGCCATAGTCATAATCATCAATCTCGGCATCATCGAGTTCCAGTTTCACTTCACCGGAAACATCCAGGCCAATGCTTTCCTGGCGGCTGGCATTGCTGCTGTTGCGAACACGGATATTGGTGAGAGTGGGTGTTGATGTTACCCGGTAATCCTCATTCATGATCTTGATACCGGTATCAAAACCAACCGCTTCAAGATCATCGATCTGGATGGAGGAAAGGTTCTCGAGTATGATACCTGCACTGTTTGTGCGAGAAGCATTGCTGCTATTGCGAATACGGATATTGGTGAGGGTGGGGGTCTCTCGTTGTGTAACGTCTCCACCGATTACTTTCATGCCGGTGGTCACGTCTTCGATCTCGATATCAGTGGCGTTCAATCCCACATTTCCGGATATTCTGATGCCAGTTTGAGTGCTGCGGCTGGCATTACTGCTGTTGCGAACCCGGATATTGGTAAGGGTCGGGGTCGAGGCATTGAGGGACTCCTCATTTTCCACTTTCAGACCAGTGTCATAGTTATCGATCTCGACATCAGTCAATTCTGCATCGGTTTCTCCGCTGACCTTGATACCGGTAGTTTCTTCCCCTTCGGTGCGGCTGGCATTGCTGCTATTGCGAATTCTGATATTGGTGAGAGTTGGGGTATTGCGCAAACCAGAATCTCCCCCAACGATTTCGATACCGGTTGAATAGTTTTGCATTATCAGGTTGCTGATATCCGGAGAGGATGCACCTGCTATTCTCACCGCAGCACCATCCATGATCATTGTCGTATCTGAGAGAACAATCTGCATCGTGGATAGAAGCGGACTGCTATCTATGATATCTATCGGCAGCAAAGCGTCTTTTATCTGACAATTCTCAAAGCTACAGACTTCCCGGGTTGGGTTTCCATATATCCGCATTCCGCTCCAGAAACCGCTGTTGGTTTGGGGTTGGAAGGTAACGCCGTGGCCAAGCATCACCCCAAAAATATCCAGGGGTTCATCATCATTAAAAATATTGATCTCGACTCCCGGCTCTATTTCCACGGTTTGATCTTCCGGAATACTTATGGTTCCATAGATATTATAGGGCGAGCCGTCCAGCGTCCATTCCGGTTCGAGGGCATCAGGATCGACTGCTGTCCCTGTAAGCGTAAAGAGCTGGAGAATATTCTGTTGGGCTTGTTCCAGTGCTTCGGTATTGCCCAAAACCAGCATGGCTCCATAGTTTCCGGGTTGGTTGAGGGTGAATACAGGATTTTGCATGTCACTGGTTTGGATTACAATGCCATTCCTCCGGATCTGCCATTGCCACCAATCCGGATTGCCAAGTGTGTTATCCCGGAAATGCACCGTCTGGCCAGCAAAAGCCACTGCTGCTACCGAACTGGTTCCGGCATCAGCAGCAAGGTTGACCGTGAAGTGTTCCAGCACCGTCATCCGGAAGCTGCCTGTTGCAATGGCACGACCGGCATGGTCATTGGCCACAAACTGGAAACTTCCAACGCCAACCCAGTTGGTGGGAGCCCAGAATTGCACTGAATGCTGTCCTTGGACAGCGGGTGCGTTAATGGGCTGATAGGCAAAGGAGATCTGGTTCTGCGCTCCCGAAGGAGTGATTGTGATCGAGACCTCATCCAGAGGATTATCCGGATCATTGAGATACTGGCCAAAATCGACCGTATAGTGCGAGTTGCGGATAAAGTAGAAATCCGCTGGCAGGGAAAGCACCGGAGCGTCATTAACCGGAATAACTGTCACCACTATGCTCTGCGTAACACTCTCACCAAAGGGATCGGTGGCTGTGATACTGATGGTTTGGGTGCCATACCAGTCCTGAGTTGAGGTCAGACGGAACGTTCCACCAGTGATATTTACAAAGATGTTGGCAGAATTGACCGCACTGAATGTTAGCGGGTCATCATCCGGATCGTTGAAGATCCCGTTGGGAGTAGAAACATCCCATTGCAAAGGATGCGGTCCCCACTGAGTATCTTCATACATATCATTGATTACAGGAAGCGGACTGGCAATCACAGGAGCGCTGTTTGTCACTGTGATATAATCTGTTTTGATCCTGTTGGCCAGGGTTCCGGTATTGGTCATAATTGTCAGTTTCACTGTATAAACACCTGGCTGGAGATATGTATGCAGCGGGTTCTGAGCCCAGCTATCGATGATGCCATCGTTATCAAAATCCCAACGCCAACTTGTTATACTGGCAGCGACTCCTGCCATACTTAATCTGGAAAGATCGGTAAATTGAACACTTAAAGGAGCCTGCCCGGTCAGTGGATCGCCAACGAAATCAACAAAGACCGGTAGCGGAATTACTACCAGATGAACTTCGATATAATAGATGGGCTGATCAGGATCATTGGTGCTGACCCTCAGATTGAACAGGTAACCATTGGGGTAATCCGTCCCAAGCGGATTGGGTGACAAACCATTGGTATTGATTATTAAAGGAACAGAAAAACTCCCCAGGGACGGCACAGAACCTGATGAAGCACCAACTGATAACCAGCCCGGCAGTGAGTCAATCTGCACCGTGAAAGTCAATGGATTGTTACCATAATTGAAGATCATCACCTCGTTTTGCCCGATGGACTGCTCCAACTGCGAGTGCAATACAGGATTCGGAGCAGCTTCGATATGGGGGGCGGGATAGAGTTCACACTGACCGGTTAGTTCTGCCGAATACACTCCGCCCTCGCTATCAGTTACCAATAGTGTACCATTAAAGCTTCCAGTCATTTTGGGAAAGAAGGCAATGTCCACAGCAAGGGTGTCACCCGCGTTGACAACCGTCGGTTCATAGACCCTTTCTTCACCAGCCCGGTCATCCGGATAAGGCGAAACAGAGTATCCCTCCCATAAATAGAAATAATTGCTGCCTTCTATCGTCATGTCTGAGATCGTTATAGGAGCAGAGCTATTGTTCCGCACCACAGCAGTTTTCACATCCATTGTGGAATAGAATAGAATGCCAAAATTCAACGTGTCCGGAGTTACTGTAACTTCTCCAACCGTTGTGTTTATCCCGGTTCCAGCCAGGGAAACAGTGTGATAAAACCCACCACTTCCTGTAAAACTCAACCAACCCTCAGCAAAACCCTCGATGATTGGCTCGAACCGGACAGTGAAATCAACGGATTCACCAGGCGAAACCATCAATGGAAGCGTTGGTGGGTAGAGCATGATAAATGCTGCAGAACCAGTAAACTCATATAATGATATCTCGCCGCTGGTTCCACCATCGTTGCTGATATTGACATTTAATGAATCAAACTCACCTACCTGAACATCACCAAAATTGTGAAAGGTTGTACTGCAAACAAAATTGGGACTGCTTTCCACTCCAGTTCCAGTCAACCGGATATTGTGTGTATAACCATGGCTTCCAGTTATGTTAATCCCCCCCTGGACAAAACCAGCCACTCCCGGCTGGAATTGAACCGTAAACTGAGAAGATTCTCCAGGGTTTAACGTTAATGGCAAAGGTGGGCTACCAACCATGGAAAAAGCTGAAGAACCACTCATAATATAGCTATCGAGATTCCCGGGACCGGAGCCAGTATTCGAAACGTGGAAAAATAGTGTAAGTTCCTCACCAATCGACACTGAACCAAAAAGCATCTCTCCCACAGAACATACTAAATTGGGTGCAGTCCCCCCCCCTTCGCATATTCCATTCAGTGTGATTGTAGCCGAAAATCCCCCATCTCCAGTGATCACCATTTCTCCGGGAAAATGCCCTGTTGAAACCGGATTGAATTCAACGGCGAAAGAATAGGTTTCACCTGAATTGACATAAAGTGGAAAGGTTGGCATCCCTCCCAATGTGAACGGACCGGACATAATGGTGGCAGAAGTTAAAAAACCGCCACTGTTTCCATAGTTCCGGACCTCCACCATTTCTGTGTCTGTGCCTCCGGGAGCTATCGGGCCAAAATTTATATAGCTCTCGGGTACAAAGAAATATGCATCCCTGACTTGAGAAAAGAGGCCTGCACCAAACATTGTGACAAGCATTAGCAATAACAGAATTTTTTTCATGATCACTCCATGGCTTTTAATTTTAATACTTTGTTGGGAATGAAAATATCCCCAAAACATATCACACTATCTAAACAATATAAACCAATCCTGTTCTTTGGTGTCAATGAATTCTCAGGTGCTTGGTTTAGTCAAGAACTATTTTTTCCTTAGAAAATTCCTTTCCTCTTGACAAAAAAAACCCTACCCAAAACTATGAAGGCGGTGATGGAGTAGCCTGTTTTTCAGGCAATGGAATAAACATCACAAAATTGATAACAAGGATATTGCAAAATATAATGAATACATTTGACATGAATGTACTAACCACATTGGCAACAACCAATCCAAATCAGTTTCTGGATCTCTGGGAGGAGCAGTATAAAAAGCTGTCTGATCCTTCAGAGCAATACTTTTTCCTCTATCTGAAGGCCAGAACCTTATTGATCATGCACCAGAACCAACCCGCTGAAGAGATCGTTCAAAAACTTATGGATGAGTCAATTACACGTCATGATAGATATAACGCTATCCGTTGCAACCTTCTGATGGCCATTCGTCACCGCAATGACCAACAATATGACAAAGAAAAGGCATATCTGGATATCGCTTACTCCAATGCCAGAATAATCCGTGACAATGGGTTGATTATTGAGGCATTGGTGCTTCTGGGTGATAATCAAAAAAGCCAGAATAACTACCAGGCAGCTTTAGATAACTATCAACGTGCAGAAAAGCTGATTGCTCCAAATGATCTTGCCACCCTCTCATCGATCAAACTTGCCGTGGGAGGCCTTTATTTCCAAACAAATCGCTTTTCTCAGGCTATAATTGAACTAAGTACTGCCCTCGAAGCGGCCTCTGCCATCGACCATCGCGATTCTCAACTGCTTATCATTACAAATCTTAGCACGATCTACAACCGAATCAATCGGATGGAAGATGCGGAAAGCATTCTGATACGTGGGTTGGATCTCGCTGCAGGCTTGGGGTTTGAACTTCGAAGGCTACGGCTTATGTTCAACCTCGCAGAAACCCTGATGCGTCAGGACAAACATTCTGAGGCCATCACCGAATTTACTAATTGTATCACCCTGGCCAATGACATTGGCTATCAAGATCTCAGATTTCAATTCAATGCCTGCAACAATCTTGCTGGATGTTTTCGATACACCGGAGCACTTGAGGAGGCAATGAGATATCTGGACAAAGCAATCAATATTGCCAGAAGTCTCTCCAATAAGGAGATGATCAAGGATACTGAACTAAATCTGGCCAATGTCCTGCTGGAGCAGAAACGATTCCCGGAAGCCAAGAAAATCCTGGATTCCTGTCAGCGTTATTTCTCACGGCACAAGCTCTACAACCCTCTTGGGATCAGCATGATGAACCTTGCCCAGTATTGGGAGTTGCAAGGAAATCCAGCCAAAGCCATTATTACTCTTAAAACACTATGTTACATGTATCAGGAATATATTGGGTCTGTGGTTTCCGAAAAGACACAGGAGTATGAGCAGAAGATCGACCAGTTGACCACAAATATGCAGCAGGTGAAAAAAAACTATGAACAAATGTGCCAGACATTTCAGCAAAGCATCCAAACCAATTTCATTGGTCGCAGTTCTGCACACAAACATGTGCTGGAGGCAGCTCTGCTGGCAGCACAACACCCCAATGCCAATGTTTTGATCAGTGGTGAGTCTGGCACGGGCAAAGAGGTCATTGCCAATCTAATTCATCTGAACAGCATACGTGCAGCGTCACCCATCATCTCCGTAAACCTTGCTGCAATCACAGGCACCTTGATAGCCAGTGAGTTCTTTGGTCATAAGAAAGGGGCTTTCACAAATGCCATCAGCGACCACAAGGGTTATTTCCAGCAAGCTGAAGGTGGGAGTTTATATCTCGACGAAATCGGAGAGATGCCAATTGAATTGCAAGCCACACTTTTACGAGCGCTCGAAAGCAGAAGGGTCACCCCGGTCGGTTCTGCTACTGAGTTCCCTTATGATTGCAGGATTATCAGCTCCACCAACAAGGACATTCCAGACCTTATCAACTCAAACAAATTCCGGCTCGATCTCTATTATCGCTTGAATACAATCGAGATCCATATCCCTGCCCTGCGCTCGCGTCCAGAAGACATAGATGAACTGCTTGATTATTATTGTGAGATCTTTGCCCGGCAAAGCAACAGAAAAATTCCTGTCCTCGAATCATCATTCCGCCTCGGCTTCAGAAGCTATTCTTTTCCAGGGAATGTGAGAGAATTGAAGAACCTGCTGGAACGTCTCTTTATCATGAACCCTTCGGAACGCTGGGATGATAGCACCCTAGACCTGCTGCCCCTTGTTGTCAAATCCAACTACTCCGAAAAGAAGATACTGGAACAGCGCCTCCGCGAAACAGAGATTGACAGCATTGTCTCCGCACTCATTCAAACAAATGGCAAACAAAAAGAAGCTGCCCGAATCCTAAAGATTTCCGAAAGCACACTGACAAGGCGGATAAGACAATTCAAAATTGAACATTACACCAAAAAGGGTGGTTGAAATACACTACCTCCAATTAATCGAAACCGGCCTGATAGTTCAGGCCGGTTATCTTTTGCGGTTACCTTTCGGTTTATTTGAGCAGAACTGCTTTTATTGTTCCTGAGTAAGTTCCGCATTGCATTTTGATGATGTAAGTTCCGCTTCCAAGTTCAGAACCGTTATCGTTTTTACCATCCCACAGGAAATTATAAGTTCCTGCCTTGGGGTGATGTGCATGATGAGTTCTCACAATCTGGCCCCTTGAGTTATAGACCGAGATCATAACCGGTGCACTATCCTTCACACTATAGGGTATGAAAACACTGGGATTGAAAGGATTGGGATAGGCAGGGTGCAGAACCGTCTGATTCATCAGTGCCGGAGGAACAGGTTGTTCGGGGTTTCCAGTTGTATTCACAGAAATCGGACCGTAATATTCCGTCAGCCCCTGGATACTCACAGATTCCAGCCAGTAATAATATGTCGTTGCAACATATACATCAAGGTCATTGAAAATGTATGAGACCTGAGTTCCATTTGCTGTTCCGGCATTAATGATGGTCTGGTTTACCTTGTATGCTCCTGCCAAAGAATTGACTTCATTGCGCAATACATTATAACCAGCATGCTCAGTTTCGGATTCCGTCACCCATTGCAAGGTCACATACAAATCTGCACTGAAGACGGCTGTGAACGAAGAGAGAGTAACCGGAAGGGTTTGTCCTTCCTCTTGCGGGAAGACGATTTCAATATCATCATCCGCTTTACTTTCCGGCAAATTGAACCAGGCCAGACCTGTCGTCCAGGCATCGACACCATCAAGCACTCTGGGAACAAAACTCCAGGACCCCGGAACAATTCTCCAGGCAAGCTGCTCTGGGACAAATCCAAGATCCGGATTGATCTCGATCCTACGGCCATAGGGTATGTTACCAAATCCCAGGATGACGCCAAGTCCGGAATTGGGTGGTGCGCCAACAGGTGCCCAGGTGGCTGTGATGTCCGGAGGTGTAAAGGATCCATTCAGCCCCGGGAAGGTAACAACAGGATTGACCGGATCTCCAACCGGAGGGATCACAGGATCAAGGGGTTCTTCATAATAATCCGCAGTCGTAAAGCTCCAGGTTGGACATTCACTTGCATCTCCTGCAGTGTTTGTAGGTACAACCTGCCAATTGTATGCGGTTCCATATAAAAGTTGAGCTGGTGGTGTGTAGGAAGGATTGGCTCCTATATCTGTCCCATCTACGAGATTGGAAGGAGGAGTGTTCGTTCCAAAGTGGAGTTTGTAACCCGATGGCGCTCCTCCACCTCCCTGTGACCAGGAAAGACCACTTGTTACTGGAACACCAGTAGCAAGGTTTGCCGGAGAAGGACTCGTCGCTGCCAGAGGTGCCTGCACCGAGAAGATTCTCAAATAGGGATAACCATCATTGACTCCCGGATCAATTGCCCAAACATTGGTGAAATCCCATGAGGCAGGATAGTTGGCTTGGGACTTCATCTGGGCGGTTGTCAATCCGGACACATTGGTCAATGTTGCTGTAGAACCTCCCAGACCTGTAGCATAAACAGAGCTATCCCAACGACTGTCAGAAATGCGGATATTTGTCCAGCCAATCAGCGATCCTTTATATTGTGCTGTAGCTGGCACAGCAACACTATAAAGTCCGGTAAATGTGTTTGATCCTGTACCTGCCCAGCCAATCACCCCACCTGAGATGAAATAGGAAGAAACTGATCCAATTGCATAACAATTTGAGACAGAACAGAATTGTAAATTCCCTATTAAAACCCCTGCACAATCTTGAGTGCCCGTAACTATGGCATTTTTAGCATAACAATAGGTTACAGAACCACCAGAAGCAAGGAATCCAACAAGAGCACCTGTTGAGTTATAACCAGATACTACTGCATTCTCGATTCCAAGTTTCTGAATAGTAGCGGTAGTATAACCAAAAAGCCCACTATAATCAATGGTGGGTCGATTAATGTATAGGCCAGATATCTTGTGTCCATTTCCATTGTATGATCCCGTAAAACGATTGGCACTGGTACCGATGGGTAAGAATCCCTTGTTCGAATCCCAGGTATTGATTGCTGGAACTGCCAAATCAAGATCAATATCAGCGGTCTGGATATAATGCATGTTCCACCGGGCACTGCTTTGTGAAATCCAATAAAGATTTTGCCAGTTTGCAATTTGATACGGATTGCCACTGGTACCATCACCTGAGGCAGGTGCAACTGCAACCTGTGAAAATAGGCCGATGGTGATCGCCAGGATCACCATGAGAAAAACTGTTCTTTTCATTGTAACCTCTCGTGCTCAATTTTGGAGTTAAAAACTGAAATCTGCCATAACTCCTGACAACCGTTAATAGCAATATTGCTGCCAATCTTCAGGATTTCTCTGATATTTCCTAATTGTTTAATGTTTATCGTTTTACGCAATGATATCATAATATTACTTTCGCATTTTTTCACAGTCACTCCGAAATATGAAACCATGAAATTTCACCTGTGAAATTATTGGTAAAATCAACTAATCAAACATGTTGGCCAAAATCTCCTCCCATTAAGTCATTGTAAAAGTCTTATCTGTCACTACCCGTATCATGCTTCTTCCCCAGCCTTAATCAGGTCTTAATCCCCTCTTAATCAAGCGTTAATAATTAACGCTTGATTAAGAGGGGATTAAGACCTGATTAAGGCTGTGGAAGAGGGAAAAAGAGGAAAAAGGAGAAGCAGGAGATAACACTGGAAGCAAAGGCTATCGAAGTCTATGCAACTAGTTAAAAATATCGGATCAAGCGCTGCATTATTAGTTTCCGGGATCACGTTAGCTGGAACCGGGAGCTTAAACTTGGTTTGATAAACTTAGGGTCCGTCTCCCGGTTTGGGGCTTTTGAGCCAGAAAAGGATGGAGAAGCACAGCCATAAGCCGGCAATGGCAAGGCAGCGTCCGGTCTGATGATGCGGATAAAAGAACCAGGCAAAGCGGGCAAAGACGATCGCCAAAGTGGCAAATGCTCCCAGAACTATGGCAATCACCAATCGGATCCAATCGAGCTTCCTATCTGTTTCTCTCATGAATTAGTCCATTTCAGATTGATTTGGTTCTGTTTTAGAGGGCTATTTCCTCGCCGGCTTGCATAATGATGCATTGAAATCCAAGTTCCTGCACTCCTTTCCGGAATGGTTCAGGATCGCACTTGATCGGCGGGAAGGTATTGTAGTGCATGGGGATGGCCAGCTTGGGCTGCACCCACTTGACCGCCAAAAGGGCATCTGGGATATCCATGGTATAATTGCCTCCGACCGGAACGAGCATGATGTCGATCTCATGCATTTCTCCGATGAGTTTCATATCCAGGAAAAGGCCGGTATCTCCACAATGGTAAATGGTTTTTCCAGAGAGGGTAAGGATTATTCCTGCTGCCAGTCCCGCATAGCATCCATCGGGGGTCATGCTGCCATGCAAAGCGGGGCTGAGCCTGACACGGGCAAAATCGAAGTTATAGGCACCTCCGATCTGCATGGCATGCGTCTTGAATCCTTTGGCGGAGATGTATTTGGTAAGCTCGGACACGGCGATGAAAAGGGTGTCCGCCCTGGAGGCAATTTGCATGGCATCACCAAGATGGTCACCATGAGCATGGGAGAGGATGATGACATCTGCTTTGAGATCCCTGGCTTTGAGGGGGGCAAGGGGGTTGCCATCCAGCCAGGGATCGATCAGGATCGTCTTTCCGGCATCTGTTATGATCCGGAAGGCGGAGTGTCCCAGAAATTGCAGGGTCATGGATTTCTTCTTTAATACACTGAGATTGTCTTTTTCCGGTAGTTTATACTGACGGGATATTGCACCAGGAAGGGATAGCCCAAAAGGCCATCAAACTCACTGCCAGTAAGGGATGTAAGGTGCGAGATATCGGAAAAGGCATAGAGCATTTCAGCATATTCCAGCTTGCCAAATTTGCAGGTGGGGATTTTTCCGGTGCTGACGCTGGCGGGGTTGTTGTCGGCTCCCAGGATGGTATCGGTGCTGGTATCGGTGAGTTCTTTGGAGAATTTTTTCTGGAGGGAGAGATCGATCAGATTGCTTTGGGCACCGGTATCGAGTGCCATTTTCAGGTTCTGTTTGCCGATCTTGATCTTGAAGACGGGCAGGTGGGCGGCGGGTTCGAAGGAACTGCTGTGCCTGGCTTTGGGAATGAGATAGGTCTCAAATGGTTCCATTTCGGCCTGGCTGATAAGCCCCAGCACCTGAGAACTCAATACTTGCTCGAGGTGGCCAAGATCCATGGCGATTGCTTCAAAATCCCGATAGACACCACCGCTCCAGGCAAACTTCTCCACCTTGCGGGTGCTGATCGATTTGACATTTCCTCCAATGCCCCGGGCCATGGTTAGCCCCTGAGCTTGATTCTTGCCACTGTGTCTGGTATTGAGCACCATCACCGGAGCACCGCTATCCAGGATGAAAAGTCCTTTCTCACCATCGAGTTCGGCTTCAAGCAGGATGAGGCCGTTGTCGGTTGTGAAGTTCTGCTCGGCAGAGGTTCTGAGGGCGGTATTGCGTTTGGAACCCTCCCCTTGCATCAGGCCTGGGAAGAAATCGGTGCTGGTGATCTTGCCCTCGGAATTAAGTTCAAAATCGCATTCGGTCATTCTGGTATCCATAACAAGGGTGATGGCATAATTTGCTCCCTTTCCGAGTTTTTTGATGTTTTTCACACGGCAGGCCAGGATTTGGGGAGAGGCTTGGGGAAAAACCCTTTGCAGAACCATCCGGACATACTCCTGGGGGACGTCTTTGATGGTGAAATCACTCGCCAAACCCTTTTCGGCGGTGCTCATGGTTTTGGAATTCCAGCCCTCTATCCAGGCCTGGATTGCTTCCGGGACTGCATCAACCGGTTCGGCAGACTGGGCTATCAACGTGCTGCAAAAAAGCAGCAGCAGGGCAAACATAAAGCTGCGGGTGATGATCTTCATGGCATTACCTCTGGTATCTTAGTAATAATATGATAAGCAAAAAAACTAATCATGGCAAATATCAGATCTGAACTGGAGGGCTTCCGGCATTTTATCTGGGTCTTTTTTTAGCAGACAAGGCCAGGAGGATGCGCAGGAATTGCCTTGCGAACCCGGAAGCTGAATAGATAACACGAAGCCCGTTGACAAGCAACGGGCTTCCGAAATGTATTGGGGTTTGATTGTTTATTATTTAACGAGGATGATCTTGCGGTGGGAACTCTCGGAACCACTGTTCATCCGGACGATGTAGATACCGGCCGGAAGAGCGTTTCCATCCATATCCTTACCATCCCAACGCAGAGTGTAGCTATTGGGGTTCTTGCTGCCTTCGGAGAAGGAGCGTACCAACTGGCCTCTGGTGTTATAGATATCAAAGCCAATGGAGGCGGTCTTGCTTACTTCATAATCGATGAAAGCTGCTTCTCCAAAGGGATTGGGATAGATATTTGTTAGTAGGGTCGAGCGCGGGATCTGAGGAGCAAGATTGTTCTGACCAGTGAGCGCGACGTCAATCGAGATCGGGCCATGGAAAGAAAAAGCACCGTCAAAATCCATGTTTTGCAGCCAGTAATAATAGGTGCCGGCGGTGAATATCTCGTTGTCGTTATAGGAATAGGTCTGCATCTGGGAAGTATTGGTGGCAGCTATGAGAGGGCTTACAAGCTCGGCCTCGGCAAGGTTGTCGCTGCTGTTGCGGTAGATATAATAACCCTGGACATTGGTCTCGGATTGGGTGATCCAGAGCAGATTGACAAAGTTGTAGGCATTGATGCTGGCGGTGAAGGATGAGAGCTCAACGGGAAGGGTAATGTCTGGCCCTGTGCCCCATTGGGGGCCGGAAGAATATGGGCTCGGTGATAATTGACCGTCATTGCCATAATCTGAAAGATCAGATGTAGTAGTTTCTGTTCCGCTACCATTCAAGCGCCAATAACCGCGCAATTCAGATGGGAAAGACAAAAGTTGAGTGTTCATATTGTCTTGGATCTCTTGCTGAGTTCGAGCAACACTCCAAATACGAACTTCATCAATAGAGCCAATAAAAAAAACCTCGCTGATAAAGAGGGATCAAATGTTACGCCAATACGTACTGGCAAACTCGTCTCTGTATATAGAGAACTCAAGACACCTGTGGTCTGTTCGGCATCCAATACTCCATTAACGTACAAACGGAGATAAGTTGAAGGCTTAAAAACCCCAGCTATATGATACCATGTTCCTACATCTAAAGTTGTACTTCCATAGATAGTATTATACTGGCCGGCATCGTAAGTTCCATTTGCCGAAATTGATATGCTTGCTTTATTTTGATTGGGAGTTTGCCCCCCCCCCCAATAAATCATAGCTTCTTTTCGCAAGATTTCCAGTATAGTTCCACCACTTACCGACTATACCACGATTGGTGGTTGGATTTGCTGCCTTTTTTATCCATGCCTCAATAGTGATTTCACCACTAATGTTCAAGCTCGAATCATTCGCTATTTCGACCATATCATTCACACCATCAAAAACCAGACATGGCGATTGAGTTTGTCCAAACAGAACAGAAGTCATTCCTATGAGGATAGTTAAAACGACGTAAAGCGCTTTGTGTTTCATGATTACCTCCTGTAACACATTTTATTTTATTTAAATCACACTATATTCGAGTAGGTTTTTACTCTGATTACACTGAAACCGCTATAGCCCTATATGTCAACCCAGCTTTACCATCATAACATTAAAATTGCCTTAAAAGAGCTTGTTTTAAGATAACCTGGCTGTAGGTATATGTTTCTAATATATTGAACAACAATATGATAAGGAAATAT
>Ga0209835_1000981_pt1 | contig 16679 bp, 9 predicted proteins | sample LakKivwa52mmetaG_FD_184138 | JGI IMG/M metagenome (GOLD analysis project Ga0209835, IMG submission 184138) | Anoxic lake water microbial communities from Lake Kivu, Rwanda to study Microbial Dark Matter (Phase II) - Lake Kivu water 52m metaG... | ecosystem: Environmental > Aquatic > Freshwater >...
CATGCCTATCACGCCTTTACCGAGTATGAGAAAGAAAGCCCAATCAACAATGTGGACTATCTTCTTGCTTATGGAAACTGCGCCTGGAAGCTGGGATTGACCACAAAAGCCATAAACCTGTTTAACACTGCCAGAGGCTTAAACCCCCATATAAGCATTGTTTATGAAGATCTCTGCCGGATTTATATTGCCTGTGATGATTATGAAAAAGCTCAGGAAATGATCGATTGTGCCGAAAAATATCTGGTTCGCCTCTCCCCCATTCTAATGCTTATGCGGGACCGCATCGCCAAGCATATTGTTGAACACGACACAGGCCATGCAGATGCATGAAAGAAAACAAACACGACAGTGCCCAAGCTCCTTCATTCCAACGAAAGTGGGAATACATAAATCAATGGAACCATGTCCTTACTCAAGTCATTCCAGTGAAAACGGGAATCCATAAAAAAATGGAATAACTCATGTTCAAGATGTTAAATCCTATTCAGGCTTACGATTGGGGATCATATTCATTCATCCAGGATCTGCTATCCATTCCTTCAAAGAAAGACCAACCTTATGCCGAGTTGTGGATGGGTGCGCATCCCAAATCTCCATCCCGTTTGGTTTCCGAGGGATGTGAAATCGGATTGGACATTGCCATCGAGGCTGATAAAGAACACATGATTGGGAAGAACTTAACTGGCCTGCCATATCTGTTCAAAATCCTGGCAGCGGAACGTCCGCTTTCCATCCAGGCACATCCCAATAAAAAGCAAGCTGAGACCGGATATAGAAAAGAAAACGAGCTCGGTATCCCCTTTGATGCCCCCAATCGTAACTACAAAGATAACAACCATAAACCCGAACTAATGTGTGCCCTCACCACATTCTCTTCCATGTGTGGGTTCAGGTCACTTTCATCAATATGCACTCTGGCACGTGAATTTGGGATGTTTTCCATAACTGGCAATCCCAAATCTGAAATCAGTACCCATATAAGTAATAACACCTCAAAACATAGCCAGAAAGCAACCATTCCGGTAAAAAAGGTGGCTAACAGCCCCACTTTTGGAACTCTCCTTTCCTTCCTATTCAATGAGATATATCCAACCGACCAGCTCAAACTTAAGACGCTTTTCAGTTCTCTGCTCCGCCTTGATGATGAACAAAAACAATTCCTGCTTGCTGACTATCTGAGTTCCATCCAACTCCACGAACCCCAATCCGAAGAAACTGAGCAAATCAAGTTCTGGACCCTAAAACTGGCAGATTTGTATCCAAACGACATTGGAATTGTTTCCCCCCTGCTACTCAATATTATTCGCCTCAAACCCTATCAAGCCATATATCTGGAAGCGGGAGTTCTGCATGCTTATCTGCAGGGAGCTGGCGTCGAGATCATGGCAAACTCGGATAATGTCCTCAGAGGTGGGTTAACCAGCAAATACATCGATCCGGAAGAACTCATCTCAGTGCTAAAGTTCGAGCCATTCCTTCCAGAAATCATCAAACCACTTCACATCAGTAAACAGGAAGCGGTGTATCAAACCCCTGCTAAGGAGTTTATCCTTTCGCGAGTTGATATTTGTACAAATCATAGTTATTACACAAAATCAATTAACTCAGCCGAGATCATTCTATGCATCGAAGGAAATGCAACATGCTCCAATGCAACTACAAGCATATCCATCAGGTCTGGAGAATCTGTGTTCATACCAGCAGGTCAGACCTCATATACTATCTCTGGAAACGCCTGCTTGTTTATAGCCCGTAACTCATAGACCAGGTTTATTTTCTATTTCAGCAGAACCATCTTCATGGTTTGGCTATAATCCTCAGTCACAAATCTATAGTAGTATATTCCACTGGATACCGGTCTGCCACTCTCATCTCTGCCATTCCAGACCAGCTTATGATTACCGGGGCTCTCCATTCCATCTTTTAGCTGTTTCACCAATTGTCCCTTGATATTGTAAACATTCAAAGACATCCTGGTAGGTTTACTGATTGAATAGGATATGCTTGTCTCCGGATTGAAGGGGTTGGGATAGTTTGGATATAATGCTGTAACCATAGGAGCAAGATTGATCTGATCTTCATTGGGAACAGCAGTTCCCCGGACGATTTTGATATTGTCAATAGTCCAGCCCGGATCTGTCAGTTCTGCATGGATGGATTGATCGGTGAGCCGGAAACGCAGATAGATACTATGCCCCCTATACTCGTCCAGAGAGACATATTCACTGTGCCAGTAGTCATGCCGGCCGGATTTTTGCCAGAGCGTTGTCCAGCTTTCGTTATCTTCCGAAACCTGCACCAGGGCAAGATCATAAGACCATTCTGTATATAGGTGGTTATCAAAGATTAAATAGACATTGTTTCCAGTGGGAATGCTAACCGGACTGCCGGTACTGATGTGCCAGTCGCAGTTCATTGCGTATTTATCACTACCGCCCCAGGAATCTGTGATCGCACTACCCGAAGCACTAAGCTCATTCTGGATCACCCAGGGGCCTTCCAGCACCCAGTTTCCAATCCCGCTTTCCCAATTCTCGGAAAAGAGAGTTTCTGCAGCAGATAGGTTAAAGTGATGTGTATTCACTCCCGGATTTATGCTCAAAACCCCGATATAAGGATAATAACCATCCGCAGTGATCTCTATCCTGATATCCTCCCCCTCAAAAGTGTTATGAACAAAGTTTCCATTTACAAACAAGGTATCAGGCTCATATCCATAGAGGATAATCCTGGCCGGAATTGCCTGTCCACCACTGCTGACCAAGCCAGAAAAAACTGCCTCATCCTTCTTCTGCATCAGTATATTGCGCTGAGTCCAGGAGGCATTGTTGATGGAAACATTGGAAAGAGCATAATCATGATAACCCTTTTTCCGCACCGATAGAGTTACTGCACCTTCACCGGCAGCGATGGGTCGGTAATATCTACCAGACGTCGGTTTGGATTTTCGAGCCCGGAACCAGGGAGCATGGCGTTCCTGGACTATAAGTTCTGCCTCGAGAGGTTCGAGAGTATCGGCATCTTTGATTGTCCCCGTCAGAAGTGAACTGGATGGTACGGAAGTCGAGATCGGCAAGGCCCGGTTAAGCAACCATCTGACACCATTTGAACATCTTTGCACCGTATTCACCATCAGAAGTGAATCCGGTTGCAGATTGGAAGTTCCGCATTCTATTAAGATCTGAATTGTGCCATATTGTTGATAAATCCAATCGTGAAAACAGCCCTTCCGGCTGAGATTGGGAAGAGCTTCATAAGTTCCAACACCGCTTTCTTTGATGATCTGTCCGGCTATTCCCTGGGCAATTGATTGCGCCAGCGTCATATCCGGGCTTTGACGCACCCCTTTCCAATTAAATGAATAATAGGCTTTTTCGGATAAGTTTCCCGTTCTTGAGGAATGCCAGACTATGGAAAATATAAATTTCTTTTGCTCACACAAATCATACACCGCCTGCACTTCAGATTCACTCATCTCAAAAGGTCCCCGGTAATAATCATACCATTCCAGCCCACCGGGTTGCATCAAGGTGTCTCCATGCACCCAGTTAAATGCAAAATTTCGGTTGATATCAACCCCATCAACGTCATAACCCACCAAGGGAGAGTAGTCAAAAATCCCATTGGAATTGTTATCCCTTTTGTTCTTTCTGTATGATGTATCGAGATTTGCTGTTACCACGTTATGACCCTCAGGAGTAAGTGTCGGTATGAACCACATCTCAAGCTGTGCCAACCACTGTGAGTATGGAACTGAAAGACGGTTTTCCAGGATTTCTTCGATATTGTTCATCACGATCTGGACTCCAAGCACTTCTTCAGCATGCACCTGACCCACAAAAAGCAAAGCGGGTTCATCATCATCCGACAGCACATTATTTGAGAGCTTCATTCCATAGATCGGAACCTGATCCTCTTGGGAATATCCCAAAAGATGCACTTTGGCCTGACCGGGATACTGTGCCTCATACTGAAACAGCAGATCAGTGATCTGGTCATAGGTGTAATAACAGGTAGGCAGGGTTGTGCTCTGCGCACTCAGCATCACTATGCCTAAGCTAATCAATATCAATATGATATACTTCATTTATGTCTCCTTGGGGGTGTCAAGTTCAGTTTCATATACTTCTACACTCTATTGACTTGCAACTTTTACTCCAAAACAGCAGTAGAAAACAGTTGAGTCCCAAAGTTTGGTGTAAATTCCATGCCAGCTTTCGTACTCACACTTAGGACAGTATAGCAAGACCTCGTAAAGATCATCAATCCTGAATCCTAGACAGAACCATTAGATGCTGAACAGCTCACTTTCCAGGTGATCAGCATAGCTGAATCTGAAACACTAATAACTATACTATTCTGATGTCTCATATTCATATAAACACGAGTTATCTTGATAATATGACTTTAGTATGGCATTCAAAACAATGCAAGCTCAGATAGTAACGACATCTTCATATAGGGATGCAATTGCGCTTTGCTTAATTCTAAATTTTGTTCCGTGGTTATGACCTGTTCGTGCATCAAAGTCGATTAATACTTGATCATTCTCAACTGCGAGGATGAATTTTTCGAAACTGAAATTTCGTAGCATTTTTATATCGTTGTAGTGGAAATACTCAACTCCGTCTTCCCTCTTTCTTTCAGCGATCACGTAAAAACAGTTTAGTAGTTTTGTACCCGCTTTGTGTTCCAAATCTTTAAATCCCCAATAGGGTTGAGGATTAAGATCAAACAAGCCAATCCTATTTATCACTTCACTGAGCCATTCATTATGTCTATCTGAGACCTCATTGTAAGTAAATGTTACAGATATCTTTTGCTCAATTTTATCAATCACTACTCTAAATCCTCGATCGCTGGATTCGCTAGCATGAATTGTCTGCCTGAAACTCATTTCTTCCTGCTTGTAACTTTTTCCTGCTTCTGCATGTTTCCATCCATATAAAGGGAGAAGCACCTGCGAAACAAATCCAACTTTTCTTGGAGATGGTTCGCAATGAAACAAGGTTATTAACGAACTTGTGTCCTTACGTTGGGATTTTAGCTCCCACTCTCCAGCGTTTGCTATTGCTAAGTTATTCTCATCTATGCCAAGTAGGTCTTCAAGTGTGTTTCCTACGCCCCCAGCATTTCCATGTCGTCTATTTTGGACCCAACCTAACTGCTTGACTCGTCGTAACTCGCTAATTATGTAGTCTTTAGTATATGTAACAACCACCTTTAACTCCTTGCCGGTTTCCAGAAATCTAACAGGTATTCAAATGTTGTGCCCATTGTTATATAATTACTAGGCCATCCAAAAATCCCAATATTATTGACAATGTTAGTTCTATCCCAAATGATAATATTCCTTAACTCGAACCCTCTTTTTCTTAATTCATCAATCAAATATGTATGTTGAGTAATTCTTTTGTTTTCCCACCAAAAATCTGGAACATTTATCACACAATGCGCTCTATCTTTCATCAAGGGTAATAAGGTCTGAAAGATATCTCCCATTACCATTGTCCATTCCTCGATTTCATAAGTTCCGAGATCTCTATTGTCTTGCGAATATTGCTCTACCTTATTCAACTGATCATTATTTCGATCACGTCTAGATTTGTTTTTCCTTTGTCGATTTAATAGATTGGCATACGGAGGAGATGTCCATATTAAACTAACTGTATTCGGTTCAACGTAATCTGATAAGTTTCTCGCATCATCCAATATGGGTATTTGTTGGCTGTTGTTAAAGATATTATTCGCTTCTAACCTTTTTTTACAAACATCAACATACTCTTGCTTAAGATCAAATCCTATAGCGTTTCGATTAATGTCTTGAGCAGCTACCAGGGTTGTTCCGCTACCAACAAATGGATCTACAACAAGCTCTCCGACGTGTGTGAAAAGTGAAATAATCTTCTTAGATAAGCTGATGGGGAAAGTGGCTGGATGAACATTCTTATCTCTAACATCCCGCTTTTCATAATAGAATTGCCAAACACCCAGTTGTGATACAAGCCATTCCTTTGCAGTCAGGCAATTAATATGGGAAGGGGGGCAATTGCATTGGCGATTATTCATAATCTTGATTCTTTTATCCTGATTATACGTGGTCTGTAAAGCTTCCATATTCAATCCTCTCATAGCTTCTATTGTAATACTATGTAAACCCTTATAACAGTGTTAACAAAGAACTAAGTGTTCAATTTGAAGCATTATTAATTGCTGCAAATTTCGCAGGATTACTGGCAAGCAGCATCCGCAATTCCTAAACAGAGTATTAGTTTCGTAAATTCATATCACTCATTATAGCTACTTGATGCAGGTAAAATTTGGTTCGTTTTCTGTCAATGTATTTTTTACTTAACTGATAGCATAATATGATCATAATATCGGTTACCTTCACTTTGCAAAACACACTTACGATATTGGATTGGATAATCCCAAACATGAAATTTGATAAAATGTCTGTCTATTACTTCAATCTTAACCAATTCCTAACATTTCCTTGACCAAAAACCCCTTTTTGAAAATGGGTTTTTTTATCCAAGACAATCACAAAAATGAGGATTTATGGATTTCTTAGAGATTATCCGGCTCTTTGGGGGCCTGGCATTATTCTTGCTCGGGATGACAAAAATGACCGAGAATCTGCAGTCATTGGCGGGTGCGGAGATGCGCCGTATCCTGAAAAAGCTGACCAATACTCCAATCAAGGGAGTTTTTATCGGTCTTTTGGTGACCGGTATCATTCAGAGCAGCTCTGCCACATCGGTGATGATGATGGGTTTGGTAAATGCCGGTATCATGACATTGAACCAGGCCGTCGGAGTTATCATGGGAGCCAATATCGGAACGACTGTTACAGCCCAGCTAATTGCCTTCAAGCTGGGACGCTATGCTTTTGTTTTTATCATCTTGGGTGTAACTTTTCTCCTGATGAAACGTAGCAAGAGGATGGAACGACTCAGCCAGATCGTTCTTGGCTTCGGGCTTATCTTCCTGGGGCTTAACGAAATGTCCGCTTCGGTTTCACCTTTACGCGAGTCAGAAATCGCCCGTACTTTTTTGATCAATCTTTCCTCACATCCCATTTTGGGGATTTTAACAGGTATGATCTTCACAATGTTGATCCAATCCTCTTCAGCTTCGATCGGTATTGTTATAGTGCTGGCTGTGAATAACTTAGTTCCATTTGTTGGAGCTATGTATCTGATCTTTGGGGATAATATCGGGACGACAGTCACTGCTTGGTTGGCGGGACTCGGAACTAATTCTGCAGCCAGGAGAGTCGCCATAGTTCATACTCTCTTCAATGTGGTTGGAACCATTATTTTTGGCCTGCTCACCTATTTTGGCATCTATCAGATTATCATCAATTATCTCACACCGGGAGATGTTTTCAAGGGTGAGAATATAGCCCGTCACATCGCCAATACCCACACTTTTTTCAATGTGTTCAATACCCTTATCTTTCTGCCATTTGCAGGACTTCTGGCCAAAATAGCAGTCAAGATCATTCCGCACTGCAGCACCGAGACACTTTCGATCGGAGAGCCCAAGCATCTGGATTACAATCTTACAGGAAACACCGAACTGGCTATTGAACAAACACTTAAGGAAATGCGGGAGATGATGCTGCTCGTTAGGCAGGCTTTCAATATCTCCTATGAGGCCTTCAAGGAAAGGAACTACCGTAAACAAAAATCCGTTGCCCGGATCGAGCAGGCGATAGATCATCTGCAACGTGAGATCACTCTCTACCTTGTCGCCATAAACGACAAATCCAATTCCGATGCCATCACCAAGAAGATCCCAGCCTTGCTGCACACCGTCAACGACATCGAAAAACTTGGTGACTTCACAGAAGAGATCAATAAGATATTGAACGATCAGATCCTGGGCCAAAGAGCTCCATATTGCACCTGTTTTTATCCCATGATCGACGACCTACACGAGAAACTGATGTATATGCTTGATCTAAGTATCTCATACATAGAGGACTTACATCCGGATTACACCTACAAGATCATCGAACTGGAAGGCCGCATAAACCAGTTGCATCACGACTTGCGTCTTCAGGTCTTGCAACAGATACAGGATGGGGATTGTGACCCAGCCAGCGGGTTGAACACAATCGACTATATCGATGCAGTCGAAATTGCCGCCGACAAAATGAAAAACCTCGTCAAAGCTGGCTCGCATAACTTCATCTATGCTCCCACGGACGACCACCTTCCCTATCCCAAGCTTGCGGACTATGATGATAACTAAGACAAGGCATCCAAGTCCATGACCATTGACTGAAAACTTATATTTAGCTTTTAGCGAAGGCATCGATTAAGCCTCATTGACTCGATTTGTTTTGCCTTCGGTTGATAAAACCGATTGTGACTATATCAAAGGCAACCTATCCTCAAAATTATTATGAAGTCAACTGAAAGTATGGTATATGAGAGTTCTGTGCGAAGTTCCAGAGACCATATAAATTGTTGATATCTATTCGTTTGCGTTGGTATGAAATACTGCACCGCGGTTAATCCCCAGATAGTTACCTTCGTTATCTCTTTTTACTTGGCTTTATTATCCCATTGTCATGGCGTTGTCATTGCGTAGATTTCTACGCAATGACAACGCCATGATAACGCCATATCAATGCCATTATTGTAAGAGAGGATTAAGCAAAAAAAACCACTTTGGAAAAAGCCGGTTAGCTATTCCAAAGTGGCCGTAAAGAGCTCTGGATTGATTGCTTACTTTGTCATCAGGATCTTGATGTATCTATCTCTCTGGGCATCACTTAGGCGGATAAGATAGACACCGCTGGCTTGGGGATTACCATTTTGGTCGGATCCATCCCAAATTATGCGATGTTCCCCGCTGGAAACGGACTCCCGCAGCAGTTCCTTCACGAGCTGTCCTCTCAGGTTATAGACGGCAAGCGTTACGGGTGCCGGTTGGGAAAGCGAGAAGGAGATTGTCGTGCTGGGGTTGAAGGGATTGGGGTATGCCACTGGATTCCCGATCGGGGTCGGGAATGACTGATCTTCATTTGAGGTCATTGGACTTAGGACGATGAAGCCATTTGAGGTATTGGCAATGGGGGTGTTGTTATACAAAAAGTTGCTGATAGTTACCGGGGTAGCGGTCGAAGAAGGGCCGTTGCCAATGGCAAGGAACTGGATTTTGAGCAAGAGGGATCCCAGCCCACTCAGAGGACTGGTGGAATTGAAACTGACATGCACAAGTCCGCTGCTGATAACTTCCGCTGTTAGCGACGATGCTATGGATGAAAGAGTTCCATCGGACACAACTGATTGGAATTGAACCTTTTCCGGGTTGTAGCCCAGATCAAATTCGTAATGCGTAACATTCCAGGATGGAAGCAGATAGGTGGTATTCATGTTCATAGTGGCAATCTGGTTATAACCAATTTGCATAGCGTTGGTGATGGAAATGGAAGAGAGATCGAGGGATGCAACCGGTGCCGGGATATTTACGAAGGTATGCTCGATATTGGTGAGGGCTGTGCTGTTGTAAACCATATCGACGGCATCGAAATAGTATTCGCCGGGCTCGATTCCACGGAAGTTAAACTTGATCAGGTTACCGCCTCCAAAGAGGGCGGTATCGCGGTTCCAGGTAACTTGCAGGAAGCCAGGTTCGGTATTGACGACCGATACGTTTCCACCATCAGAAATGGTTCCGCTTAATGTGTGTCCCAAATACTCAATTCCGGTGTGATCATAAAACAAAGAGAACTGATATGATGTTACGTTCCATGAAGTTAAAACAGGATAGGTGCTTAGGCGAAGTTCAAAAGGATCACCGGCAACGCTGTTTCCTGCCGATATCCGGATGCGGGGTTGTGAGATGGTATAGTTGGAGGGGATCAGCCCTGTTATTGCAGATTGATAGTAGTTCAGATTGTTTCCACCGGGGGTGATATTGTTGAGATAGAAAAAGCCATCATAAGCTCCACCCCAGCCAAAGTTGTGATGAAAATAGTTGGTTCCCTGATATCCATCCACCACCCAGGCATGACCAACGGTGTCATCCGATCCACTGTAATACATTGGAGCGCCTTCATTTATCTGGGCTTTGAGCAGGTTTTCCCAGTTTGTGGCACTGTAGTTTGACTTCTGATTGTGAACAGCATCAGGATAGCGCCAGTGTTCTTCAAAAGCTGCTCTGGCCATCATACCATTGGAGCCGGAACCATCAGGGGCAAAGTCCATATTGACACTGACGGCTGCATGATAGGATAGCGTGGCAACCGGATTGTTTGTAGCAGTTAACGAGAGTGGCATATCGTCCCAAAGGTAAGTTGTATTGCCAAAATTGGCGGACTGATAGCCATAACCAACAGCATAATAAGTATTTGACCCCTGTCCGGTAACAGGGCGATTCCAGTATTTCATCACCTGAGCCATTGCGGTTGCAACACAACCAACATAGACCCTACCTCCGGGACCTGCGGCATCAGCAGGACAGAGCTCATTATATGGCCAGTCCTGGTTCCAAGTGGTATTAACCAGGGGATTTACATCTCTTTCACGAGAGAATGAAGAAAGGTTTCCGGAGAGGACTTCCTGCCAGAGTGCTTGGTTTTGATTGTCGTCAAAGCCATTTTCCCGGATATAGGCAATGTCTGAGGCATAGAACTTGAGCCACCATTTGAAAGCCGGAGGCATGTCTGCAAGATCCACAAGGGGAGTGGTCGAATAGGCCAGCACGGGTCTCAGGATATCATCAGCCGGAACGAGGACATAGCCAGCAGGTTGAAAATAAAACAGATAGAGCTCCGGAAGATTGGCTTCGGAACCGGAATAAGTGTTTCTGAGATCAATCGGCTCAATGGTTTCCTGGTGGTAAATCCTTGTTTCTGTGAGCTGTGAGATAGTATCTCTCTGCCAGTGGCTCATCCAGTTTGAGGCTATCCGGGATGCCTTCTCAGGTTGAACAAATCCGGCAAATAATGACATGGTTAGAACAAAGAAAAGTCCGAGCAGGACTTGGGTCTTTTTTGAGTATAAACGTAAAAACATGAGACCTCCAGATCTATGTAATATAGTGTTTTATTTGGATTATACAAGAATCGAGCCAGAAAATGAATAATCAGTGACTGATACTGAAACCGACAAGTTTAATATATGAATTGCCAGGCAACAGAGTATCTGGCCTTCCATTCCGAAACATAGTCCAGATCCATAGCTGCCAATATGTTGTGATGCGAGAAGATACCAAGCTTGTATGTGTTTCTTAACCCGATAGTATCTGTAATCTTTCCGGCCAGCCAATCAAGTTGAGTCTCGTCGTGATTGGTCATCAGGTCGTGGTAATTCATCGAGAATTGATTGCCAACACTGCCCTGACGGGTGTAGGAAACATGCGAGACGATTTCGCTGTTGCGGGCAAAAGGCAGAACAAGTTCGGCAGAATAGTCGATGCTGTTTGAACCCTTGGGGTAGCCGAGGGGATGTTGGTCGTGAGAGTATTTATTGTGATCCAGGTAATGAGTATAGGTGTAGGGCCGAATAGCAGTGAACTCGAGAGTTAACTCTGGTTCGGATTGAACCGGATAAAACCAATTCAGAGGATTTGGAAAAGCGAGATTGATCCCGCCCTGCAGGGCATATTTATTGCCCCACCAGTTGCCAAAAAGCTCTTTGTAACGGAACTCATCCAGCATTGTTTGCAAATAGATGTTGCTGCCTTCAGTTGCTTTCCAGTTCAAACCGCCAAAGATCAGAACGTTGTCCCGGTCTTGCAGGTTGTGCTCGGTAACCCTCCAGAAAGTGTGGGGCAGGAGATAATTCAGATCAATTCCCCTGTCTCCATATACAACACTTTCTCCCATGAATAATTGCAGACGGTCTTTGATGTTGTAGGAGAACTGGTGCAAAGCCAGATGCTTCTGGGGATAGTTTTTGCTGTAGTAGGTTGATGGAGTTCCGGAAGCCGGTTCATAAGCAGCCAGGGTGCTATCTGCTACCAGCGAGCCATGCAGGAAAGAAAGAGTCAAAGCTCCAAGACCGCCTTCGGCCAGGAAATAACCATACTCATTGGTGCGGTCGGAAAGTATGATGCTTCCTGAAATGCTGTTTCCTATCTGGAAGCGACCCCGTCCCAAAGCAAGAGTTAAGTATTTATTATGATAATAGATATCGGCATTGAGGTTGTCCAGCCAGAGTTCATCTTCTGCTTTTACAAAGCTATCGACGAGGGGGCTGTTTACTCTGGCAGAATCTGCATCACCAAAATAGGCTCCGCTCCACCAGTTTGCCCGCAGACCGAAGTTCTTGTTGATTATGGCGTTTAGACCGAATCCCTTGTAGAGAAGTCCATAGGAGAAGTCCTGGTTGTAGCTGTGTTCATATCCGGCTTTGAAATTCAGATCGGCCAGATAAGTTAAGCTGCTATCGGCATAGGTGTATCCGGCAATGCAGTATTGCGGTTCACGGGTTCTGAAGGCTTCCAGGAAGGCCTTACGGAAGGTGCGCATGCTTTCAAAGGGATGGGACAATCCCGGTTGGCGATAGTGTCCGGGATCGGTATCGGTGCTGTCGTCCAGAGCTGATAAGCTGGTGCTCATTAAAGAAAGGTAGCTGGGATGACGCCTGGTCTCTTGCCGGAAAACGAAGGGTCTGTCCTGATAGAGCTCATTTTCACTTAGTAGTGAAAGGAAGGCCTTGCTGCGCACCCGGGGATTGAAAACCGAGTTGTAGCGCAGGAATGGATGCTCATTTGAACTAAGGCAGATCGGGATCAGTAACGCAAGAAGGAGAAGGATTATGGCTGATTTCATTGAGGATGATAGTCCTCGGCTCCACTGCTCTGGCAGAGATCTATGATGCTTTCCACTTCCTTGCGGCTGAGGCCAAGCTCACGGGCAATTTCTTTTGGACGCCAGCCATCGTGCACAAGCTGCATGATCATCCGCTTCTTTTTATCCTGATCAAACAAGATCCGGCTTTCAGAGGGGGGTAGTGCCACCTTTTTGGAAGTGGCGATCCGAAAGAGCAGAAAAACAAGAGCAAGAACTGAGACGCCCAATACAAGGAGAAACATGATAAGATATTGGTTGATAAAATCCAGGATTAGTAGATAAACTGAGCTATTGCTTATCCCGGGAGCAGGTTTGGTCGGTGAAGGGGATTTGGTTTTTGTAATCTCAGGTTTTGTGACCAGAGAGTCAGCTATCAAAGTGCTGTCAGGAACGTTGGGCTGGGGTTCTGGAATGGCTCTGGGTTCCGGACTCTGTGCTCTGGATTCAGTAGTTCCGGGTTTGTTTCCTTTGATGCTTGAGATAAGCTGCTGGGCTTTGGTATAAAAGGTGCTCTGGTTGCTTATTAGTCCAAGTTGTTGAAGTGCCTTGTCCGTGTTTCCACGCTGTTTGAGCAAAAGAGCCCATTTGTAGCTGATCTCAGGGTCTGATCCATACTTCCTGTGGAGTTCTGCATAGAGGTCATCAGAGCGTTGCAGACGTCCGGTTCCGGCAAAGAAATCTGCCATTACCAAACGCTGCTGCCTGCTGGGATTGGGATGGATCTGGTAGATGTCAATCACGATCCGGAAGGGCTCAAACATACTCAGGAATTCATATTGGAAGTTCGCATTAACCACAATCTTGATGTTCAGTTCACTTCCCGATGAGTTCTGGTCTATTGAACTAACCAACCGGCTCAGATTAGTAAATTGGTTTTGGGCTGAGCCAGATGAGCAATCCTGAACCAGGACATTTATCATTTGCCCGTTCTTCGAGATCTGAAACTCAGCCTTTCCAGAAAAAGCAAGAACCACCCTGCTTGCTACATCTTCATAGTCACGTACCCGGACGGTTTCAAACGTGGCAGCAGTACATATCGAGAAAGTAAGAAAAAGAAGAATTACCATTACAAAGAAAGAGCGCATTGTTACTCCAGTTTATGAGATGAATTTGCTTAAAAGATTATTCAATTCACCAATGTGGAAGGGCTTGCCAAAGATCTCACTGAAACCGGCCTTGCGGAAGAATTTGATATCATCCGGGGTGATTTTTGTCTTCAACGCTATCAATATGGGGGTTGGGATCGAAGAAAGGATCTGGTCAATAGCTGGCTGAACCTGTTCCCAATCATAGAAATCGAAGTCGATGATGATATTGGTGAGGGGATTGCTTTTGATCCGAGCTTCATTGTAAAGCTGATAGATAGCCTTGTAATCAGATGTTTCGATCACATTCAAGTTCTTGCGCTGCAGGGCTTCAACGAGTGCTTTCTGAAAGGCATTCTCGTCCATCAGAAGCAATTTATTGCTTTCGGCGGGGATGGATTGAATCTGGTAGTTTTTGGATAAGTTAGCAGTGCTGTCCATACTGGGAATGCGGATCTCTACCTCGGTTCCCTTACCTATCTGGGAAGAGATTCGGATCTTGCCATGATACTTCTTGAGAATGGAGGAAACAATGGTCAAGCCCAACCCACGCTTTTCCTTGCGGGTGGTCCAATATGGATCATAGATTTTGGATAGATTGCTGGGGTCGATTCCCTCGCCAGTATCCGTCAACTTTATACAAATTTCTGTTCCATCAGAACAGGCACTGAGATTGAGTATCCCTTCTTCTCCCATGGCTTCAAGAGCATTTTGAACAAGATTGAAGATAACCTTGCCCAAGGCTTCACTCGAGATATTCATGGCTGGAAGATCGGCAGGGATATCATATTGAGAGGTGACGTCCGATCCCTGCAAGGCCTTGCCAACATGGGTTTTGAGCATGGTTACCATCTCCGAGTCTGATGGTTCGGGAGGACGGCCATTAGCAAATGTCAGCAGATGGTCGGTAAGAACTTTTCCCTTTAGAGTGCTGTCCTCGGCAGCTTTAAGGATGTCCTTCAGTTCATTCCCTTCCGGGAGTTCATCCAGAGCAAGTGAGATATTTGCCAGTATTGCTGTCAAAATATTGTTAAAATCATGTGCAAGGCCAGCTGATAAAGAACTTACCGCCTCAAGTTTAATAGCCTTGATCCGGTCTTTTTCGTCTTCCTGAACCACCGGAGGACGGCTGTGTATCCGCATAGCCCGGGTAAGGAATGATCCCGCAGAAAGTAAACGACCCTCATTCAATTGCAGAGGCGAGGGTTCAAGAGGCTTGAGTCCAATCAGGATAATGCACTGGACAGAATCCTCATAAATGCATGGAATCGATAGTAGATATGACCAATTGTTGTCTTTACAAAGCTTGTATTCCATGCATTCGTTGACCTTGCTATCCAGCCAGTCCCGACTGTTTTTGTCCAGACCAATATTTGCCCGTAGGATCTTGTCCAGCATACTTCTCTCAAAGATGGCAAGCTTGCCGGCCAATGCTCTGGTTGCAGACCATTCAAAACGCTCAGGATTGATATTTGCCAGTCCCCTTTCCTGAGGATTTAATCCTGCCGTAGCTGACCAAAATGAATACAGATCATAATAACCAATCTGCCCATTGGGAGTATAGATAGCACAAAACTCCGACCCAAGAAAATCGGCAAATGCCTTGAGGAGTTCAGCTTCGTTCACTTTTGATCTGCTGTGTTCGGCCCGGATAAAGGTAAACATCATGTCGTTGAACTTTTGCTCGGTCAGCAATTTCTGCTTAAGTTCCCGGTTTTCGGCTTCGAGACGTTTTTCAGTTTCGGAGGGAGGACGGTTTTCCGGATCTGGGATCTGAGGTGTGAAGGGTGGCCGAAATCCCGGCAGGTCAAAAGGATTGGGGGGAGGATTTTCCGATCCGGATAAAGAATCCCTGGCAAGGCCAAGATCATGGAGATCATCTTCAAGTGACTTAACAGCATAGTCCAGGGATGGAAGAGCTTCCGACTGGTGCAAACCCCTCAGGAATAGACGGTTAAAGCCAATGGACGATAGAGCAGAGAGCACAATTACGACTCCCAGGGAGTACCAAAAGGAGTTCGAAAGTGAGTATCCTGTCCAGATGGTTGATCCGAAGACTGGAAAAAACCGGTTACCAAGTAAAAGCACAGCTATCCCTACGGTCAAAAAGGCACTGACAAGCACACTTCTTACCGTATCCCTGTGCAGTTCATGCCTGATTGCAGCAGGGTTTTCGAGACAAACCACCTTTTCTTGCAACATATTTTATCCTATTGTTGCATCAATTTCTGAAGCCCCCAGATTGTCAATTGTTTTTTAGTGGGGCAGATATCTTTGCAAAATAAACTCGCAAGGCTTTTACTGATAATAGGTTCCATCTGCTACTTCATGAGCAGAGCTTTCTTGCGGAAACTCTGCTCGCTTGCTTTCAGGATAACGTGATAAATCCCACTCGCACAATACTGTCCCTTGTTATCGCGACCATCGAACATAGCAAGATGAAATCCACTTGCCTTAGTCCCAAGAGGCATTGTTCTAACCAGTTGTCCTTTTGAGTTGTATATCAGGATTGTGACAGGCTTTGTCTCCGCAAGCGTAAAAGATATATTGAGTAGGGGGTTAAACGGATTGGGAAATACATTTAACAGGTCTGTTCGGACAGGCACCTCCGGACTTGTTTCCTGTTCTATTATCTCCTCAACCATCACAAGGGCGGGTCCAAAAAAACCGCTACTGCCATCATAGCCAATGCATTCCAGCCAATAATAATACTGACCGGTGGATGCCACACCCTCATCGCTGTATGTGTATATCTGTTGCTGGCTTGTGTTACC
>Ga0209835_1000983_pt1 | contig 16677 bp, 15 predicted proteins | sample LakKivwa52mmetaG_FD_184138 | JGI IMG/M metagenome (GOLD analysis project Ga0209835, IMG submission 184138) | Anoxic lake water microbial communities from Lake Kivu, Rwanda to study Microbial Dark Matter (Phase II) - Lake Kivu water 52m metaG... | ecosystem: Environmental > Aquatic > Freshwater >...
TCATTTATCCGCCTCCCAGGGTCCAGTTCCATTTTTTGATGAGCTCCCGCCGACGAACAGGGTCGGATGGAAGATCAAGCGGACGCCCGCGCCCATCGAACACGACGCCTAATGCCCCGCCGCTCACTGGGATGGTGCCCCCCCGGCCAGGTCCAAAGCCGACGTCTGCTCCGTGCAGGCATTGCACGGTCAATTTCCCTGCTTCTCCATTGCCAAGCGGAAGGGTTTCAAGACCGCCGAATTTCAAATCCAGGCGTGCTTCGGTGCCATTGTCGTAGGTCAGTTTCGCGCGCAAAATAGTCACACCATATTTGGCAGAGACAACAGGGGACACCACCGTCCCTACGCTGAGGAAGGCCCCCGATTCCAATACTTGTACCGGCAGAATGTTGTTCTGCGCCGCCGCCGCACCCAACAGGGGCAGCAGGTTATTCTGGTCGAGAATGATGGTGGTAATGCCCACAGGTTGGATCGAGTCGAGTAGCAGGAGCAGGCTCTGACCGGGGCGCGAAGCGTCGCTTAGTGCGGCTCCTCCTGCAAGGATCGGCTTAAAGAGCGGAGTCAGAGTCGGTTTGATGTTCGCAATATTCCGCGGGAAATCGCGCTTTGCCGATTGCATGGCAAGGTGCAATATTTCACGCGCAACCGCCTGTGAAATGGAGAGGTCTTCGCGAGTGGCGGCAATGGCGGCGGGATGCAGCGCTTTTTGGTATAGATAATCCAAAATCACATCTTCAGAAATATCGAGCGGCGACCAGCGTAGAATGTTCTCAAGGGTGGTGTGATTAAGCAGACTCGTCAGGTTTTCGCCAAGCCCAAATTGCGGGTACACCTTGAGAATGGATTTATTTCGGAAACCGGCTGCAATGATCGCAGCCGATGAGCCAAGGTCTACATTGAGAATACCTTTTTGCGAACCATAAACCTTTGAAAGGAAACGCACCATGCGGCCCGTGGCGTATGCAGTCGGCAGGACGTGACCGCCAGACCACAGGTCGAGCAAATCCACGCCTTTGATCTGGCGTTTGCGAATATTGACGTACATGCGCGCCAGTTCACCTTCGGCGGGGTCTATATCTTCCGTATCGAGTGAGGGGCGAATGTTCGGGCTGAAATGCAATGAGGTGGAAAGGGAACCGACCAGCGAAGTAATATCGTCCTTCATTTTTTCGTTGCCCGCAAACAAAACAGCGGGGCGTTTTTCTGTCGGCAGGAGGAAACTGGCAAGCCCAATGGGTTCAAGCAGTTTTTGAATGGAGCGCGATGCGCCGCCATCTGTACCGCCGGCGATCACCACCAACTCGGGACGAATACGCAGAATGCTGTCGATCTGCTGGTCTGGCTTGCGTTGATCGCTCAGGCTGATGGTATCCATGAGACGGGTATAGGTCGATTCAGCGAGACGCCGCGCGCTCTCAAGGGAAACATCCTTCAACAAACCAACGACGATGGTTTTGATGGCTGGCCCTGCAGACAGTGTGACAACGAGCGCATCTACCCCAGACCCGTCGGGCTGGCTCGGTGTGACCAGACCACGCGCATCATCCAGTAATTTTTTACCCAACACCGTTTGAAGTTTCGAGACTGCATTGCGAACACCCTCTGCAACATCCTTGAAGGGTGCTTCGGCGGTGCTGGGTGCAACGCCCGATGCCACGAAGCGGTATTCGCCTTCGATCACATCGAACAGAACGGCGCGCGTATTTGCAGCGCCGACATCAATTGCTAGGAGGGAATTGCCTGTGACCAATGAAGAGGGCATATTGTTATAACCCGAATGTCGTGCGAAGTAAGGTGATGAAATCGAAGATCGAGGAAATGCGTTCGATCAAGGCGGTGAGCGCGGCGGCGTACACACCAGCAAAGATCGCGCCGAGTGTGATGCCGATGAAGATGCGTCCGACCCAGGCTATGATCTCGATCAGCCCGAAACGGCGCATGGAGCCATCCGCCTGTGGGCGCGCGCCGAAGTGGAAATACACCAGCGAGGTGACTGCCCCGGCCAGAATGATCGCGCCATTGCCAGCCACTTCGAGAAAGTATATATTACGGGCGGCGGCAAGATCACGGTCGAAGAAATTGATGGTCGCCTCGAATTGCGGGATGAGCGTCCCGGTCACCGCACCGGCGATGATGACCGCCGCACCCGCTCCGACGAGGAACGCCATCGTAAGGCTGGCAATGCCCGACAAACGCGGCGAGATTTTCATTAGGATGAATGCCATTCCAAGCCACGGCACAAGCACAAAGATCTTAAGCGCCAAAGAGTCGGAATTCAGGGCAGGCAGCAATGGCGTCATCAGGCGCGGAACCAATACCTGCCACCAGATGACCGTGGCAACATACCCCGAAGCAATGCCGACAAAAAGATAGGTGGCAATTCGAAAGAGCGGATTATCCCCGATCAAATAGCTGAGGATGAGGATGGTGAAAAGGAAACTCAATACGCCGCTGAGCAGGTCGAGAGGAATGTTCATCTTATTTACCTTCCCCTGCATTGGCGCGTTCACGCATGCCAGAGATCAAACTCCATAGTCCGCCGCCAAACACCAAGACAACAGCAAGCAACATGCCAAGGCTGTATGCATCCCAATAAGAGCGGGCGGTGCCGGGCCGGCTTGCATTGTATTGTTCGAAGACCGCGCCGCCCTGCAAGCCCGGGATGATCCCTGTGACCTGTGCGGAGTTGTAATACGGCTGGATCATGGGCGCAGCCTGTGCGCTGGAAATGATAATGAACGGCATAGTGCCGCGCAGTTCCTGGGTTTGTTCGATCCAGATGCGGGCGGCTTCAGCATTGTCGGTGATGAGGATCATGGCGGCAAATTGATTGAGGGCGATCACACCTTCAAGTGGAGGCGTCTCCCATGCGGGTTGCAGGGAAATGTCCAATGGTGCGGCGAGAGTTGGGCTTTGGGCAAACGCCCGTATGCCCAGTTGACCACCGGGCAGGTAGCCCAGATTCAGGTAGGATACTCTGTCCGTATAGTTGTGAACAGCCAAAGGTCCAGCCATGAGGCGTTCGGCAAGGATCGCGCCCGTCTCATTGGTGGCAATAAAGGTCAAACGCGGAGCCCGCAAAAGCATCAGGTTATCCAAAAGCGGAGCGGCAGCGGCTTGCATTTCGCCGGCTCGGGAAGATTCGTAATCCATTGCCACAAGGATGGGTGCGTTATCGGGGATGGATTGGGAAATGAAAAGCAGGTTGCGCATTTCATTAGGGACGCCGGACGGCGAGGCGAATATCTGCGTGCGCAACGACACGGTGAGGATCGTGCCGATCAAAAGAAGTGCCGAGATCAGCCAGCGTAAACTGCGTGATGCGCGCAAATTGGAGAAGACTTCGAGCGGCACCGGCGCGGTTTCGGCGGCGAGGATCTGTTCGAGAATTTCGGCATGCGCCAGTTGTTCGTCGCTTGCTGTAAGTTTGATCGAATATGCTTTGGGCTTGCTGGTGGGCATGTAGCCCGGCACAGCAGGCAAAACACCCTGCAACCCAGCCAATGCACCGCGCGATTCTAGTGTTTGGTCGCTGGAGAGGGAGGCGGGCTGCGAAGCGCTGGCATCCACCGGGCGCATGGCTTGCACCCACGAAGGCAGTTCACTCGGAGAAAGCGCATCAGTATTTGTGATAGCTGTTGGAGTCGAAGACGAAGGCTGCTCCATTGCATCTGAAAGCCAGCTGGGCATTTCGGTAAAGAGGTCTTCGGTTGCAGTGGGGTCCGCTTCAAAAGCAGGCGGCTCGGCGTTAAATGGCCGCGAACGCTCTTCTTCGGCAGACGGTGTTTGCAACGGTCCAACTTCGGCAGCAGGCGGTTCCTCTATGAAATGATGCGGCTCGGCAGCTTTCAACCAGGCTGGAATGCCCTCGGAATCTTCAGATTGAGCAGGGGTTTCCTCAGCCTTTTCGGAAGACAGTTCAAATGAACCTGTTCCTGAAAGCCATGCGGGTACTTCCGGTTCACCTGCCAAATTGGACTCTTCACGCAGCCAGCGCGGAGTCGTATCCTGAAGCGGTTTTGCATCATCCGCAGAACTCTTCATCCAATCCGGGATGTCAAAGGAGGGAATTTCCTCCGCTTCAGAACCAGCCAAGCTTGATTCAGCAAAAACAACAGACTCTTCCTCTGACATTTGTGCCGCTTCCGCGCCGCCCAATGAACTCAGCCAATCCGGTGTCTCTAATGGAATTTCGACTGGCTGCGCGGGTTCTGGTTTCGATTCAATCTCCACGCTACCAAGCGAGCTCAACCAATCGGGCGTCTCGAGCGGAAATTCTGTGGATTCCTGTTGTTTTACTGGCTGTGCGGATTCCGGCTTTGACTCCATCGCCGCGCCGCCAAGGTTGCTCAGCCAATCAGGTGCATCCAACGAAAATTCAGGGGCATCTTGATACACATCCGCCTGCACAGGCTCGAGCTTTGCTTCCGCATCTGCCGCCATCTGACGCAGCCAATCGGGCGTATCGTCCACGGGCTTGGCAGGGGGCATCTGCTCCACAGGCGATTCAAAGATCGGGGCTGGGTCTTGATAGGATGGTTTTTGCTCCTCCGCCGCAGTACGGAACCAGTCGGTAAGTTCATCTTTTTCTTCTGTATGGGGTTCGAGCGGTTGTAAACCAGCCAGCCAGGAAGGAGTGTCTGCATCCGCAGCGGCGTCCTCCTGGGCGTAGTCGTTGCGGTTACCCATTTCCACCCAACGGGTATCGGTTGTTTCTTCAGCAGCACTCTTGGGTTTGGACGTATCCCCAGTGATGCTTGCCAGCCAATCTGGCACTTCATCGTCTTCGTCATCACCAGATTGCGCCTGCAACCCGGAGAGAAAATCACCCGCAGGAGCCGACGGTTTTTTAGGAGCAGCTTGTTGGGCTGGCATTTGATTCGCAGAAGATGTCTGTGCTGGCTTTTCTTCTTCGCCAGTCCGTGCGGAGTCACGGGCATCCTTCAACCATTTAGGCAAAAGGGGCTCAAGTTCGGCGGTGCTTTTGTTGGTGGGAATTTGCCCCGGCTTAATGGCTTTATCTTCGCCCTTAAGCGGACCCGTCAACGGCTGGAGGCGGGCCTGACAATTCTGGCAGAACTCCATATCGGAGGTATTGTTCTCACCGCAGGAGGGACATTTAATGATTTCCATTTAGTTGCCCCCATACGGACGGTCAACGCCAAATAAGACGCGCAGACCGGTGGTCAACGTGCCCAACGCCACACCGATCAAAATTCCGCGTGCGCCGCCAAGCGCCCAGATCTGTGTGACCCAGGGATGGATGAGCGTGCCGAACAATGGCATGTCGCCGAATGGCAATGTTGCAGAGCCAAGGAAGAGAATGATGGCAGTCAGCAGGAATACGATTCCCATTACATCTGTGCGGCGGCGCAGGAGACGAATGGCCGCGTACAACAGGGAAACTGCAAGAAGCGCCATCAGGGCAGCTTCGACAGGCAGGATGATGCCATTGAGAAGCAGCTGCATGACGGGGTGTCGGGGAGTGAGGAGCATGCCAACGAGCAAAGTACCAACCAACCCGATGAGAAGAAGCGCGCTGTACACACTTCCCTTTTCAGCGCGGCGGATCTTATCCGCATGCACAGCGATCAAGTTGAAGATGCCGACGATGGCCGCAACTCCAGCGAGGATGACCGCCCAGTTGAGTAAAAGAGTTTGAATGTCTGTAAAGGCTTCAAAGAAATAGCCGAGAAGGATGAGCGTACCCGTGGCGATGGCGATCACTGCGGTAATAATGCGCATTAGAGCACCCCCAGAAATTTCGCGGCTGCACCGCCCAACAAGGCAAGGATGACCAGCCAGCGCAGAATATCCTGCACGGTGAGGCTGGCCGCATGGGACGCTCCCGCGCCAAGATACGCACCGACGGCAAAGAGTTCCTCACCGATGAGCGCATCCTGTCCATTGGCAAAGAGGATCGCCTGCCCGGTCAGGTTGTCGCTCGCACCGATCACAGGGACGTTTTCACGCTCAGAGGCTTCGGCAAGCAAGGCAGCTTCTGGACCCAAATGCCCGAGCAGAATGTTGGCAGAGACGTTTTCATTTTGAGTAATGTTCATTACGCCCGCTGCATAGCTGAACGGGCTAAGACCCGTAACGCGTCCAGTTGTCGGGACGTAGAGTTCTTCGACCCCGGCAGCTTTGTACCCAGACTGAAGAGTGTCCTGGGTCAACAGACCCAGCGGCGAATCTCCCGCAGATGCGACGGTGGGCATGTCACTGACAGAGGTGCGTTCGGCAATGATACGCAGGGCGGCCAACCCCGCAAACGCAGAACCTCCGCGCGCATCCAACAGGCTGCCATGCCCGAGCGAGACATGCAGACGCGTGCCATCCTCAATGCTTAAGCCAAGAATGCGATACAGCCGCGTCAGAGCGGGGATATCCCGCAGGCGGGCAGGCGCTTTGCGCTTCCATAATGTAATGATCAACAGGAGAAATGCAGTGACGGTGATAATTAAAAGGGCTGTCATGATGGGTCTGCTCCTTCGCGCAGAAGGAAGGATGCGAATGCACGCGCTTCAGTTTCCTCCTCGAGCATGTTGGCAAGAGCGGTGAGTTGATCGCTTTTGATAAAGCCGCCGCTAAAATAAATCGCCTGCGCTCCGAGCAGGGCAAGCGGACTTCCTGCTTCGAGAAACGAGGCGACCAGATCGTGAAGCTGATATTGGCGCAGGGATTCAGCCCAATGATGCCAAAATTCGCGTGGTGACTTCATAGTTATTGCGAGTATAGCATAATATCAATGTTGACTTACGCATCCTGCGCGTAAAAAAAATGCAATTACGTGAGCATTAAGAAAAAAGGAGGCAGTCACTTTTGAAGCGACCGCCTCCTTTTGTAATAAATTCAACAGCTACGGCGCAATGGTCGTACCAGACGGAAGTTCTGTATCCTTGGGGATGATAACGATCCCGTCGCGCACATACCATTTCTCATTGTCAATATCCATATTCCGCGGGAAAGGACGGATGGTGACATTATCACCAACACGCGCATTCTTGTCGAGGATCGCACCTTCGATGTGGCAATTCGCGCCAATACCGATCGGAATCTCCTGAGAACCACGCTCGAAATAATCCGAACCCATCACAATGCTATCCTTGATCACACAACCCGCCGCGATCTGGCTGCGAATGCCAATGATGGAGTGACTGATCTCCGACCTGAGAATACGGCTGCCGTCCGCGATCAACACATCCTTCAAGTTGCTATCCTCCACCGTGGAAGCGGGCAGATAGCGCGTTTCAGTATAGATGGGTTGTTTGGCATCGTAAAAATTGAAAGGCGTTTCAGATGTGGTCAACATCAGGTTCGTTTCATAGAACGAGCGGATGGTTCCAATATCCTGCCAGTACCCGTCGAAATCGAAACCAAAAACCGCATGCGAGTTGATCGCCTGCGGAATGATATCGCCGCCAAAATCATCATGGTTGGGGAAGTTCGTCAACAGATCGATCAACACCTTGGTGTTGAACATATAAATACCCATCGAACCAAGGAAAGGCTGTTCGGGGTCATCACGGCTGATATATTTCTTTTGGACTTCGGGATCTTTTGGCTTCTCAACAAAATCAGAGATGCGCCCATCCGCTTCACGCTTCAGGATGCCAAAACGCGTCACCTCTTCCTTTGAAACTGGCTGCACAGCGACGGTGATATCAGCCTGATTCTTCCAGTGATATTCCGCCATCGCTTTGTAATCCATGCGATAGAGATGGTCGCCTGCAAGTATCAGCACATACTTAGAACCCGTGGACAATATCTCCATGATCTGCTTGCGGACCGCATCGGCCGTACCCTGATACCAATCCGCGCTTTCCAGAGTTTGCTCTGCCGCCCAGATCTGCACCCAACCCGCATGGAACGAATCAAAATTATAGGTGCGGGTAATATGGCGATGCAGCGACACCGAGTTGAACTGCGTCAGAATCGCAATACGGAAGATCTCTGAATTAATACAATTGCTAATGGGAATATCAATGAGACGGTACTTTCCCGCAATCGGCACAGCTGGCTTCGAGCGCATCTGGGTGAGCGGATATAAGCGTGCCCCGCGTCCTCCCCCAAGGATGACTGCCAGGACTTCGTTCAATGACGGCATATGAGCCTCCTGGAATTCGTTTTTGTAAAACGCTTACGGCGAGATTTTCCCTATTTTACACCCATCGCCTTACGAATGCGATGGATAATATATACGATGGGATATGCCAGCAGGATCAAAATATCAATGACGATAAACAGCAGGTTAAGTTTCATATTCGTTTCTCCAGAAAAAACGAGGCACTCTTCCATGGGAATCTACGTTTTTTGGAGCGATAAGTTTTCTCTACTTCCATTTTACTTTTGACGAAAGCAATGTCAATTGCATCATGGGAAATACATATAAAACTCAAACGTCCTCCACTGGGAGGACGTTTTGTGGTTGCGGTGGTAAGATATAATACCGCGTTGGATTTGCCTGTGTGCCGAAGGAGGGAATCGAACCCTCATTCCCGTTGGGAACACGATTTTGAGTCGTGCGCGTCTGCCTATTCCGCCACTTCGGCTCATTTGTCGAACATCCCGCATCAGCGGTGCGAACGCAAGTATACCACTCCCAACCGCAAGGTCAAGGCAAATCTACACGGCATACCTGCCATAACATTCAACCATACAGAAGGAAAGAAATGAAGCTAGGAATTATCGGACTGCCCCAATCTGGAAAGACCACCATTTTCAACGCGATCACCCGCGGAAACGCCCCCACCACCGCCTCGGCGGGACGAATTGAGGTACACCAATCTGTAGTGGATGTACCCGACCCGCGCGTCGACGCCCTCTCAAAGATGTTCAACCCACGGAAAACGGTCTACGCCCGTGTGACCTACGCGGACATTGCCGGACTGGAAACCGGGTCCGCCAAAAGCGGCATTTCCGGGCAACTGTTAAATCAACTCAACCAAATGGACGGTTTGCTGCTGGTCGTACGCGCCTTTGAAAGCGACCTGGTCATGCACCCCAGCGGCAGCATCAATCCGCTGCGGGACGTAGAGATGATGACAGGTGAATTACTGCTGAACGATCTGGTGGCTGTGGAACGCAAATTGGAACGCCTGGCCGAAGAACGCAAAAAAGGCGGCACTGACAAAGCCCTCAACGCCCGCCAGACGGACTTATTCGAGAAGCTGCACACCACTCTCTCTGATAGCAAACCGTTACGCGACCTTGAATACACTGCTGAAGAATTGAAGGAACTCTCCAGTTTCGGCTTGCTCACACGCAAACCGATCCTCACCGTGTTCAACCTTGGCGAGGGACAATCCACTCCTGACGGCAGTAAACTTGACCATCCATCCATTGCGTTGATGGGCAAGCTCGAAATGGAAATTTCGCAGCTGCCTGCTGACGATGCGGCGATCTTTATGGAAGAATATGGCATCAAGGAACTCAGCCTCAACCGCATGATCAACGTCTCCTACGAATTGTTGAAGGAACAGACCTTCTTCACCGTCGGCGAGGACGAAGTGCGGGCGTGGGTCACGCATCGCGGTGCGACGGCACAGGAAGCGGCGGGTGAAATTCACACCGATCTTTCGCGCGGATTTGTCCGGGCGGAGGTGGTTGCCTACGAAGACTTGATCAGTCTCGGGTCCATGAATGAGGCGAAAGCCAAGGGCAAGTTCCGACTCGAAGGCAAGGAATACATTGTCAAGGACGGCGATATCATGCACGTCCGATCCAGTTTGTAAATTTTATTGTAGGGGCACAGCAACGCTGAGCCCCTACATCATATAAAAAGGAGAACCTATGGCATACCAACTTTCCAAATGGGACCTTTCCCCGCTGTACCCCGGCTACGACAGCCCGGAACTGCAAAGCGCGTTCGACATGCTCGAAGAGCAGGTGGCATCTTTCGAAGGCTTGCGCGACAAATTAAAACCTGACATGCCCGCCGACCAGTTCATGGATGCGGTGAAAGCCAGCGAAGCGATGACTCGCATCGGCAACAAGATGTATTCGTTCGCGGGGCTGTCCTTCGCGGCAGATACACAGGACCAGAAGGCACAATCGTTGATGGCGCGGGTGATGCAGTTTTTGGCGGGTATCGAAAACCGCACGCTGTTCTTCAGCCTGTGGTGGAAGGCGCTGGATGACGAAAACGCCAAACGCTTGATGGATGTTGCGGGTGATTTCCGTTACTATCTCGAAGCCCTGCGACTGTACAAACCGCACACCTTGAGCGAAGCGGAAGAGAAGATCGTCAACATCAAGAATGTGACGGGCGTGAATGCGCTTGGCAACCTGTACGACGCCATCACGAACCGCTACGCCTTCAAGTTGCAAGTTGGCAAGAAAGAATTGGAACTGACCGCCGCCGAATTGTTCTCGTACCGCTACAGCACCGACCCCGCCATGCGGGCTGCGAGTTACCAGTCGCAGTTCAAGGTGTATGCGGAGGATGGTCCCATCCTCGGGCAGATCTACCAGACGATTTTGCGTGACTGGCACAATGAAAATGTTGACCTGCGCAAGTTCAAGAATTCGATTGCGCCGCGCAACCTGAACAATGACGTGCCCGAAGAAGCCGTGGAAGCCCTGCTGGGTGTGGCGCGCAAGAATGTGGGCGTTTTCCAGCGTTACTTCAAGATGAAAGCCAAATACATGGGCTTGAAGAAGATGCGCCGCTACGATATTTATGCTCCCGTCGCCGCATCGAAGAAAACCTACAAATGGGACGAAGCTGTGACGATGGTATTGGATGCGTTCAACGCCTTCTCACCGCAAGTGGCTGATTTGGCGAAACGTGTCTTTGACGAGAACCGCATTGACAGCGAGATCCGCAAGGGCAAGCGCGGCGGCGCGTTCTGCGCCTCTGTCGCCCCGGAGATGACTCCGTATGTGTTGGTCAACTATCAGGGGACAGGACGCGAAGTGGCGACGCTGGCGCACGAACTTGGGCATGCCATCCACGCTATGCTGGCATCGCATCACACCACGTTCACATTCCACTCGTCCCTGCCACTGGCGGAGACTGCATCCACATTTGCAGAAATGGTGCTGATCGACAAACTGCTCGCGGAAGAGACGGATGAATCCGTGCGCCGCGATATTCTCTTCAAGCAGATGGATGACGCGTATGCGACCATCATGCGCCAGTCATTCTTTGCGCTGTTCGAGAAGACCGCGCATGAAATGGTGCAGAAGAACGCCTCGGTGGACGACTTGAGCAATGCCTACCTTGAGAATCTCAAGGAGCAGTTCGGCGATGCGCTCGAATTGAGCGATGACTTCAAATGGGAGTGGGTGGGTATCCCACACATTTATCAAGTGCCGTTCTATGTGTATGCGTATGCCTTTGGTCAGTTGCTGGTGTTGGCGTTGAAGAAAGCGGCGGTGAAATCCTCCAAGGGCAAGAAGGTGGCCACAACAAAGAAGGTTTCCAAAGCCAAGCCTGCGAAGGGCAAGACGATAAAGAAGAAAAAGTAACAGCATTTTGTAATGCCATGCTGGGCATAAAAGGCAGCCAGCCGATCCATGTTAGTGGGTCGGCTGGTTTTTTTAAGTTCTTTTTTGGGGATTTTCGGCAGATCCCAACGAGTTTTCGGGTTTTATGTAAAAAACTATTGACATTATGTATGTTTTGATATACTATAAGTAAACTAATATATACATAATGTAATGATATACAGACAGAAAGAGGAAAAATGTCCTACCAGGAAAAAAATATCACGGTATCTTTGTTTAGCCATGTTCTGATATTGGGATTCTATCTGGTCAAGCTATTCCAGATGGTTCAAAGCGGCGGATTGGTTGCGAACAGTCTGTTCAGTTTGTGGGCAATCGTCATCGTCTCGACAATATTGGTGAATATCTTTGCCAGCATTCTTACCAATATCATCCTCAGCATCGTCCACGCCATACGGACTAGATCGAGCGAAGAGGAGCAATTCATTTCTGATGAACGCGACAACTTGATCGGTTTAAAGGGCATGCGGATTTCCTATATTACGTTTTCCATTGGTGTCCTCATTGCCATGCTCACGTTTGTTTTTGGTCAGCCCCCGCTGGTGATGTTCGCCGTGATCGTTTTCTTTTCGATTACAGCAGAGATCCTCGGGGATGCTGCGCAGGTGTATCTATATCGCAGAGGGTTCTAACATGGGTACAAGTCTTGTAAAGAATAATATTCGGAAACTGCGCTTCCACCACGACGAAATGACCCAGGAACAATTGGCGAAAAAAGTGGGCGTAACGCGGCAAACCATCATAGCGATGGAAGGCGAGAAGTATGCCCCTTCACTGGAACTGGCGTTTCGCATCGCACGTGTGTTTGGCGTGTCTCTGGAAGAGGTGTTTTATTACACGCCTGAAGATGAAACAGAATTGTAGGGCGGGTTTTCAACCCGCCACGCATGAAATTATTGAGACTGTCAGGCTGAAAGCCTGACCTGCAAATTGTTCAAGATATTGGAGAAACCACATGATGAAAGCAATCGTTTATTCAGAATACGGAGCACCAGAAGTGCTTCGCCTCAAGGAAGTGGAAAAGCCCGCGCCAAAGGACAATGAGATCCAAGTGCGGGTGCGTGCCACCTCCATCACTGTCGGAGACCTGTGGGCGCGGAATTTCAAGGCGATCTCGCCGCGCGAGTTCTCGATGCCCCTTCCACTCTGGCTTCCTTCGCGGATGTTCTTTGGCATATCCAAGCCGCGAATTTCGATCCTTGGGAGTGAGTTGTTTTTTACAAGCGAAAAAGTGCCCATTTTATTAACGAAAAAGTACCCACTTTGAAAGAACCGACATTAAAATTATTAACGAAAAGGGGACCACTTTATAAACGAAAAGTAGCCCATTTTTGTTTTCCGCAAAGAACGGGTGATAGAATCTCGATTGCCTAACAGACGCTTCGCGTAGAGCAATGCTGAGGAGCAACTCGAGCGCTGTTGAGCGGCTATACAGCAGGGCAGGGCGAGACAATCGTTCTGTCCTTTTTTCGTCCTGTCCTGCTGGTAGCCCAAAAGCGATAAACCTGCTCGAAAGCCAATCAACCGATACGCCACTCGAAAAACCAGAGCACGAATCATTGAGCATTTTCACCTTGTGTACGTTCGCGGAAACGATAGGACTCGCCGAGCAATTCAATGATGTGCGCATGATGCGTGAGGCGGTCAAGCAGCGCGGCGGTCAATCGTTCATCGCCAAAGACCTGCACCCAATCGGCGAATTTGAGATTGGTGGTAATAATCAAAGCGAGGCGTTCATAAAGTTCAGAGCAGAAGGTAAAGAGCGCCTGTGCTCCATTTTGAGAGAAGGGGATGAAACCGAGTTCATCCAGAACCACCAGGTCAAGTTTGAGGGCGGAGGTGATGAAGCGATGCAAGCGATGTTCATCCTGTGCCTGAATCAATTCGTTCACCAATCCAGCCGCAGTCCAAAAGCGCACACGGCGACCTTCACGACAAGCAGCCGCTGCCAGTCCAAGGGCCAGGTGAGTCTTTCCAAGTCCTGGATTGCCGATCAAGATCAATCCCTGTTTTTGTTGAATATATTCGCCGCGCGCGAGGTCAAGGATTTGGGCTTTGTTGAGCATGGGCAGGCAGGAGAAATCGAAGTCCGCCAGTTCTTTGATGATCGGGAAGCGCGCGTTCTTCAAGCGTTGCTGCAACATATTGAGTTGGCGTTGATTGACTTCCTGCTCAGCCAACGCCAGCAGGAAGCGCACCGTATCATGATTGTTGCGTGCCGCGTCTGCTGCAAATTGCGGATACAGCTTGGTAAAGGTGGGCAGGCGTAATTGTCGTAGATAGGAATCAAGCAGCGGGTTGCGTTCCATCATGCCCTCGCTTCCAACAGTTGGTTGTATTGCTCGAGGCGGATAGGCTGGCTGCCCACTGCGACCAACTTGGGATGATCCAGGACAAGCGCGGGCGGAGATTCTTGCGGGGAGAGCAACTGGCGCAGGCAGAGCTGCACCCCGTCGAGATGTGCCGCGCCCAAGTCCAACGCCTGCTTCACTGCGCGATCGACCATCTCGGCGGGGTGATCGCGGTGGAGCTTCAAAATGGCGACGAATTCGCGTACGCCGCTGCCGTCGGGCTTGGTTTTTCGCAGCAAATCGAGCGTTTTCTCATATTCAGGCGTCCATTTTTGCCGCCACTGCCGCACGGGGAGCGCATACTCGAAGGCGCCAGGACGTTGTTCCAGCAATCCCAGATAATGTAACGGATTTAGAATATCCTGCTCGCGCTCAAAGCAACGCGGATGTTCTGCAATCACTTCCGTCGCACTCAAGACTTCCACTCGAAACGGATAGGCGCGCAGCGGCAATTGCTGTCCCACGTATTTCGACGGCACCGAGTAGCGATTGGTTTCAAACACAACCTGACTGTATGGATTGACGGTCGCCAGGTGATTGCTGCAAGCGAGAAAGTCACGCCCTTCGAGCGGCAACAGGCAAGATTTCTCACTCAACAAGACTTCCGCCACCGTGCGATTTTCTCCGCGTGTATTGCGCTGCATATCGTTCAAGCAGGCTTGATGCAGCATGGCGTTGAGTTCTGCGAAATCTTTGGCTTTCGGGATTGGTGCGAAAAAGTTTCGCTGGGCATAGCCCACGTCGCTTTCTACGCCGCCTTTCTCATGACCTTGCGCTGGGGTGCAGTAGTGGCTCTCGAACAAGTAGTGACTGCGAAAGGCGCTGAAGGCTCTCTGCTCCTGGCGATGGTGTCCTTCCAGGATACGAAACACTGCGGTCTTTAGATTGTCATACGTGATTCGCCGCGGAACACCACCAAAGAAATGAAACGCCTGAATATGCCCTTCAAAGAACGCTTCCTGTTTTTGAAACGGAAACGCCACCACAAAACGCGCCTTCGAGTAATTCAAACGCATCACGAACATCTGCACCGTTTGGCGCACGCCGTTGATCTCTACCTGCGCTTCCCCCCAATCCACCTGTGCATCCTGTCCGCTATCGAATTCCAATGGCAAATATGCCGGTCGGTGTTTCCCCGCCCGCCGTTTCTGACTGACGTAGGTATGCACGTTGCTTTCACATCCGCGATACCCTTCCGCTTGTACAAGTTGATAGATCTTGTGCGCGGTATATCTTTGCTTGCGCGGCATCTTCTCACTTTCCTTGAGTAACTCTTCAATCCGCGCATGATACGACCCAAGCACCGGCGCTTGCCGCGCGCCTTTCAGTTGATACCCTTTTGGTTCGGCTCCCTCCAACGCCTGGCGGATCAACTTGCGGCTATACCGCATTTGTCGACTGATCGCGCGAATGCTCTGCCCCTCCACATAATACGCCTTCCGAATCTTCTCGTAGTCTTCCACCGTCTTCATCTCCTTTGTACCTCCGGCGCTTATCGTACCGAAGTTACGCTATTGGTGGGCTACTTTTCGTTAATAATTTTTTGCCCAGGTGGGCTACTTTTATTTTATAAAAAACAATCCATCTTGCGAGCCCGAACGAAAATGGCGACGTGGAGTCTATTGCCCTTGGGTGTGGTTTCCATGTTCTCTGTATCCCAGTGCGGTGAGGCGATAGGGCGAGAGGGCCTCCTCGATGAGACCCTTTCCCAGCTTTTCTTCGAGAAACGACCTGATATTCCGCGCTCCGACGGCCTGCCCTTCCGATGACGATGCGGCCCCCTTTGTCGAGCCCTTCCATCGATCGTATTCCCGGATCAGCTCCGTAGCCCGTTCGTAGCCGATCAAGGGAAGGAGGGCCGTCACGATCATCGGACTCTGATCGAAGTAGAAACGGCAGCGGTCTTCATCGGCCGCGAGCCCCCGGACCTGTCCCGTAAGCAGGGAGGCCGCGGCAATGAGCAGGTCGATCGCTTCGAGGAAGGCATCGGCGATGAGCGGCATGAACTCGCTGATCTGCCATGTGCCCCTGCTCACCGCCTCGGTAATGAGCATGTCGTCGGCCATCACGCGGAGTCCCGTCTGGATGACCGCTTCGAGGGCCACGGGGTTGAACTTGCCCGGCATGATCGAAGAGCCGGCCTGTAACGGTACAAGATGAACCTCGCCCATAAAATTGAGCAGACGGAGGTCGCCCGAGATCTTGACGAGATTGGTCGAGTGGGCCTTGAGAATTCCCGACACCTCCACGAAGGGATCGGCGTTGGCCGTCTCTCCCGTAAGATTCTCTCCCCGCGAGAGCCCCATCTCCGAGATCTCCCGGAGCTTTTCGATGACGAGAAAGATGTAGTCTCTCGGCGCCGTAAGACCTGTCCCGATCGCCGTCCCTCCGAGATTCACCACGCGGAGACGTTCCTCGGCCTTGAACGTCCTCCACCGGTCGCGGGCGATGGCCTCCGCGAAGGCCGCGAACTCCGCGCCGAGCGTCATGGGGACCGCCTCCTGCATCTCCGTTCTGCCGATCTTTACGATGGCGCCGAAGGCCTTCTCCTTCTCCTGAAAGGCCCCCTGGAGATCGGCAACGGCCCGGCTGAGCCGCCGAAGACCGGAGATCGAGGCGACCTTCAGCGCCGTCGGATAGACGTCGTTTGTGGATTGGTGGAGGTTCACATCCTCCAACGGGTGGATAAGCCGATAATCGCCCTTCCGCCCCTGGAGGATCTCGATCGCCCGATTGGCGACCACCTCGTTGACGTTCATGTTCGTCGAGGTACCGGCCCCCCCCTGGAGGGCATCGACGGGAAACTGGTCCGACA
>Ga0209835_1000987_pt1 | contig 16635 bp, 10 predicted proteins | sample LakKivwa52mmetaG_FD_184138 | JGI IMG/M metagenome (GOLD analysis project Ga0209835, IMG submission 184138) | Anoxic lake water microbial communities from Lake Kivu, Rwanda to study Microbial Dark Matter (Phase II) - Lake Kivu water 52m metaG... | ecosystem: Environmental > Aquatic > Freshwater >...
GTCGATGACGCCCCACCGGGAAACGCGCCCCGGCGCGGCCGAGACGATGGTTTTCTTGATGTCGTCCAGGAGGTTCAGGCCCAGGTTTTTGCGGTCCTCGGTCACGTAGGCGATGCCGGCGCCGATGGCGGCGGCGGCGGTGGGCAGGACGAGTTCCTTTCCATCCTTGAGGATCCGACCGCTCACATAGAGGCCGTAGGAGCGCCCGAAGAGGGAACGGGCCAGTTCGGTGCGCCCCGCCCCCACCAGGCCGGCGAAACCGACGATCTCCCCCCGCCGGACGAAAAAGGAAGCTCCCTTGCACACCAGGCGCTCGGGGTACCGGGGATGGCGCACCGTCCAGTCCCGCACCTCGAAGAACACGTCCCCCGCGCGGGGTTCGCGTTCCGGAAAGCGGGTGTCCAGGGGGCGTCCCACCATGCCGCGGATGATCCGCTCCTCGCTGATCCCCCCCGTTTCCCCCGCTTGCGGGCGGAGGGTTTCCACCGACCGCCCGTCGCGAAGGATGGTGACGGCGTCGGCTACGGCCCGGACCTCGTTGAGCTTATGGCTGATCAGGATGCAGGCGACGCCCCTGCCCCGGAGTTCGCGGAGCAGGTCGAGCAGATGCCGGCAATCCTCCTCGTTGAGGGCGGCCGTGGGCTCGTCGAGGATGAGGATCCCCGCCTCCTTGCCGAGGGCCTTGGCGATCTCGACGAGCTGCTGCTTGCCCACGCCGATGTCCTTGATGGCCGTAGCGGGATCTTCGCGCAGGCCCACGCGCTCCAGGAGCCCCCGGGCGCGCGCCTTGGCCGCCCGCCAGTCGATGACGCCGGCCCGGGCCGTTTCGTTGCCGAGAAACAGATTTTCCGTGATGGACAATTCGGGAACGAGGGAGAGTTCCTGATGGATGATGGCGATGCCCGCCCGCTCGCTGGCCCGGATGTCCTTGAAGGCCGCCGGCCGGCCCCGGAGGAGGATCTCGCCGGTATAGGTTCCGTGGGGGTGAACGCCGGAGAGGACGTTCATCAACGTGGACTTCCCGGCGCCGTTTTCGCCGCAGAGGGCGTGGATCTCCCCCTCGGCCACAGCCAGGGAGACGCCGTCCAGGGCCTTGACGCCCGGGAATGCCTTACCGATGTCGCGCATCTCGAGCAGGTGCATTCCATCCTCAATCATGGATCCGGCTGCAGGCCGCCGATCGGGAGTGGACCCTTCCCCGCCGCCGTGCCGAACGACGGAAGGAAACCGGCGCATGCTAGCCGAAAATCCTTGGCGATACCACCTCTTTTTTTGCGCCCCCTGCCGGAAGACCCGGACGGGCCGCTCCAGACCAGCGGAGCAATCGCGGTTCGGCCGGCAGGCCTGGGCACCCACCGTCGAAAATCATTTAGGCTTTCTCTTTTGTCATCGTCGGTGACGATGCTTTTCAATGCAAGGCCGGCAATTCCCGCATCGTGGTCATCGGCGGTGATCCAAGGGCCCGGCGACGTTGGAATTCAATCTGTGCAAGCGACGCCCGCGGCGTGTCGGGGGGGTCTTTTTGCTTGCATTCGGGGAGGGAGATATACTATCCATGGGCCACTTTGGTTCCAAGCAGGGATCAGCGGGGGGGGCCGGCTCAACGCGAAAGACTCTGGAAATAATTCATGAAGATTCAATTTCCCACCAAACCCAGGCTGAAACAGTCCTTCACAACAGTGGTCCTCGAACCCGATGTGCTGTTGGTCATGGGGGAATATCGTCAGTACATATTTCAAGGCAAAACCTTCGTTCTCATCCATCCTCTCCTGGACGGCGCCCATACCATCCCGGAAATACTCGGTCGAGTTGGGGCGGAGGTCACCCTCCCGGACATGTACTCCGCTCTGTTTCAACTGCTGCAGAAGGAGTGCCTGGCGGAAGCCAGCGAAAAGCCGCTGCTCGAATACACCGCATTCTGGGATCAGCTCAATGCCGATACCGCGCAGGTCGCTGCCCGCCTGGATGAGCTGGAAATCTCCGTTGCGGCGTTGGGTAACCTGGATGCGGAAATACTCGTCGATCCCCTTCGCCGGAACGGTTTGAAGGTGACGAAGAACGGCCCATTCCTCGTTCTCCTGACAGAGGATTATCTCCAGCCGGAACTGGTGGAAATAAACCGGGAGCGCTTGGCAACCGGTCTGCCATGGCTGCTGGTGAAACCCCGCGGCATGATGATCTGGGTGGGTCCCTTGTTCCGGCCGGGCGCAACAGCCTGCTGGAAGTGTCTGGAGCAGCGGCTGAGCGCGAATCGCCAGGTGGAAACCTACATCCGGAACCGTTCCCCCGAACCCGTCGTTTTCAACAGATCACGGAGCGCCGTCCCGGTCTCGCTGGCCGCGGCAATGAACCTCGCGGCCATGGAGGTGATCCGGTTTGTCGCCGACCGAAAGGGGGTCGCCCTGGAGAACAAGGTCACAACGCTGGATCTGGCCTCTCTGGAATGGAAGGAGCATGTTCTCGTCCGGAGACCCCAGTGCTCGGCCTGCGGCACCGGAACGATCGAGCCCGAACCCCTGGTGCTGGAATCCCGCCTGAAAACGGTCGGTCACCGGACCCTTACCCCGGAAGAGACCTTCGAACGCTACAAGCACCATATCAGCCCCGTCACCGGCGCCGTCACGAGCCTTCTGACACGGGAGGACTCCCCTTTCGGGAGGAGCTATAGTGCCGTTGCGGGGCACTATTTCCCTATCATCAAGGATGACATCCGGTTGCTGCGGGTCTGCCTGTACGCCCGCAGCGGGGGAAAAGGCGACACCCTGATTCAGGCAAAAACCAGCGCTTTGTGTGAGTCCCTGGAACGCTATTCCGGCATTGCCTGGGGAGAGGAGAAAAAGGTCTTCGGGACCTATCGAGAGCTGGCGTCGGATGCCATCCATATCCGCGATTTGACACTGTTCAGCGAGGCCCAGTACCGGAACCGGGAAGCCTGGAACCTCGCCTGCCAGACAGCCCAGGAGTTCGTCCCCGATCCCCTGGCGGATGACGCCAGGATCGCCTGGACCCCAGCCTGGTCATTATCCAACAAGTGCTTCAGATATCTTCCCACCGCTTTTTGCTACTATGGGCATCAGGATTTCGAGCGCCCCTTCAGTTTGTCCGACAGCAACGGAAATGCGGCGGGAAACGTCCTTGAAGAAGCTATCCTCCAGGGCTTCCTGGAATTGGTCGAAAGAGACGCGGTCGCCCTGTGGTGGTATAACCGCCTGCGGCTGCAGGCGGTGGACGTGGATTCGTTCCACCTGCCCTATTGGGTGGAAATGAAGACCTTGTACCACGAGAAGCTCAAGAGGGACCTGCACGTCATCGACCTGACCGCAGATCTGAAAATCCCCGTATTCGTTGCCATTTCCCGAAATCTCAAGGGGCCGACGGAGGACATCATCGTCAGCCCGGGCGCGCATCTCGATCCGGAAACGGCCATGGTCCGGGCGCTGGTTGAAGCCAACCAGTACCTGCCCGCGCTGGTGCACGAACCGGGGACGTTCATGCCCGAATACGCCCAGCAGCTGAGCGACCCGAAGATGGTCGCCTGGTGGAAGACCGCCACGTACGAGAACCAGCCCTACCTGCTGCCCGACCCGCTCAAGCCGGCGCGGAAGCGGGATGACTACCCGGCGCTTTCGAGCACCGACCTCCGCGAGGACGTCCGGACCTGTGTGCGAATCGCCCGAGAGCGCGGCATGGAGGTGCTGGTCGTGAACCAGACGCGTCTCGACATTGGCTTGCCGGTCGTCAAAGTCGTGGTGCCGGGGCTTCGCCATTTCTGGCGCAGGCTCGCCCCGGGGCGTCTGTTCGATGTGCCCGTCGCACTGGGCAGGCTGGACCGCCCTCTGGCGGAAGAGGAGCTGAATCCGATCGCCTGTTTCATTTAAAGGGGGCTCATCCTCATCAGTGCCCAAGGAACAACGGCCCTCGCGGGGGTCGGCATCATCGCGTCAATAGTACTGAAACCGCAGGTTCGGCAAACCTGCCGCCGGCCACCCGGGTACCCCCCAAAAGGGACCTGTTCTGCAGCGGCCTGAAAGGATGTCATCCGTGGATCACACCGTCCTGGTCTCTTTGATCGATGGCGCCCGGTTGGAAAAAACAGGCCCGGATCGGGCCCAAATTTCCACACCGGACAATCCGCAACGCCCGCCCCTGGTTTTCGGGCCACTGACACCGGGACTCCTCGAAGGTCTCGAAGCGCTCCAGGCCGGCGTCACGCTGGGTCTTTTGGTGGGAAAGGCGGTTCAGACGGAAGGCGTGAACAGCGCCGGGCGGATCATGGTCATCCTGCAGAGGCTCGGAAACAGCGCCATGCTCAGGTACAGCCTCCATCTGAATGCCGCTCCTTTCGTTACATTGGAACCCAACACCCATTATTACCGCTCCGAGGAAGAGAAGGTGAAGCAGGACAGTTGTCTGGTTCTGTCGAAATTTGCCTATTTTCGCAAGGACCGGGGAGAAATGCTTCTCCATTCGCCCCTGGCCTATGCCAAACTGCGCCTGCATCGGTCCGCCGCCCTAGCCGCCGCGTACTGCCTTCTGCAGCCGCAAACCCCGGCACAACTGGCCCAAAAACTGCCCGAGTTCACCGAAGATTCCGCAAGGGCCTTCATGAATTTCCTGGCAAACGCCGGCACGCTCCAGGAATGTGACGATAGAGGCGCCACCGCCGAAGACCGCGATCCAGCCCTGGCGCAGTGGGCGTTTCACGATCTCCTCTTCCACGCCGGCAACCGACTCGGACGGCACGTGGACCCTTACGGCGGGACCTACCCGTTCAAGAACCTGTTTGAGCCTCTACCGGTTGTGAAAAAGCCCCTGTCCGAAGAGATCGTCCCCCTTTTCAAACCGGACATGGAACGTCTCCGACTGCGGGACATCCCCTTCAGTGCGGTCCTGGAAAAGCGGCTCACGATCCGGAATTACGGTCAACCGGCAATCACGGTGGATCAATTGGGGGAGTTTCTGTATCGCTCGGCCCGCATAAAGGAAATGTCGGAGGAAGCGGGGGTGAGCTGGCGACCTTCACCCGGAGGCGGCGCACTGCATGAGCTAGAAATCTATCCGGTGGTCCAGGCGTGCGAAGGGCTTGCCGGGGGACTCTACCACTACAACCCTCAGGCGCATCACCTCTGCCGGCTCACAAATGCGCCCGAAGCGCTGGTCCAAAATCTGCTGACCTGGGGACGGATGACGGGCAAGCTCGAACAGGCACCGCAGGTGCTGCTGGTGATCACTGCCCGCTTTCAGCGCGTTCAGATGAAGTACCAATCGGTCGCCTATTCCGTCATTCTCAAGAATGTGGGTTGTCTCTACCAGACCATGTACCTGACCGCATCGGCAATGGGTCTGGCGCCCTGCGCCCTGGGCGGCGGCGATTCGGACCTGTTTGCCAGGGCCGCCGGTCTGGACTACTATGCCGAGACATCGGTCGGCGAGTTTCTCCTGGGAAGTGCGCCACCCATTCAGCCGACGCCCTATTCACGCCCTTGGGGGGTTGAATGAAAATCCGTGGTCTTTTTTTGCTTGACATCAGAAGGGCGATATCGTACATACCGCCTAAGGCCTGCCCTGGGATCACTAATGACCAGAGGACTTCCTTATTCTCGGCTGCTTTTAGCAGGGAGTCCCGAAAGTGTAAACAACGCTGCTCGATCTCACACGCAAGTGTAGTAAGGGGGTGGGTGTCGTTGTGCAGGATCCATTCTGGTGTCTCCCATGAACGAAAGCGATCATAAAAAGGAGGATTCAACGATGGCAAAACCGGTTTCCCAAGAGAAGTTCGTCCAGGTATACGGCAGCGTGCTGGTCAAGACATGGTCTGATCCGGAGTTTAAGAAACGCTTCAAGGAGAATCCCGGCCAGGTGCTCAAAGAATTCGGACTGGACCCGGGAGACGCCAAAGTCAGGCTGCTTCCGCCGCGCAACCCGGATAATCCCAACGCAACCCGCGAGAGCCAGGCGGATCTGTGGAACATCGGGCTGCAAACCGGGGAAATCCAGTTCATCTATCCTGAAGACATGCCCGAAGGCGTGACCATGGAGCTTTCGGACGAGCAGCTGCAGGCCATCGCGGGTGGAGACTCCTGCTGCTGCTGCAGTTGCACCCCCTGCTGTTCTTGTTGTTAAGCCTTTTCGAAAACAGGGGGAAATGATCCAGGGCGATCGTTTCCCCCTGTGCGGTCCGATCACCCGATGGCATTTTCCTTCCGGACATAACCGGTGTTTATAAATCCCAAGATCAAATCCTCAATCGATGTCCACGATCTTTACGGGCAACACCTGTTTTTTCTCGATGAGTACAAGTCCTTGATTTTCAACGGAAGTGCCTATGGTCAACTGGTTCCGCTGCTCGACGGGCGTCATTCGCTGGTAGACATTTCCAAGGCCCTGACCGGCAAGCTGACGTTGCCCCAGATCTATTTCTATCTCAATGAGCTCCATAAGCGCGGCCTCCTGGTAGAGGCTCACGGCGCGGAAGCGGGGGAGGAATCCGCCTTTTTCGAATCCTTCGACGCCAGTGCCGCAGCCGTTGATGCCCGGCGCCAAGCATTTTCGGTCAGTGCCAGGGCCGTGGGCGGTTGTTCCACGGCGGATCTGGAAGTCGCCCTCCGGACGGCGGGCTTGACGGTCGGCCGCAGCGGTGATTTCCTGGCCGTCCTGACGGACGACTACCTGCGGCCGGAGCTTGCCGAGATCAACCGGGAGATGGTGGAAAAAAAGCGGCCCTGGATGCTGATCAAACCGGTGGGAATGGTTCCCTGGATCGGACCGATTTTTCATCCGGGCGAGACGGGATGCTGGGCCTGCCTCGCGCAGCGCCTGAGAATGAACCGCCAGATGGAACGCTATATCCGGGACCGCACCGGCCGCGAAGGGCCGGTCATCACATCCCTCTCTGAGTTTCCCGCTGCCCGGGAACTGGCTTGCGACCTGGCCGCCTTGGGGATTCTCAAATGGCTGATCTCTTCCGATGCCTCGCGTCTGATGGGCAGGCTTGTCTCCCTGGATCTGTTCTGGCGGAAGTCGCAGGAACACGTCCTGGTCAGGCGGCCTCAGTGCGCCGTTTGCGGAGAGACCGCCGGCGTCGCGTTGGACGGCCCCGTCCCGGTCGTCTTGCAGGAGCGCAGGAAGATGTTCCGGGAGGACGGAGGCCATCGGACCCTGACACCCTCCCAGACCTTCGCGCGGTACGAGCATCACATCAGCCCGATCCTGGGCGCCGTGAGCGAATTGTTTCCCACCCTCGGCAACAAGAGTGAACTGACCCCTTCCTACGTGGCCGGCCACAATTTTTCCATGGGGCTGGACAGCATCGTATTCCTGAAGGAATCCCTGCGAGGGGTGAGCGGCGGAAAGGGCAGCACGGATATTCAGGCCAAGGTCAGCGGCCTTTGCGAGGCCATCGAGCGTTATTCCGGGATTTTCAACGGGGATGAATACGCCGTCCGGGGCACCTACAACGATCTGCGCCCCAAGGCGATCCATCCCAACATGTGCATGGGCTTCAGTGAAAATCAGTACCGATGCCGTGAGGCGCTGAACGCGGCATCCGCAAATTCCAGGTATGTTCTGATCCCGGAGCCTTTCGACCCGGACCTGCCGCTGGACTGGACACCGGTGTGGTCCTTGAACAGCAACCAGTTCTATTACCTGCCGAGCGCCTACTGTTATTATGACCATCCCGATTTCCGGCGTCGCCGCTGGTGCTTTCCGGATTCGAACGGGACGGCAGCGGGAAATACGCTCGAGGAAGCCATCCTGCAGGGCTTCATGGAGCTGATCGAACGCGATGCGGTGGCGCTGTGGTGGTACAACCGGGTGCGCCGGCGCGAACTCGACTTGGACAGCTTCGAAATGCCCTACGTCAAGGCCATCCGCGCCCATTATGCATCCCTGAACCGGGAGCTGTGGGTCCTCGATATCACCAGCGATTTTGAAATATCGACCTTTGTCGGCGTATCTCGGTGCACCGACAGGCCGGTGGAGAACATCATCATCGGGTTCGGCGCGCATTTCGACCCGAAGATCGCTCTGCTGCGCGCCATCACCGAAGTCAACCAATTCCTGCCGTCCGTATCCCTGCTCCATCGGGACGGGTCTACGAACTATCTCTTCGGAGACCAGCTGGCGCGCCTCTGGTGGACCACGGCGACGATTGAACAAAACGCCTTCCTCAAACCGCTCCCCGGGGAGCCCCCGCTGAGGTTCCGGGACATCCGCGATCACTCGAGCGATGATCTGCTGACCGATATCCGAATCTGCACGGAAATGACCCGAGAGCACGGGATGGATCTCCTGGTGCTCGACCAGACACGCCCGGATATCGGACTCAACGTGGTGAAGGTCATTGTACCGCAGCTCTGCCATTTCTGGCGCCGCCTCGGCAAGGAGAGGCTCTACGATCTGCCCGTCAAAATGGGATGGCTGCCGCGGCGCCTGACCGAGGGAGAGCTGAATCCGTTCAGCGTTTTCTTCTGACGGAGAAAAGATCCCGGCGCGTCTGGAAAGCCGGGGAGCGTAGCGGCAGACCTTTCGGGACAAAACCGGACCTCTCCCCGCGGCCGGTGTGGGTAACGGTCCGCCCGCAGCCGGGTTAGCGGATCAGCCCGACCCGCCGGCGCCACGCCTCGAAATCGCGGGTTCGACCCGTCATCACCCGTTTCCCGAGGCCGTTGCAGAACGCCACCGCCCGCTCCTCCCCCATTTGCCGGTACAGGTTCAAGGGATCGTCCAGGAGTGTCGGAAGGAAGTACTCCTCGCTCAGGGTGTGGATCTTTCCCTCGTGGATATCGGTGAGCACATCGTCGATGCAGTCCCAGGCCTGCTGCAAATCCATCCCCCGGTGTTTCCAGTCGGACCCCCACGGGATAGGCAGCGGCTGCCTGAATCGGCCGCTTCGCCAGAGGACGACCTTTTTCGCGGACGGGTTTTCCAATTCCAGCTGGAACCGGCGCATCGCTTCGGGCTGCATCACGGGAACAAGGGTGCCCTCGGTGAAATCGGGCATCCAGGGGACAACCGAGGTGATAAACGGGGCGGTCTCCCGCAGAAAATCCCTCGTCTCCCGGAAGAGCTCCCCCGTCTCCCCCGGAAACCCGGCGATGAACAGGCCGATCGTCATGATGCCGGCTTTGCGGCATTGATGGATCGCCTTCCGGTTTTCCTCCACCGTACAACCCTTGTTCATGTCCCTGAGAACCTGCCGGGAGCCCGATTCGAAACCGACATAGACGTATTGGCAGCCGGCCTCCCGCATCATGGCGGCCGTCTCTTCGCGGGCCAGTTCATTGGGCCTGGCATAGCAGCCCCAGCGCACCTTGCGATTCAAACCGGACCCCGACAGAAGCCGGCACAGCTTCTCGAGGCGCTGATGCGGGTGCGTGAACAGCGAATCCAGGCACAGAATGTCGGTGACCGACATTTCTTCGCACATCGAGCGCCAGTCCTCGAAAATGCGTTCGGGGCCCTTGCAGCGAAAGGTGCGGTTCCCCATGAGAAAGGGGTAATCGCAGAAGGCGCAGCGGAAGGGGCAGCCCCGCGCGCTCTCATAAAGGACATGGCCGCCCTGGGCCGCGGCCATGGCGCGGAAATCGGGAAGGGGAGCGAGATCGAGTTCGAGGGGGACAGGGGGCGCCGGCGACTGGTAAAGTCGCTGCCCCGTCCGCCAGATGAGTCCGGGGATTTTTTCGAGATCGACGGTCTCGCCCAGCGCGTGCCGCAGGACATCCCGGAACCGGCCTTCCGCTTCGCTTCGCAGCAGATAGGAAAAGCGGAGGCGCCCCAGTTCCGCATCCCGGAGTTTGAAAGCGCCGGGGCCGCCCAGAAAAATCGTCACCTTCTCCGGGATGGACCGGAGGAGGAAAAACAACCACGCGGGCGGCAGGTAGGTGGTGCTGAGGGCCAAAAATCCATAGGTGGAGAAAAGCTCGGGCGCCTTGAGGTTCCCATTCATATCAACCAGATCGCCGATTCCCATGGTTCGGGAAGGGATCCCGACCGCGGCCGCCTCCTGCTCCAGGATCAGTTCGGCCAGCCCCATCACGGCGGTGTGCGAGGGGCGGTGGTGGCGAACCGGGCTTGCTTTGAAAGGGTAATAGGGCGCAGGCGTCTCCAGCCGGAAAGCGGCATTGTCCCCGGGAGAAGCACTCTCGTCCTGGGCTCGGGCGAAAGGGAGGAGAAATCGCTCCAGCGAGCGGTTTTCAGCCTCCATCATGCGAATGCGCGGGTCCATGGTCCCGCCCGCGATCAACAGCCTGCTCATGGGCTCCTTTCTCCCCGCGGGTTCATTTCCGGCCGGAAGGAATCGTCTCGGCGCCCATGGCCTGAGCGGCCAACGGAGGAACACCGCCGGGTACGGAACCACGGGACATACGCTGCAGAAGGGCCAGCGTCATGGGGCCATCCGAAGCATAATACTTGGAGAGAAACCGCATATAGAGATTGAAATACCGGGTGATAAAGGCCTCTTTGGGCAGACGCGTCCCGGTCACCGGGTGCTGCAGATCGAAATAGTCCCAATGGGGCCGTCCGTTTGGCTGGCGTACGAGGATGGACGCATCATCGTATTGGGTTCCCGGCAAGGGGGTCCAGACCGTGAAGGAGGGGTGTTCGACCCGATTCTCCTCGATGAAGCGGGTCAGTTCGTCGAATTCACGATCCGAATAATCCGGGTGAACAATGAAATTGCACATCAGCTGAATGTCCATCCTGGCGGCGGCCTCCAGCCCTCGCAGCACCTGTTCCCGTTTCTGTCGCTTGCGGTAACCGATCGATTCCTCATCGAAGATGGTCTCCACGCCCAGCAGCAGGCGTTTCATGCCGATCTGCCGCCATCTCTGCATCACATCGCCCTGCCTGAGCATCGAGTCCACCCGGCAATAGGCAAAGTACTCTTTGTCGATTCCCGCCCTCTCGATCTCGTCGGCCAGGCGAAGCATCCTTTCGGCCTGAATGAACGGCTCGTCGTCCATGAGAAAAATATAGCGTTCCGGAATCGTACGCAGTTCGGCCACCACCGAGTCGCCGCGGCGTGTGACGTAGCGGCCGCCCATGATGCGCCACAGGGAACAGAAGGAACAGCGGTAGGGGCAGCCGATCGAGGTGCGGACCATGCCGATCGGCCGCATCCAATCGATGTAGTAGTCCTTCCGGTCGTCGCGGGCCAATGTCCGGTCGGGGCAGGGGATCGCGTCGAAATCAAAGGGCAGGGGGGGGCCACCGGAGCGAAAGGTCCCCTCGACACGGGTGTAGGTCCCGGGGATGGCCGCCGGAGGCGTTTGATCCGCCAGTTCGCGCAGGACGGCGCGAAAAGGGCGCGAGCCCTCCCCCACGACCACGTAATCGACCTCGGGCGCGAAGAAATCGACCGGTTCGAGCGTGGCATGATGCCCACCGGCGATGGTCCGGCAGGAGGGGACCCGTTCCTTGGCGACCCGGCACACTTCGAGACACCTCAATACGTGCATCGAATACCCAGTGACCGCCACCAGATCGGGCTGAAAAGAGTCCAGCGTCTCGTCGAGCAGGTCATGGTGGAGCCTCAGGTCGAGCAGCCTGACCTCGTGCCCTTCCCCGACGGCGACCGCACCCAGGTATTCGAGGGCGATGGGCTCGGCAATGGCGCCGGCATCCCCCCAGGGGATGACCTTTGTATTGGCGTTCGGGTAAACCAGCAGAACACGCATGGGCTCAACTCCAGACGGCGAAGGATCGCGCCGTCAGTGGTCGCAAAGGGATATCACGTTCCCCCTGATGCGCTCGCCAAGCAGATCGCAGGGGGGCCCTTTTCCGGCGTAGACCTGAAAACCGCGCGGTTTGGTCGTCAGCTCGATCACCCTCAGACGCTCCCTGCCGCTGAGCTGGCGGTAGCGCCCCACAAGCTCCCCGGAGTGAAGCAGGTCCTCCTCCCGGATGCAGTAGCCGCCGAGCTGGTCATCGGGTGTATCGCCCAGGTTGATGAATTTGACGTCGCTCTCCAGATTGATGAAATCGACAGCGGCCCAATCCTGCCCGGCGATTCGCAGCATCTGGAAGACCTCATCGAACCGGTAGGCATGGACGATCGGGTGCATGAAGGCGTCCGCATTGCCTTCCAGGGAGCCGGCGATCCCCTGCGGCCCGTAGTAGGTGGCTGGCAGCGCCAAGCCGAGAGCCTCCATCAGGGCCTGCCCTTGGGCCATGTCACGCCAGTTGTTCCGCCACAGGGTCAGGAGCAGTTCCCGCTGAATGAGGCGATCGCATTCACCAAAGGGATGATAGAACCACAGCGAGAGCAGCCCGCCGTCCTTGAGCACGCGGCAAAGATTACGGAGGCCTTTCAGCGGATCCTCCAGGTGATGGATCACCCCGATGGACTGGACCAGGTCGAATCGCTCCTCGAGATCCAGGGTCATCAGATCGCCGTGACGCAGCGTCACGTTGGGAACCCGGTATTCGGCCGCCAGACGCTCAGCGACCGCCAGCGACCCGCGGCTCAGATCGATCCCGGTAAAGCGGGTTTTCGGGAAGCTCAGTGCCAGGGCAATGAGCTTGTGGCCGGTGCCGCACCCCGCATCCAAAACGCGCCATCCGGAAATCGCGGCCGGGGGAAAGTGGACCCGCATCACGTAGGTGAAGACGAAATCGGGCCGGCTCTTTTCGAAGCCGTGCGGGAAGGGGTACTGCTCATACAATTGTCTGACGTCTTCGGTCAGTGCTTGATTCATGGACACCTCGCAGGGCGGTGCGATAACGGGCTTTCTATTCAGGTCTTTCATCCCATCCCCTGAGCCGCGCGGAGCAGCGACATGGACAGAAAGGGTTCGCCCACCAGCAGCGCCAGGCTGTGGCCCATGATCACCGGTGTCAGGCTGCGTTTTCCCCAGACAAAAAGACCGGAGAGGATGAGCCCGTAGACCAGGGAGGCCACAAAGCTGCCGATGATCCCCGGCAGGTTTCCCAGCCAGAGGCTGTGATACAGAGCAAAAAGCAGGCTCGAAGCGAGCACCTGCACCCCGGTGCGTTTCTGAAGGCGGCGAAGTTCCTCCATGATCAGCCCGCGCGTGATCAGGTCCTCGAAAACGGCGACCACGGCGCCGCCGACGGCGGTGTAGAGCCTCAGCCGGCTCATTTCGAACAAATCGGCGCCTGCGTCCAGCCGCAGATATCCCCACGCCCCGAACAGCCCCCAGGCCACTCCGACCACCACACCGATCGCAACGGGCCACCCCCTCGTCGGTCTGCCCAAACCCAGATCGCCCAGGCCTCTGCCCATTTTCCGCAGCCAGACCCAGGTCCAGGCAAAGACGATACCCAGGGCAGCGGCAAAAGCCAGAAGCTGCCAAGCCACCGCCGGACGGAGAGGCATGATCGCGGTCAAGTACCGCGGTACGGGCCCGAAACAGGGGCCCATCACGAGCAAGAGGAGCCCTGTAACGACCGCCAGGTTTGTCCGGGTTCCGATTCCGAAGGCAGACTCCCCGATCTTGACCTGCATAGCGCTTACCCCTCCGCCGTGGATCCTTCGTTGATACCTCATCTCAAATAACGTTCGTACGCGCCCTCTGAACCCCGACAAAACCTTCGAGGCAGGGACTGCCGAAAAATCCGTGGAACCTCCCGTAACTGTCCGGATCTTCATAATCCGGGGGGCCCCAGGGAAGGGGCAGTTTCTCACAGCCGGGAAAGAGGCTGGAAAAGGTCCTGTGAATAAGAACCGGGCCCTTGTAAGACATCGCCAGCGCAGGAAGCCACGAAGGGTTTTCCCTGAGTGCCTGGGCGCGCCATTCCTCGGCTTCCCGGTTCGTGATCATCCGGTCGGCCACTTTTTCGAAGAGTCGCAGGATCGACGTACTGCGGTAGAGAGGGCTTTTTTTCCTCCGGATGATTCCGCCGGGCAGGTATCCCCGCGCAATCTCCTTCAGAAGGGCCTTTTCATTGACCTCTGCAGTGCCCAGTCCGGAAATTCTGCGGCTCACCGGAGTGCTCAATACCATCTCGGCCAGCCCGGTGTCATAGTAGGCGGGTCTGGCCTCGATCCCCACCGCCGCTGTGACACCATCCTCACGGTGGCATTCGAACACGCCGGACTGCCTGTACAGATGGAGCAGGTTGGCCTCGACCCGCTTCGGGTCGAAGAGGTTCCAGACGAATTCGTAGCCCCCGAAAATTTCGTCCGCACCGCCGCCCGTCAGGATGACCTTTGCGGCAACCTCTCGCGCCATTTCGGCCGCCTTCAACCCGGCGATGCCCGCCAGAACGGAAAGATAGTTGGCGGAACCCAGGTTCGCGACCACCCGCTCCAGGTTGCTGCCGATGTAGGCTTCGTCGATGATTCCGATCCGGCTTTGAAGACCGAACTTTTCGGAGATCGTTCCCGCGTTTCCCATATCCGACGAGTCTCTGTCCTCGGTGGTAGAAACGGTGATGACGGCCTTCGGGGGCCTGGGACACGAGGCGCACACCACCGTGACCAGGGAACTGTCCATGCCGCCAAGCATCGTCACATAGTCCACCTCATCGGGGATTTTTTCGCGAATCGCATCGAACAAGACCTCGCGGATAGTTTCCGTGCTCGGCGCCGGCTCCCCGCATGGGATCCGGCCCCCGATGTCGTAATAACGATGGAAGTCGATCGCGCCGGATTTCGGATGGCAGACCAGCGTGTATCCCTGCGGGACGGCGCGTATGCCGGACGGTTCAACCGCGTTCTGGAGCAGAACGCCGATCGTGCTTCCCAGAATGAATTCGCCCTGCCCGTTCCACCCGTAAAAAAGCGGGCAGATCCCATGGGGATCCCTTCCGGCATGAAGGATCCCCTCCCTTCTGTCTTCGACCACATAGGCAAACTGCCCTTTGAATCTTGCCGGTGCCCGGGCGCCTTCATCCGCCACCGATTGCAGCGCCACTTCGGTATCGCCCGCCGTGCGAAAAGGGAACCCCCGCGATGTCAGCCGATCCCGCAGGGACCTGTAATTCCAGATCTCGCCGTTCAAGGCCGCACAGAACCGGCCGTCCCCGCTCTCGATGGGGGGGGCGGGGCCGTTGACGTCAACCGTGGCCAACCGGGCCAGCGCAAGCGCACCATAAAAGCCGGCCGGGTTCTCTTCCATGTCGGAATAGGCAATGTTCACGGAGTCCGGGCCTCGATGCGAAACGATTTCCACCGCCGCCCGCGCCCGGCGGGCAAGATTTTCACGCCGGCCGGTGTAGATTCCCGCTATTCCGCACATAGGTCCCCGGTCAGTCCTGCACTCACGTACTTGCGGACTTCTTCCTCAATCAGGCCGTATTCGCAAATCACCGGATCGATCACGCTCAGTTTTCGCGATGTCACCATATTGGTGCAGCCACAGCCGATTTTGCAGAAGGACGTATCCGGGCAATCCCGGTGATCCCGCTCCATGTGTTGTTCAAGAAGAGCGATCTCGGCGGCCAGGATCTCCAGGGCCTGCGGGTCCGGTCCCCGGTCGATGTTGCCGAGCCGATAGACCTTGTGGTCCGCAAAACAGCAGCAGGGATAGATGTCACCGCAGACATCCACTGAAAAATCCTGGCGGCCGAACCGGCACTTCCCACGCCGAAACAGCGTGTTCAAGTGATCGAATATATTGAAGTAAATTGCTTTCCCCTGCTTGCGCGACGCCAGATAGAAATCGGCCACTTTCAGGTACTCGCTCTTCAGGACCGGCAGCGAGTCCCGAAACCCGCTATGGGTGTAGTCAGGAGAAAAGGAGATGACGGAAAAGCCTTTTTCCAGGTAGAATTCTACTGATTTTGCGAGCATGGCGACGTTGTTGGGGCTGATGACCCTGACCACGTGAAGATAGGGGTTCCAGCGCAGCATGTGCGGGATATTCCCGTGGAGCATCTCGAAAGACCCGCTGCCGTAAGCGGTGCGGCGGTTGACGTCCTGGGCTTCCCGATGACCGTCGAAACTTACGGAATATTCAATGGATTGCTCGGCAAAAAAGGCCGCCATCTCCTCGGTCAGGAGGGTCCCGTTGGTGATGACCGCATACTCGATTTTCTTGCTTCGCCGCGAGGCTTCCTGCTTGCAGTAGGTGACGATCTCCCGGAGCAGTGGAAACTCCAGCAGGGGCTCCCCGCCAAAAAAACGGACCTTCAGGTGGTCGGTCCCCTCCAGGAACAGATCGACGGCCCTGCGCGCAACGTCCGGAGGCATGGAGAGCTTATTTTTCTCGCCGCTGTAGCAATAGCTGCACCGGAGATTGCAGTCCCTCGTCAGATGCAAATAGAGCACGATTTCCGTACAGGGATCTTTCAAGATCGTATTGTCCACATCAACACCGCCCTGTGTAAAGCGGATCAATGTTTCCTCGGGCGCGAGGCCGCCGACGGCTTCCTGGGGCCGCACGCCGTTATATCCGTTTTCGTGCATGCGGAGCCTCGCCACGCCTGATTCGATGTTGCCGGACAGGAAGCTCTCCAAAACGGTCATAGACGCGCCCATACCATCGGACGGTTTAAATGGCAACCTAAAATGATCCACCCCGCGATTTGGGTAAAGATACGATCATCCGGTCTTAATTGCTTGCATCCGAGGAAGAAACTATACTATGCTCCAAACGATCGCGTCTCCAGGCTGGGGCCAAATGGCGATTTACGCTGCTTCTTTATCAGTAATCATGGCCGACCGTT
>Ga0209835_1000990_pt1 | contig 16623 bp, 14 predicted proteins | sample LakKivwa52mmetaG_FD_184138 | JGI IMG/M metagenome (GOLD analysis project Ga0209835, IMG submission 184138) | Anoxic lake water microbial communities from Lake Kivu, Rwanda to study Microbial Dark Matter (Phase II) - Lake Kivu water 52m metaG... | ecosystem: Environmental > Aquatic > Freshwater >...
CTGCGGATGCTCAAGGCCTTCAAGTAATCATTACAGCAGCAGGCGGCGCCGCTCATCTTCCGGGCATGGTCGCATCCCATACCCAGCTGCCGGTTATCGGTGTGCCAATAGCGCTGAAAGAATTAGAAGGTTTAGATTCCTTACTTTCTATCGCTCAGATGCCAGCTGGAGTACCTGTGGCGACGGTGGGTATTGATAATGCAAAGAATGCGGCTCTATTAGCGGCTCGAATTCTTGCACTCTCTGATAGCAAGTTAAGTGCTAAGTTGAAGGCCTACAAAATAAAGATCAAAAAAGATGCTATTCGTAAAGGTAAAGGGATTAAATAAGTTTTAGGGTTGGCTGAAGGAGCTATAACTTCTCTATTTCTCTAGCCAAAAGCCAAAGTCTCGACCCGGTGATTAATAGTCACCCAACTCCGACATCCAAGTTTGCGTTTTGCAATTTAACCCCGAATATTCCGCGTGTCAACCGGGGTCTAAAGGGGTTAAATTTTTCCTTTTTGACCCTGTGGGTTGTGTAGGGATTGAACCTACGACCCGGTGATTAAGAGTCACCTGCTCTACCAACTGAGCTAACAACCCGAGATGCGGGGGAAACTATAGTGATGCGGAGGAATTCCCCCCAATTCCGCGAGGGATAGCTGCAATTGCAAGCCCCGCAGTGATTAGTGCGATTAATCCGAGCGTAATTCCCCATAATGTTCGATTGCCTTCAATCATGTAATAAGCGACTCCAAGGGCGATGAGATTTGCCATCACAATCGGACCTCTTCCATATCTCTTGCCACGCAGAATTCCTCGTCCGGCGAAGAAAAGCCCCGCTGCTCCAGCAATCAGGAAGATGATTTCAGCGATTACTGCGTCTAGCTCTTCTACTTCGGAGGTAACAGATCTTGCGAAGAGATAGATGGCCAGAGATATGAGGAATAGCGCCTCAAGATTGGCGAAAGCAGCCGCCCATTTCCTCACTCGCATATCCGAAGAATAGGGGATGAGAAATCACTTCTTTATCCCTTGACGGTGGTGAAGCCTTAGGGAGTGAGTGAGCTGATGTATGACAAATTGACGGGCTTAATGACCCCATTCCACTTTTATGAGAGCGCTAAGCGCGTTAAATCCTGGGCCAATCGAAAAGGTCAAGCTCTCGCCCTCATCGCGATTCGATTACCGGAGGTATCCGATGATGTTCTGGTTGATTGCGCCCGCAAATTAAATAGTGAGCTACGAGGTGGCGATTTGCTAGCGAGAATGGGAGAGCGGACTTTTGTATTGCTACTTTTGGGTGACGAAGAAGGCGCTGGGCATTTGATTTTTAGATTGGCAAACACAATAAAGCCAAAGTTGGATTTCTCAAGGACTTTCTTTAGTGAAGATGAAACTCTTGTTGAAGCGCTAAATCGATTAGGCGTTTGAGATAAATATGTTTTCGCGGTAGTACTTCATTTCCGCGATTGAATCTTGAATATCTCCAAGGGCTCGGTGATTTCCAGTCTTCTTGGGAGCAGCAAAATAAACTTTTGGATACCACCTTCGTGCCAGTTCCTTTATCGATGAGACATCAACGGACCGGTAGTGCAAGAAAGCGCCGAGCTTCGGCATATCTCTATTTATGAAGTTTCGATCCATACCAATTGAGTTTCCAGCAATGGGGGATTTCCCAGCTGCGGTGAAATTGGATAGGTATTCGAGGATCTTCTCTTCAGCAAAACTCATCTGCACGCCATCTTTGAGTTTTTCAAGGAGTCCAGATTCGGTATGCATCGCTCGTACCTCGGGGCTCATTCCATCTAACTTTGCTGTCTCTGTTTGGATTACTAGATCTATTCCATCACCTAAGACATTTAAGTTTTCATCAGTTACAAGGACGGCAATTTCAATTAAGGCATCTTTATCGAGGTCCAGCCCGGTCATCTCGCAATCAACCCAGACCAAGGGCGGGTTCTCGTTAGCCATGAGGCAAGGCTAGGGGCAGGCATGGGGAAGGTGAGATTTCACTGCTCGTTCACCTTCTGTTAACTATCTTTCCACCCCCGAACGGAGACTGGGTAGCAGTATCGTGCCGTGACCTTGATGGCAGAGAAGCAGATTCCAGCTCCAAGAACCATTACAACCAAGCCTAGAACCTCTGACAAAATCTTTCGGGGCGTAATTTTCGCGGGCGCACTTTCGTCGCTAGTAATTCTTGCTGCGATCGCAATCTTTTTAGGGCTTCGTGGTTTTGAAATCCTCGCTCGAGAAGGACTCTCCTTTGTTACTGGATACGAGTGGTTCTCCTCAATCAATTCAGATGGAACTGCTGGCGAAGATCCATCTGTTTACGGTATAGGCGCGATGCTCATAGGAACAATCGTTACGGCCCTAATTGCCGTAGCGATTGGCGTTCCGATCGCGATCGCTGCTGCTCTCTATCTCAACTTCTACTCACCAAATGCAATTAAAGGGTTTTTGGTCGGTGTGATTGATTTGATGGCAGCATTTCCATCAATTCTCTTCGGGCTTTGGGGCTTCAATATTCTCATGCCTAGTGGAGAGTACTGGGCAAAGCTCCTCCATAAGTATCTGGGATGGATACCGCTATTCGATGTATCAACACCTTTCTTTTCTAGATCGCCATTTATCGCTGGACTAGTTCTGGCAATCATGATCATTCCGATTGTTACTTCAATTGCGCGTGAGGTTTTCTCCCAGACCCCGCTTGATCGAATTCAGGCGGCTTACGCACTTGGTGCAACCAAGTGGACCATGATCCGAGCCGTTGTTCTCCCGTTTGGTTACAGCGGCGTTGTTGGCGGCGCGATGTTGGGATTAGGTAGAGCAATGGGAGAAACCGTTGCCGTATTCACCGTTCTAAACATCATTTTCCAGGCGAATTTCCAGATACTTCTTGGCGCTGGCGGAAACGTTGCATCACTAATTATTTTAAAGTTTGGCGAGGCCTCAGCCGAGGAAATCAAGGCTTTGATGGCTGCTGGCTTAATGCTCTTCTTGCTTACGCTTCTTGTAAATATGTTGGCAGATCTCTTGGTTAATCGAACCGTAAAGCAGGGCCGATAAACATGAGCACCGCTACTTTGAACTATCCAAAACCACAAAAACCGTGGCGACCGAAGCAGCGAGATTTAGTACCTACATATCTAGGAGTCATTGCGACTCTACTGGGAACCTGGGCGCTCGTTGAATTTACTGGTCTGGCCGGAAAGTTGGGCGCTTTTGGTGCAGCAGTGTTGTGTACAACGGTAGTTTCAACGTTTCTCGCGGGAAGAAGCCGAGGTAAGCAAGCTGCGAAGAATGCCGCTGTCGCTTCTCTCATAACATCTCTAGCCCTCCTTGCGATGTTTCCAGTTATAAGCATTCTTGGGACTGTTTTGGTGAGAGGTACTAAAGGACTTTATACCGGTTTCTTCACTACCGACATGGGCCTGGCAAGCGTTAACGATCCCTTGAATGTCGGTGGAATTCTTCATGCAATAGTTGGAACTTTCCTGATGATCGTGATTGCTACTGTAATTTCGGTACCGCTTGGAATTTCCACAGCGATTTATTTGACTGAAATTCGTGGTCCAGGCTCTCGATTGATTCGCTTCCTGGTTCAGGCCATGAGTGGAGTCCCTTCAATCGTTGCTGGACTCTTCATTTACTCGGCAATTATCACTGGCTCGGGAAGAGGGTTTAACGGACTATGGGGCGCACTCGCTCTAGCAATTCTCATGTTGCCAACGGTTGCTCGTACTGCCGAGGAAGTTTTGCTATTGATTGCGGAAGACTTGCGTGAGGCGGGTCTAGCTCTAGGAGCAACCCAATGGCGCACCGTTGCAATGGTCGTTGTACCTGCCGCTAAGAGCGGATTGATTACTGCGATGATCCTTGGTATCGCTCGAATTGCCGGAGAGACCGCTCCTCTACTCTTCACCACCGGTGGAGGCGATGCCACAAATTTAAATCCAGTAGATGGCGTTATGGGTTCAATTCCATTTGCTATCTGGAAGGCGCTTATTTCCGGTTCGGCTGAATCTAATGCTCGTGCCTGGGCATCAATCTTGGTTCTTTTGGTCCTTGTAATGATTCTGTTCTTTTCAGCACGACGCTTGGGGAAGGCTAGGAGATAAAAATGACAGATAACGTGAAGCCATCATCGCTGGCAAGCATCGCCGCCGGAAACGCTAATCGGGTGCCTGGCAAGAATGCGCTTGGTACCGGCCTTGAGGCTCGAAGTGTGCACGCGTGGTTTGGCAAGAACCATGCTCTCGCAAATGTCTCGTTGGATTTTGCCGCCGGAACTGTTACAGCTCTTATTGGCCCTTCTGGATGTGGAAAGTCAACTTTCATTAGAACGTTAAATCGAATGCATGAGTTCATCCCGACTGCGGCAATGGCGGGTGAAGTGCTCTTGGATGGAAGAGATATCTACGCCTCTGGCGTTGATGTTACGAAGATTCGCCTAAAAATCGGAATGGTCTTTCAAAAGCCAAATCCATTTCCTTCGATGACCATTGGTGAGAATGTTTTGTCCGGTTTAAAGCTAGCTCAACTAAAGCAGAGCAATAAAGAAGAACTGATGGAGGAGTGCCTCGTACGTGCTGGACTTTGGAATGAGGTTAAAGATCGCTTAGGCGCTCATGGAGGATCGCTATCTGGAGGGCAGCAACAGAGATTGTGTATCGCGAGATCACTTGCAGTTAACCCTCAAGTGTTGCTGATGGATGAGCCGTGCTCCGCTCTCGATCCTGGATCCACGCTGAGAATTGAAGAGACTATCCGTGAGCTCTCGGAGACTATGACAATCATCATCGTCACACATAACATGCAACAGGCTGCTCGAATTTCGGATTACACCGCGTTCTTCCTAGCCGATGGTCATCCAGGAATGATGATCGAGACTGGGCCAACGAGCCAAATTTTCTCTAATCCAAAAGATAAGCGGACTGAAAACTACGTGACCGGGCGGTTCGGCTAATACCAACTGTTCACCTTACGTTTCCATTTCGTTTAGCAGGAGAATCACTCTAGTTACTTCGGGTTTTCTAGGTTTCTCACACGTTCCCGTTCAAAGAAAAGGAGACCAAATTGGTCCGCAAGACACTCTCGAAAGTGGCGATCATCGCCGCTGTCTTCTCACTGATAGCAGCCCCAGCCCACGCAGTCAATCTCGTAGGTGGCGGCGCTTCATTCGCAAACCCAATTCTCGATGCCTGCAAAGCTGAATATGCACGCTTCTCAGGCGATAGCTATGTCTATAACTCCCTCGGTTCCGGTGCTGGTCGCTCCGGTATCGATAAGGGTGATTACGACTTCGGTTGGTCTGATACGCCGCACTTAGGATCAACAGCTCCAGCATCGATGATTCATCTTCCAGTAGTTGCGGCACCTGTTGCAATTCTTTACAACATTCCTGGAGTGAGGGGCCAAGTTCACCTTTCGCCGACAACTCTTGCAAAAATCTTGTCACGCGAAATTACGAAGTGGAATGACCCAGCAATCAAGGCAGACAATGCGCGAAATGTTAAGTCGCCTCTTTTTGAAACAGTTCGTACCAAGACCACTGTTGGCGGTGTAACAACCTTTACAAATGTCGTAAAGAAGGATGCCAAGGGCAATCCCGTAGTAAAGCGCTACACGCAAAAGCGCATTAATACACGTCTTCCAAATCTCGACATCGTAGTAATTTATCGCGCGGACTCCTCTGGTACTTCGGGAATCGTCACAAATTACCTACGTGCAGTCGTTCCAACCGTCTGGACTAAGAACGGTAACAACGACTTCGCTGCTTCATTCCCGGGCAATATCAATGCCCCAGCGAACATTGGAAAGATTCAGAGCGCTCGTGGCTCTGAGCTAGTTTCAGCGCTCGCAGCGAAGACTCCTGGTGCAATCACATACGCCGAGAAGGACTACGCAACCAAGAACAATCTTGGCTTTGCGAAGCTCTATAACAATGCTGATGTCGCTGTAGATCCAGGCGCTGCCGGAACTTCGGCCTTCCTTGGTTCTGCAACATTCAATGAAGCAAATGGAACCTTGAACTTGGATTACAAGACGACTAATCCACTTGCCTACCTTCTTGGCTCGACTTCTTATGCACTCGTTCTCACAAACTATCCAAACAAAGAGAAAGCTGCAGCTGTTAAAAAGCTAATGACTTTCGTGTTGGATGAGTGCGCGAAGCGATTCCCACAAACTGAGTTCGCAGTTATTGATGGTCCTCTTTATGACTTCAATAAGCGACTAATTGCACGGATTGGTTAATTGCTTCGAGGGGGTAATTAACTGAGCAACACGATTAGAGGCCGGAGAAAATTTACTCCGGCCTCTAAATCATTATGGTGAGAAAAATTGTAGAGTGTGCTTGTGCGCCTCGGAGTTCTTGACGTTGGATCAAACACAGTCCATCTTCAAGTTGTTGATGCATTCTCCGGAGCACGCCCAAATCCAACAACAAATTTAAAGATTGAATTAAGACTCTCAGAGTTCTTGAGTTCAGATGGATTCATAGCGGCTGAAGGTGTTAAGCAGCTTCGAAGTGCCATTAAGGAATGTGTTGAAGAAGCAAGGAAGGTAAATTCTGAAGAACTCCTGCCATTTGCTACATCGGCTCTCCGTGAAGCGCGAAATGGAAGCGAGATTATCTCTGATTTAAATAATGAGTTTGAAATAGATCTACAAGTCCTCTCCGGAGAAGAAGAGGCGCAAATAACTTTCTTGGCCGCGCGACGTTGGTATGGCTGGTCGAGTGGTCGATTGTTGGTTGTAGATATAGGTGGTGGATCATTAGAACTTGCTGTTGGTGTTAATGAATCAGCTGATATTGCGCTCTCATTGCCACTCGGAGCATCGAGATTGACCAAGAGCCATCTTGAAGGCGATCCCTTCACGAAGAAATCGATTAGGAACCTTCGCGATCACGTCGAATCTCAACTATCCGAAGTTCTGCCTGCAATACTGCAACACCAAGATACAGATCGAGCGATAGCTACAAGTAAGACTCTAAGAACGTTGGCCCGCCTAACAGGGGATTGGGCTGACGGAAGTGGGAGATCTTTAGAACTTGAAGGATTAAGAAAGATTCTGCCGAAACTCTCAGAAATGAATCAAGAGGAGCGAAGCGAGCTACCAGGTGTTTCTAAGTCGCGCGCACGACAAATAGTTGCTGGAGCTTATGTTGCAGAGAGCGTGATGCGAAGCCTTGATATCGAGTCTCTAGAAATATGCCCTTGGGCTCTTCGTGAAGGAATCGTCTTGAAGTGGCTGGATTGGATCAAGCAATAACGGGTGCTGCTAGATGATCGACAGCAATAACTTCTTTTCCAATGTGATGAAGAATCCAGGCCTCACCTGGCTTTAAAGCCGCTTCAGAGACTTCAAACCCTTGCTTTGAGTACTTCTCTGATAAGTATTTGGGCAGAATTGGATTATGCCCACAAACCAAAGTTGTGTGGTCGTTCTCAAGTAAGCGGTCTATGTATTTTAAGGTCCGCTCGGGATTCTTGGAAAAAACATACTCAGTCAATGAGTCAGTAAAGAAATAATCCAGCGAAAGAGCCCTTGCTAAGGGGTTTATGGTTTCGTAACATCTAACTGCACTTGAAGAGTGAATCTCTTTAATGCCAAAGGGAATAAGCGAACTAATCAAGCGTTTTGCCTGTTGCTCACCGATTGAAGATAAAGGACGATCTAGATCTTCACTCTGCCAATCTTCTCGAGCCACAGCTTTCGCATGGCGGAGAAGAATCATTGTCTTTGAATCGAGTTCAGTTTTTAGAAAACGTTCCAATATCTCCTTATCGCTCTCGCGAGTGAGCTCGGACTGGGCTTGGGTTACTCCAAGCCAAGAGATTCTGTCTACTTCGAGCGGATTGGGTGAACCAACTTCTTTCAAGAACTTTGCACTCCAATATTCAACTCTTTTGCGCGCCCCTTCAGTTTCGTACGAAATCTCTCCTAAGGATTGTTGGAAGCGAACTTCAAATCCAGTCTCTTCAACTGTCTCGCGATAAGCGCAAGCAATCGCGCTCTCGCCTTGCTCTTGTTTTCCCTTAGGAAGAGTCCAATCGTCGTACTTGGGGCGATGAACTAGAGCTATTTCAATCGCACCCTCTAAATTTCGACGCCAAACAACGGCACCGGCAGCACTAATCTCACTCATTTCTGGCACGTGCCTGATCCATCAATACGTCATGTAACTCAGCGAGCCGGCCTTCACTATTACTATTTTTTCTAATCCAACTACCACTCGACTCGAGCTCCCAATGACTTATCTCTGGGCTTGAATACAAATCGAGAATCTGACCGATTTTTGCCCTATGTTCCGGCTCCTCAATTCTCACAAGCGCTTCAATTCTTCGATTTAGATTTCGATCCATCAGGTCCGCGCTACCAATCCAATACTCATCCGCGCCATCGTTATGGAAATTAACTATTCGAGAGTGCTCGAGAAAACGCCCAAGAAATGAACGCACAACTATGTTCTCGGACTTTCCAGGTAATCCAGGCTTGATGGAACATATACCTCTTACATTCGCTTCAATCTTTACTCCGTTAATTGATGCCTCATACAACGCATCCACAAATTCTTCATCAAGTAGCGCATTCAATTTGAGTCTAATTCGTGCGGGCTTGCCCGCTTTGGCGTTATCTATCTCGCGATTAATCCGTTCAAGTAGCCCTTTTCTTAGTCCTTTAGGAGCTACCAGTAATCGCTCAAAATTCTCCTCACGTACAAATCCTGAAAGTTGGTTAAATAGACGAGATAAATCTTCACATAATCTTGCATCTGCACTTATCAGACCAAAGTCTTCGTATAGTCGAGCAGTCTTGGGATTGTAATTTCCAGTTCCAACATGACAATAACGTTGCAAGTGGCCATTCTCTTTTCGAACCACAAGCGATAACTTCGCATGAGTTTTTAGCCCCATAAGTCCGTAAACAACATGTACGCCGGCCTCTTCTAGCTTTCTCGCCCAGCGCAAGTTTGCCAATTCATCAAAGCGAGCCCTAATTTCAATTACCGCCAGAACTTGTTTTCCAGCAGCTGCAGCTTCCAGAAGCGCCTCGATAATCGGAGAATCTCCCGACGTTCTATATAGAGTCTGCTTTATCGCAAGAACCTTTGGGTCGATTGCTGCCGTCTCAAGAAAGCGGACCACAGTTGAGTTAAATGAGTCATAGGGGTGATGAAGAAGTATCTCGCCCTTCTTTATAGCGCTGAAGAATTCATCCGCCTCCGCTTCTTCCAACTCTGGAAAGGGTTGTGGCAGCGATCCTCGAAATGGCGGGAATTTGAGTTCGGGTCGATCTAGGTCTGCGATGAAATTAAGGCCGGTAAAGTCAAGTGGGCCCCGACTCTTAAAGACCTCTCGGTTTGTGATTTCCAATTCCGCCACTAGTCGCTCAAGCAAGTCAGCTTTGATGTCATCTTCGACTTCAAGGCGTACTGGTGGGCCGAATTTTCTCCGTTGCAGCTCTTGCTCCATCGTCTCTAAAAGGTTGTCACTCTCTTCCTCCTCGAGATCTAGGTCCTCATTTCTAGTCAATCGAAATGCGTAATAGTCTTCGATGAACATTCCAGGAAAGAGCTCTTCTAGGTGAGCGGCTATAACTTCTTCTAAAGCGATAAAGCGATTGTTAACTTGATTATTGACAACTACAAAGCGGGGCAAAGTATTTGGAACCTTTACGCGAGCGAAAAATTCCTCTTCTGATTCAGAGTTACGAACCAGCACCGCAAGACTTACCGATAACCCTGAGATGTAGGGAAATGGCCTAGATGGATCTACAGCAAGTGGTGTGAGGACTGGAAATATGGAGGAGTCAAATAGTTGTTTTACATATTCCCGTTCGCTAATGGTTAAGTCATGCCATCTAACAATGTGAATATTTTGGCGAGCTAATTCGGGCAATAGCGTTCCGTGCCAAGTGTTATATTGTCTTTCAACGAGATTCTTGGATTTCTCAAGAATCGATTCAAACAATTGGACCGGTGTGAGCCCAGAGAGATTCTGTGAACTCAATCCAGATTCAACCTTGAGCTTGACCGAAGCGGCTCGAATCATAAAAAAGTCGTCAAGATTTGAGGAGACAATGGCCATAAAGCGGACTCGTTCGAGTAGTGGCAGTTCTTCATCCTCGGCCAGATCCATCACCCTATTGTTGAAATCCAGCCAACTTAGCTCTCGATCTACATAGGTCGAGGAATCAATATGCGTAAATGCCTTCATTACGGAGAGAGTGTTCTATCCATAGGTGAACTTTGTATGAACTAATAGGTGGGAAGTGGTGAACAGACCTTGTTCTCTTGATGTTTACTATCTTTCAAATCCCTATTCATATTTGCTTCGTATGTTGGCAACATGGAACGACCCGCTGTAATCATGGTTACAAGTAATGGAGTCGGGGCCGGCCATTTAATACGCGCCAGCGCTATCGCAAGAAGGCTTAATGAAAATTCTCGCCCAATTATTCTCTCGATGGCTTACTCAGTTATCGAAGTTTCAAAAGCTCTAGGTATTGAATGTGAATTTGTACCGGGTCGCGACAAGGGCTTAATGGTGCGACGTAAGTGGGATAACTATCTTAGAGATCGCTTAGTGGCCCTAATTGATGAGACCAGTGCGAAAGTTGTCACCTTTGATGGCGTCGTTCCATATCCCGGATTAATCGCCGCAAAATTCCGCAGACCAGATGTGAGCTTTATTTGGATTCGGCGTGGAATGTGGCAGAAGAAGCCCCAAGGGATTGCGCTATCACTGCAATCAAAACTCATGGATTATGTGATTGAGCCCGGGGATGTGGCACGCGAATATGACACCGGGCCTACGAAAGAACGGAATGAAGCGGTTGTAACTTCACCGGTTTCACTTTATGACCCAGAGAAAACGCTTTCCAAGAAGGATTCTCTTAGAACGCTTGGCCTAGAGAAGAACCGGACCACTGTTCTGGTGCAACTAGGAGTCGGCGAAAGAGATTTAGATGAGCGCGTGTCAGCGGTACTTAAAGGTCTTTCTAATTGGCCCGACCTTCAGATAGTCATGGCCAAAGAGCCAAAAAATCAAAGAGGTGAGTCGTTGATACCTAAGGGTGTAGAGGTGCAAGTCATTCGGCACTTTCCTTTGGCCGATGTCATTCACGCTTTCGATGCGATCGTCTGCGCCGCCGGTTACAACTCCGTTCATGAAGTCATTCCCGCAAAGATTCCAACGCTATTGATTGCAAATAACCGCGGGACTGATGATCAACTTGCTCGCGCTAGATGGTGTGAAGACTACAAATTGACCCTTTTTGCAAATAACGAATCTTTAGCAGAGATAGAGCAGAAGGCCAAGGAGCTGATTGAGCCAGAAAATCTCTTAAGACTTACTCAAATGTGTCAGAGAATGCCAAGTTTCAGTGGGGATAAAGACATCGCTGCCATGATTTCCATTCTCACGAATTCAAGTGTTTCATCGCTGATTTTAAAGCGCATGAGGTATCAACGATTTATCGCACAATCAGAATTGGAGCGAGGAATCGGACACATCATAAGAAGGTTTGCCAACTCAATCTTGCGATCGGCGGCGCTGGCATTTAGAACTTTATTTCCTCATAAAGAACAAGTCACACCTGAGTCAGAGGTCACGTTTTCCGACTCTCTGGATGAGAAATTCTGCGCTCCGCGAATTAGAGGCAATACCCGATTTGAACACCTTCTTGCCGGCTCAAGTGATACCTATTTCAAAACGCGTATTCAAATCGCCTTGAAGGCTTATGAAGCAAATCAGGATTCGCTAACACGTCATGATTCAAGTGGAACACTTGGGTCAATCCCCTTTAGCTCTGCGACTATTTTGAGATAACTTTCATTAAATTTTTTCACATCAGAAACTTCTTCTTGCCAACGCCCTCGACTCACCTTTTCAGGCGTTACTTCTGCTTCAAAATATTTTTGCAACTTGCTTTCATTCTCCAAACCGAGGAATGAAAGAATCCTATTTAGGCTCTCACTACGGTTATGAATCGCAAGGTCTTCCAAGGAAATCGTAAGTACTCTTGAATCTAACTCATTTGTATTCAACAAGATTCGCCTCATCCGACGCCGATACCAAGTGAGGCCTTCATCATATGTTCTTGGCCCCCAATGCTCGCGGGTTACCGAGGAAATTACATCACGGCCATCTCGGACCATATGGATAAATCTTGCACCAGGCAGAAAGGGGGCTAACTCGTTAGAGCGAAAAAGGTTTATAGGAGTGGTATCTATCCACAAAGGTTTCCCACTAGCTCTCTTTTGAGTTTCAACAAAAGCACGTAAGAAGTTCGCTGGCGCCAATTTCCTATTAAGTTTCCAATCTGATTTCATCTTGCTATACAGCGTTTTTAACTCTTCAAGTTCGATGCCTTGAATCAAACCTGCAATCTCACCGACTTTAGGATCGCGCTCCCACCAATCATTGAATAATCGATATCGGAACCTCTCCAGATGAAGCCGGTCTGTGATCAGGAGGCGCTTGTATCTCCCCACTCTTTTCCCGAGATAGAGGTCAAGCAGACCATTTCCGTATGTGAGCATCTTTATTTCAGCAGGTCTTGATAGTCCGACTTGTGAATGTCGAGAGAGAAGTTTTCCAATAATTGTCGTGCCACTTCGGCCGGTACCGCCAGAAAGAATTACGTCCGAAAAATCTAGGCTGGTCTCGTGCATGGTCAGAGGCTACAGAGAAGTATTTCCGAATCTCTTACTTCCACTCGAGTTTGTAGAACCTACCTTTACATTTAACCCACTGTTAACCCACTTTAATTGAGACTTCGGTCATCAAACTAACTCCTCGTAAGGCCATCACCACAACTTTGATTTTGTCCCTCGTACTCTTGCTTGGGAACACTTTGCCGGCAAAAAGCAATTCTGAACCTTTTACCATCACTGAGTTAAGTCGAATTGTCTCTGGCGATGGTGAAGGGGGAGCGGAAATACCCACCTATCACGCTGCGAGTAAGAGACTCTTCTCAACAAACGGAGCAAGAAATACGGTCGATGTTTATGACTTGAGTGATCCAACAAAGCCAGTCCGAATCAACCGAGTGGAACTCAAGAGTTTTGGAACGGATGTTACAAGTGTTGCAGCTGGCAAAGATGTCATTGTGGCCGCTGTTCACCGAGGCGAGACCTTCGCTGCTAATGGCACGCCAACAACTCCTACGGGTGTGTTAGTGGTAATGGATGTGAACGGAAAAGTTCTAGCCACACCAGATTTAAAAGGTGTTTTGCCCGATGCAGTTATATTCACACCGTCAGGAACTACGGCATTAGTTGCAATAGAAGGTCAACCTGTTTGCGCCAAAGATGATCTTGCAACAACTGCGAACGAAGCGACGGACTACACAAAGGCGCTTGATCCACTAGGCGGAGTTTCAGTAGTTGACTTAACAAATCCAACTGCACCGGAAGTGACATTCGTTGGCTTCAAGGGATTTTCCGTTAGTGAATTACGAGCTAAAGGTTTAGCCCTTTCAACAGTTGTTAATGATGCTGCAAAAGATCTCGAGCCTGAATACATTGTGGCTTTAGATGATGCCAAGGCATACGTAACAATTCAGGAAGCAAATGGTTTAGGCGTATTGGATATTGAGAATGGTTCTTGGCTTGAAGTTCGAAAAGCATTTGAATCAAAGTTGACCGCGACTCCAATTGATACTAGCGATAGAGATTCTGGCAGAGGTCCCCGTTCCTACATCAATGTCGTTGGCGCAAGCCAGCCAGATGCCATAGCAGGGTTCAAGATAGGTTCAGGCCATTACTTATTGACGGCTAACGAGGGTGATGCTCGAGAGTACACATGTCTCAATGAGGATCTGCGTGGCTCTTCGCTCAAAGTTGATTCACGTAGATTCCCAGACTGGAAGACGTGGTCAGCAAATGCTGAGTTAGGTCGCATAAAAGTTAACCCCAATGCCGGTGATCGTGATGGGGATGGAGACATCAACACGATCCACCTAAGAGGTTCACGCTCTATGACCATGTACCGCAACGGAGTTCCAATTTGGGATAGTGGAAAGCTTCTTGAAGATATCCAGATAAGTGCATTTGGTGTGGCAAACATAAATGGTTCGCACGCACTTTCTGCAGATAAGACAACTGTTAACTACACACCACAGGATCGCTCCGATGACAAAGGCTCTGAGCCAGAAGGTGTTGCTGTAGGAATGGTTGGTAACTCTCGGATTGCAATTTTAGGACTTGAGAGAATGAGCGCCTTGGTTGTATTCGATGTTTCAACTCCACGAGAGCCAACATTTCTTAAGTGGATTCAAATGCTCCCAACAACTCCAACTCCGGCAGCCCAAGCAACCGCTTGGTCACCCGAGGGAGTGATTTTTATTCCTGCTGATAAGTCTCCTAATGGCAAGGCTCTCTTCATAACTAGCTATGAGTTGAGCGGTTCATTATCGATTCATCAGATTGAAGAAAAGAAGTAACGATTTAAATTCACCTGCCGGGTAAGTGCATCCTGCGCGCCCGGCAGGAATCGAACCTGCGACAACCCGCTTAGAAGGCGGGTGCTCTATCCGACTGAGCTACGGGCGCAATAGCTTGAATTCTAGCGATTGTGCACAGGGCAAGAGTCAGTTGGTACCACGGTGATACCTTTTGCGAGTGAGCCAAAATTCAGTGCGTGAGAAGAGATTAAGAGAAGCAATTGCATTGGTAGCGAAGGAAGACAAAGAACTCCTCAAGCGATTAGCCCAGTAGTGGAGTCGGTCGACTGTCTAGCCCCCAAAGAAATCGAGCCGCACATTAAAAAGGGCAAGGCCCAGTAAAGGGCCGCGATAGGGTTTCGCCTCGTGGCAGAGTTCATTTATACGATGAAGAAAGTGCGCAAAGCGCACGGCGACAAAGTCATAATTGATGATGTAACCCTGATGTTCTTACCGGGCGCCAAGATCGGCGTTGTTGGCCCAAATGGTGCAGGTAAATCAACAGTCCTTCAGATGATGGCGGGTTTGCAACAACCTTCAAATGGCGAGGCTTATTTAACTCCCGGCTATAGCGTCGGAATTCTTCTGCAAGAACCCCCACTTAATGATTCAAAGAACGTTCTTGAAAATGTGCAAGAAGGCGTTGCCGAAACGATGGCGCTCCTTGCTCGCTTCAATCAAGTTTCAGAAGAGATGGCAAGCCCTGATGCGGACTACGACAAGCTCCTTGCTGAGATGGGAAGTTTGCAAGAGAAGTTAGATCACTTAAATGCTTGGGATTTAGATTCACAACTAGAACAAGCCATGGATGCGCTTCGTTGTCCGCCTCCTGATGCAGATGTAAGAGTTCTATCCGGTGGCGAGCGTCGTCGCGTTGCGCTCTGTAAGTTGTTGCTACAGAAGCCAGATTTATTACTTCTAGATGAGCCAACTAACCATCTTGATGCTGAATCTGTGCTCTGGTTAGAGCAATTCCTCTCAAAGTACGAGGGAACTGTCGTTGCGATTACCCACGATCGTTATTTTCTCGACAACGTCGCCCAATGGATTCTTGAGTTGGATCGTGGTCGCGCCTATCCCTATGAAGGAAACTATTCGACCTACCTTGAGACCAAAACTGCCCGCTTAAAGGTTGAAGGTCAGAAAGATGCGAAGCGAGCCAAGCGGCTTGCCGAAGAGCTTGATTGGGTCCGCCAAAATGCAAAGGGTCGCCAGGCAAAGTCAAAGGCGCGTCTTGCTCGCTATGAAGAGATGGCGGCCGAAGCTGAGAAGGCGCGCAAACTTGATTTTGAAGAGATTCAAATTCCGATGGGCCCGAGGCTTGGAAATATAGTCGTTGATGTTGAGGGCTTGAGTAAAGGTTTTGGCGATCGATTATTGATAGACAATCTTTCATTCTCGCTACCTCGGAATGGAATTGTTGGAGTTATTGGTCCAAACGGTGCGGGAAAGACCACGCTCTTCAAGATGATTCTTGGCCTTGAGAAACCAGATTCAGGAAGTATAAAAGTTGGCGAGACGGTAAAGATTTCTTATGTCGACCAGTCTCGTTCTGGGATTGATCCAAAGAAATCTCTCTGGGAAGTTGTCTCAGATCGTTTGGATTTTATGAAAGTGGGACAAGTTGAGATGCCTAGCCGAGCTTATGTTTCAGCCTTTGGTTTTAAGGGACCTGATCAACAGAAACCTGCAGGGGTTTTGTCTGGTGGAGAGCGAAATAGATTAAATCTTGCAATGACTTTAAAGATGGGTGGAAATCTTCTATTACTTGATGAGCCAACCAACGATCTTGATGTTGAGACTCTAGGCTCGCTTGAGAATGCGCTTTTGGATTTTCCAGGGTGCGCTGTTGTTATCTCTCACGATAGATGGTTCCTAGATCGTATTGCGACCCACATTTTGGCTTATGAAGGGGACTCACAATGGTTCTGGTTTGAAGGAAACTTTGAATCATATGAGAAGAACAAGGTTGATCGACTTGGCCCTGAAGCAGCTCGCCCGCATCGCGTTACGTATAGGAAGTTAACTCGATGAAATATTCACATAAGGCATTTGTGAGATGGGATGACCTTGATGCGATGGGTCATGTGAATAATGCAAAGTATTTAACTTTTGCCCAAGAAGCTCGTTTCGAGTGGTCGCATATGCAACACCAAACGAAGGGCGAAAAGCCCGGAAT
>Ga0209835_1000991_pt1 | contig 16614 bp, 15 predicted proteins | sample LakKivwa52mmetaG_FD_184138 | JGI IMG/M metagenome (GOLD analysis project Ga0209835, IMG submission 184138) | Anoxic lake water microbial communities from Lake Kivu, Rwanda to study Microbial Dark Matter (Phase II) - Lake Kivu water 52m metaG... | ecosystem: Environmental > Aquatic > Freshwater >...
AAACCACTCGCCTGCAGGGTGCGGGTGCGTTCGGCATCCAGCCGCGCCAGCCGCAACTCGGCAGCCACCGCAGCCAGATCCGCCTCCGTTCCTTGTTGGCTCTGACGCAGATCGGCCGGATCGAGTTGTGCCAACACCTGGCCCGCTTTGACCGTATCGCCAACTTCAACAGAGCGCATCGCTAACTTGCCGTTCACCCGAAAAGCCAGCGCGACCTCATGGCGGGCGCGCACCTCACCGGCAAACTGGCTCAGCGCCGCGCCCCCGCCCAAATGCACTGTCTCGGTCAAAACAAAGCGCGGCGGCGCCTTGGGCGGCGGTGCCTCACGGCCACAGCCCGACAAGACCAGCGCCAGTAACGACGCCCAAACAGTCATCCAAACAGCCGTATTCATCACTTCTTTCCCCATAGGCCCGAGCGGGTTTTATGGTTGTTATTTTGCGATATTTCGGCTACGGTTAGCGCATTGTCTGGGGTGCTGACTTGATAAATATCTGTCGGTCGGCTGAGAACACACCCATTGAACCTGATCCGGGTCATGCCGGCGGAGGCAGCGCAATAACCGGGCCCTCGGCCCGACCGCCACCTCTCCCGTTCATGCCCTCCTTTGGAGCTACCATGAACGCCGCCTTGCCCTCATCTGCTGCCACGCCCACAACTGTTACGCCTTTAGCTGCCACACCTTTCGCCGCCGCCACCGCCGCCGTCGATGCCGCCGCCATCGCCCCCCTGCCCAATTCGCGCCGGATTTATGTCGAAGGTAGCCGCCCGGACCTCCAGGTGCCGATGCGCGAGATCAGCCAGTCGGACACCCACACCACGGCCACGCCCGAAGCGAATCCGCCCATTTATGTCTATGACTGCTCCGGCCCTTACGGCGACCCGGCGGCGCAGATCGACATCCGCCAAGGTCTGCCCGCCCTGCGCGCGGCCTGGATCGAAGAACGCCACGATACCGAAGTTCTACCCGGGCTGACCTCGGCCTTTGGCCGCCAGCGCGCCGCTGACCCGGGCCTGGACGCCTTGCGCTTCCCCGGCCTGCATCGCCAACCGCGCCGCGCCAAGCCCGGCCACAATGTCAGCCAGATGCACTACGCCCGGCGCGGCATCATTACGCCGGAGATGGAATTCGTCGCCCTGCGCGAAAACTTGCGGCGCCGCGAATACCTCGAATCCCTGCGCGCGGCTGGCCCGCAAGGCGTGCGGCTGGCCAACCTGATGGGGCGCCAGCATGCCGGCCAGCATTTTGGCGCCAGCATCCCCGAGGAGATCACGCCGGAATTCGTGCGGAGCGAAATTGCTCGGGGCCGCGCCATCCTCCCCAACAACATCAACCACCCCGAGAGCGAGCCGATGATCATCGGCCGCAACTTCCTGGTAAAAATCAACGCCAACATCGGCAACTCCGCCCTGGGCTCGTCGATCAACGAGGAAGTCGACAAGATGACCTGGTCGATCCGCTGGGGCGGCGACACGGTTATGGACCTGTCCACCGGCAAGAACATCCACGAGACGCGCGAATGGATCATTCGCAACGCGCCGGTACCGATCGGCACGGTGCCCATTTATCAGGCGCTGGAAAAGGTCAACGGTCGCGCCGAGGAACTGACCTGGGAGATCTTCCGCGACACCCTGATCGAACAGGCCGAACAGGGTGTGGACTATTTCACCATCCACGCCGGCGTGAGGCTGGCGTATATCCCAATGACCGCCAATCGCATGACCGGCATTGTCTCGCGCGGCGGTTCGATCATGGCCAAGTGGTGTCTGGCACATCACCAGGAATCCTTCCTCTACACCCACTTTGAAGAAATCTGCGAGATCATGAAGGCCTACGATGTGGCCTTCTCGCTCGGCGACGGTCTGCGCCCCGGCTCGATTTATGATGCCAACGACGAGGCGCAACTGGGCGAACTGAAGACGCTGGGCGAACTGACGCAGGTGGCCTGGAAACACGATGTCCAGGTCATGATCGAAGGCCCCGGCCATGTGCCGATGCATCTGATCAAGGAGAACATGGACCTGCAACTGGAATGGTGCGACGAAGCGCCGTTCTACACGCTCGGCCCGTTGACCACCGACATCGCGCCCGGCTACGACCACATTACCAGCGCCATCGGCGCCGCCCAGATCGGCTGGTACGGCACCGCGATGCTCTGTTATGTGACCCCGAAGGAACACCTCGGTCTGCCCGACAAGGACGATGTCAAGGAAGGCATCATCACCTACAAGCTCGCCGCCCACGCCGCCGATTTGGCCAAAGGTCACCCCGGCGCCCAGATCCGCGACAACGCCCTGTCCAAGGCGCGTTTCGAGTTCCGCTGGGACGACCAGTTCAACCTCGGCCTCGACCCCGACAAGGCGCGCGAATTCCACGACGAGACCTTGCCCAAGGAATCGGCCAAGGTCGCGCATTTCTGCTCGATGTGCGGCCCGCACTTCTGCTCGATGAAGATCTCTCAGGATGTGCGCGATTATGCGGCCGCCCAGGGCGTCAGCGAGACCGAGGCGGTACAACGCGGCATGGCGGAAAAATCCATTGAGTTCGTCAAATCCGGGGCCGAGGTCTATCACCGGATCTAATCGACATGGACTGCCGCCCTGGTTGCGGGGCCTGCTGCATCGCGCCGTCGATCAGTTCGCTGGACAAACCCGCCGGGCTGGCGTGTCGCCATCTCGACCCGACCTTACGCTGTAGCCTATTCGGGCAGCCTGAGCGGCCGGCCTGTTGTAGCGGCCTGCAAGCGTCGGCCGAGATGTGTGGCGCCGACCGCGCCGCAGCCCTAACCTACTTGGCGCGCCTCGAGGTTGACACCCGCCCTGCTACAATGCCCCACCCCAGCTAAAAGGCCTTTCGTGGAATCCCCTTATCTCTCCGCCCTGATTCTCGGTATCGTCGAAGGCCTCACCGAGTTCCTGCCCATCTCCAGCACCGGCCACCTGATCATCGTTGGTGATCTGCTGGGCTACAACGACGAAGCCAGTAAAGTTTTCAAGATCGTTATCCAGCTCGCCGCTATCCTCGCCGTATGCTGGGATTACCGCGCTCGCTTGACCGGCGTCGTGCTGGGCCTGCCACACGACGCGGCGGCGCGCCGCTTTGTCACCCTCCTCCTGGTGGGTTTTCTGCCTGCGGCCGTCTTGGGTCTCATGTTCCATGCCACCATCAAGGGCGCGCTATTTAACCCGATCACAGTGGCGACGGCGCTCATTGTGGGTGGCCTGCTGATCCTCTGGCTGGAAAAACGCCAGTACCACCCACACCTCCGCTCCATCGAGGCCCTCCGCTGGCCGGATGCCCTCAAGGTCGGTTTTGCCCAGGCCTTGGCGATGATCCCCGGGACCTCGCGCTCCGGTGCCACCATCATGGGGGGACTGTGGTTTGGCCTCGATCGCAAGACGGCTGCCGAGTTTTCCTTCTTTCTCGCCATCCCCACGATGTTCGCCGCCACCGCCTACGACCTCTACAAAAACTGGGACCTGCTCCACGCCCACGACCTGCCGGTGTTCGCTGTTGGTTTTGTGGCCTCCTTTTTTTCGGCCATGTGGGCGGTACGCGGCTTTATTCGTTTTGTGTCCCAGCATAGCTTTGTCGTGTTTGCGTGGTACCGCATCGTCTTTGGTTTGCTGGTGCTGGTGAGCGCCCACTTCGGATGGGTCCATTGGACTTCATGAGCGAGAGCGCCTGAGCCGGAATCCGGTGATCTACGGCATAATCTGGCCATGACCGCCACGCCCCCCATCATCCTCACCTTTGCCGCCACCGACCCCACCGGCGGCGCTGGCCTGCAGGCCGACATCCTGACTCAGGCCAGCCTCGGCTGCCATCCGCTCACGGTGGTGACCGCCGTCACCGTCCAAGACACGCGCGGGGTCGAGGATTTCATGGTGCTGGAACCCGAGTGGATCTCCGATCAGGCCCGCGCCATTCTTGAAGACATGCCGGTCGCCGCCTTCAAGGTGGGGATGTTAGGGAGTGTCGAGGTCGTCGCCGCTGTCGCCGAAGTGGTCTCGGACTATCCCGATATTCCGCTCATCCTGGACCCGGTTCTGGCCTCCGGGCGCGGCGATGATCTGGCCACGGAGGAGACCCTGGCCGCCATGCGCGATCTGCTCCTGCCGCAAACCACCCTGATCACGCCAAACAGCGGCGAGGCCCGCCGTCTGGTCGAGGACGACGAGGATGTCGAGCCGCCTGACCTTGATACCTGCGCCCTGCGTCTGCTCGACCTGGGCTGCGAATTTGTCCTCATCACCGGTTCACACGAACACACTCCGCAGGTCATCAACACCCTGTACGGTGGCGACGGAGAGGCGCAAGCGCTGGCTTGGGACCGTCTGCCCAACAGCTATCACGGCTCCGGTTGCACACTGGCCTCGGCCGTCGCTGCCCTGCTGGCGCAAGGCATGGACATGGCCACGGCAGTTAAAGACGCCCAGGAATACACCTACGAAACCTTGCGCGGTGGCTTCCGTCCCGGCATGGGGCAATTCATTCCGGATCGCCTGTTCTGGGCCCGTGAAGAGCCCAGCGCAGCGGCGGCGCAGGCCGCCCCGGAACAGCCTGACGATGATGGTTCCGCCCCTTGAGGGGCTCTATGCCATCACGCCGGACTGGTCCGATACGCGACGGCTGCTAACCACCACCGAGGCCCTTCTGGCGGCGGGCTGCCGCATCCTGCAATACCGCAACAAAACCGCTTCACCCTGCCACCGCGCCGAGCAAGCGGGCGCTCTGCGGGCCCTTACCCTCGCCTACGGGGCGCGGCTGATCATCAACGACGATGTTGCGCTGGCCCTCGCGGTTAGCGCCGATGGCGTGCATCTGGGCGCCGACGATGGCGATTTGCTTGCGGCGCGCGCCCGTCTACCCGCCCCGCTCTGGTTGGGCGCCTCCTGTTACCAGAGCATCGACACGGCGCGCAAAGCCATCGCCGCCGGCGCCGACTATGTCGCCTTTGGCCGCTTTTTTCCCTCCACCTCCAAGCCCCTGGCACGCCAGGCCCCGCCCGACCTGTTGCGGGCGGCACGCCAACAATTGCCGCATCCCCTCTGTGCGATCGGGGGCATCACGGTGGATAATGCCCCCCCGTTGATCACCGCTGGCGCCCAGATGCTGGCCGTGATCGGCGCCCTGTACGAGGCCGAAGATCCTGGCCGTCGGGCCCGGGACTTCATCAACCTGTTTCATTCTTAACCTGTTTCATCCGGACGCTACAACATGACCTCGCGCAACGACACCCTGTTTGAAAAATCCCAACACCTCATCCCCGGCGGGGTGAACTCACCGGTCCGCGCCTTTGGTTCGGTCGGCGGCACACCACGCTTTTTCGAGCGCGGTCAGGGTGCACGAGTCACCGATGCTGACGGCAAGGAATACATCGACTATGTCGGTTCCTGGGGCCCGCTGATCCTGGGCCATGCCGAACCCGAGGTGGTACGCGCCGTGCAAGACACGGCCGCCCGCGGCCTGTCCTTCGGCGCGCCAACGGCCATGGAACTGGAGATGGCCGAACTGCTCACCGGACAACTACCGGCGCTGGAACAAGTCCGCCTTGTCTCCTCTGGCACCGAGGCCACCATGAGCGCCATCCGCTTGGCCCGCGGCTTCACCGGTCGCTCACTGCTGGTCAAGTTTGAGGGCTGTTACCACGGTCACGCCGACAGCCTGCTGGTCAAGGCCGGCTCCGGCCTGCTGACCTTCGGCAACCCGAGTTCCGCCGGTGTCCCCGAAGATTTCATCAAGCACACCCTAGTGCTCGAATACAACAATATCGAACAGGTCAATGCGCTGTTTGCGCAGCGCGGTAGCGAGGTCGCCTGCATCATCGTTGAGGCGGTGGCCGGCAACATGAACCTGATCACTCCGGTGCCGGGCTTCTTGGAGGCCCTGCGCGAAAACTGTACGCGCCATGGCGCCGTGCTGATCTTTGACGAAGTGATGACAGGGTTCCGGGTCGGGCCGCAGTGCGCCCAAGGCCTGTACGGCATCACACCCGACCTGACCACGCTGGGCAAGGTTATCGGCGGTGGCCTGCCGGTCGGCGCTTTTGGCGGTCGGGCCGACATCATGGCCCGCTTGGCCCCGCTCGGCCCGGTCTATCAGGCCGGCACGCTTTCCGGCAACCCCGTGGCCCTGGCAGCGGGTCTTGCCACTTTGCGCAAGGCATTTGTGCCGGGTTTCTATGCGGCCCTCACCGCCCGCACCCGCCAACTCGTCGAGGGTCTGACGGCCATCGCCAACGAGGCGGGCGTCCCCTTCTCGGCCCAGAGCGTCGGCGGTATGTTCGGCCTCTATTTCAGCGCCCGGGTGCCGACTTCTTACGCGGAGGTCATGGCCTGCGACAAAGATGCCTTCAACCGCTTTTTCCACCTCATGCTGCTGCACGGCATTTATCTTGCTCCCTCAGCCTTCGAGGCCGGCTTCGTCTCGGCCGCGCACCAGCCCGCCGATCTCGAGGCCACCTTCACGGCCGCCCGCCACGCCTTCGCCAAACTCGCCGCCTGATTGTTGGCCAAGTTACCGCTCTCGGCTCTGGACACGACGGCCATGGAACTCACCAGCGAGGACCAATTCCGGCTTGAAATCCTCTTCACGCGCCCCTTGCAGGCCGTGCGCATCGACGAGTCGCGGCTCATCCTGCATGCCCTAGCCGAGGATGGTGAGGCACAGATCCCGTTGCACCCCAATGACCGGCCAGATCGCTATTTGCGCCAGGTACGCGAGGCTTTGGCCAACCAGGCACTAGGCTCTCCCAAGGGTTATCCGGTCCATCTGTCGCGCTGGATCCGGCATGGGCAGATGGGTAACGGGCCAATGGCCGGCGACAATCTGGCGCGGCTCCTGTTGTCCGGCGAGCCCGAAGCCGTCATTGCCGTAGCGCACTCACCCGCGTTGACCGACGAGATTGCCCGGCGCGCTTGGTGGGCGATGCCCAGCATTGAAAATGCCCGTCTCATGCTGCAACGCCAGACCGTAGCAAAAGGGAGCATGGGCCCGATCTTGGCCGACTTCTTGCTGGAGCATTTGCCTTTCCTGCAAGAGGATCCCATCGCGATCATGGATACCGTGCTCACCCTGCTCTACAGCGAGACCCTCAGCCCCCTTCAGGAAGAGACCCTCTGGCGGCGCGGGCAACGCAGCCGCTGTCACTACTGCGGCTTTCTCGAACTTCGCTCCATGCGACTGCCGGGTGCCAGCGGCCCGGATGACGATGGCATTTTTGCCCGAACCGCTCTGGAGATTCTCGATAAGCCGGAGACACAAGAGGTCATCACCCGCACCCTCAACGCCATCGGCCAGCACTTCACGCAGCGCCTCTCGCCACAGGCCTCCACGGCCGTCACCGCACTCGCCCAAGTCAACGCGGCGCTGGTCGAACCCATCTTCGCCCGCAGCACGGCCATCGGCTCTCTGATGCGGGAAAAGACTGAACCGGCCTTGCGGCCGGTTCAGGAGGTCTTGCAACGCGTGGCTAGGGCCGCGAGCTAACGCCCATTCAGCGCCAGCGCGTTGCGCCCGGACGAGCCCCTGAAGGGTCCGCGTCCGGCAAAGGGGGATTACAGATCACCGGCCGCTGCGGCCTTCATCATGTCATCGAGCTTAAAGCGGATATCCTGCGCGGCCTTGACCAGATCGTCCGGCACACCCATGTGGCCGCTAATAGCGGAGAGCCAAGCGGTATCCCAATCGAGCGTCAGTACCCAGAGCTGCTTTTTGTCGTCTTCCATGATGGCGACGCGGCAAGGCAGATAGACGATGGATTCCGGGGCGAATTTCAACACTTCACGGCCCGCAGCGATATCGCAGTAATGGAACACTTCGATGCGCGGCCGATCCATATCACCCAGCACGGCCTCAAAATCCTTCCACATCGGGTTGTGACCGACGCGCTTCATGTTGAGCTTGTTGGCGCGCAGATCCATGGACTGCACCACATCGTCAAAGGACAGGCCGGGCGCGACCTTATATTTGGTGCTCATCAGAATCATCATGTCCTTGGCGTCCAGACGACCGGCACCGGACATCATGGGGATCATCTGGCCCATCAATTTGGCCTTTTCTTCGCGGGTCACGATGCCGGACATCTCATAGGGCTTGGTGCCCTTCTGGTTCATGCCGATGGGCAACTGGAACGGACCTGCATAGCGCGGGGTCTGGCTGTAAGCCGGCGCAGCTGCCACCCCAGGGACCATCGGGGCGGTCGGGGCCAGGTAAGGGTTGGCCAGCGCGGAGGCGGTCAGGGCGGACAAGGTGATAAAGAGTGCAGAGGCGAAGTGTTTCATGGTGTGACTCCTGGTTGTAAGGCGATGACTCGGATCTCGTATGTATCTATTGGTTCTATTGGTTCTCTTGGTATTGATTTACTTCTTCTCAGGAAACACCGTGGTCAACCCCAGGGATTTCCAGGACTGCATACCACCACGGTACCACTTGATCTTGTGGGCTGGGTAACCCAACGCCAGCAACTGCTTGATATTGGTCGGCGACTGTCCGCACCAAAGGCCATTGCAATACATGACCAGCGTCTTGGCATTCTCAAAGTTCCACAGTCCCGCTTGGCGCGCGGCGCCAAACTGAAACTGCAGGACATCGGCAATCTTTTCCGGGTCGCTGTCGGCCGGATGCAAACGCTGCCAGGGAATATTGACCGCCCCGGGAATCAGACCGCTGCGCTGCGCCCAGTCTCCATCGCGCGAATCCACCACCAGCACCGAATGGTCCCTACCCACCCGCTGCAGATAACCAATCACTTCCAGTTCACCGATGGTCTCAACTCCGAGGGCCAACTGCATGGGCTGGATGCAGTAAGGCGGACAGGCCCGCGAAGTCATCATGTAATCCGGATCGATCATGTTCTCCGGATCGACATTGCGCTCCACGATCACGGGCCGCCCCTCATGCTGAACCACCAGATTGGCCAGATCCGGGCGAATGTTGACAGGATGCGGCGGACCGGCACGCACCAACCCACTGGCCAGACTACTGACCAACGCACACAGCACCCCCATCAAGGCAACCTTTTCGCGCATGTTTCTCCTGTCAGCCAATGCCCGGCGGGGCGGGTCTTAAACACGGTAACCGGTACAGCCGGCACACCGAACCGATCTATCGGGCCACCCGGTCAAGACACGCAACAAATGCTTTGACCGGGTAAACCGAATAAGCTGAAAAGGGTCGAGTCCCTCTAAAAACAGGGGAATTACCCCGAGACTCGACCCCTAGACGCATTAGCCGATGTTCGCGCTAATGGCTTCCTTCTCACCCTTGTTGTCAACCCAGTTCACCGTCACGGTGTCACCGGACTTAGCGCCCTTGACCTTCAGGGCCAGGTACGGGTTCTTGGAAATGCCGCCGCCCCATTGGGCGTCCACCACCGTCTTGCCGCCCACAGTGCAGGTGACATTGGTGATGAAATGGGCCGGAACCACCTTACCGGAGGCGGCATCCTTACGCAAACCCGTTTCCATCGGGTGGTTCATCAAACACTTGATATCGGCCGTATCGCCAGACATCGATGCACGCAGTTTCATTGCCATAATAGTGTCCTTTTCTCGTTATCGTCTGGATTAGCCGCCGCAGCCGCCGATGGTGACCTTGACTTCCTTGTGGCCCTTGTAGGCCTTGCCGCCAGCCTTAGCCACGGCGATCACATTGGAGGTCACGCCCATCTTGATGCGGGTAGCCACATAGGCTACAGCACCGTTGCTGAAGTTGAATTCAGCGATCAGGGGCAGGGAATTCTTCTCAGCCACAATAGCGATAGAGGTCGTGCCAGCAATATTGGAGGTCACATCCACCGGAACAACAGCGCCGTTTTCAGCGATGTCCGGAGCACCAACCACCACGCCTGCGTTTGCTTCTGCGCCACTACCGCCCACCGCCGCCATAACAGCACCGGCATCCGAAGCCGCAAAGGCCTTGGCATCCACAGCAAAAACATCCGTTGGCTTCAGCAAACCGGCAGCGATAGCAACGCTGACCGCACCCGCTGAACCAGCGCCCTTCAGAACTTGTCTACGATCCATAGATTTCTCCTTGTTACAGTTAGGAAACGGGCCGCCGAATAGCAGCCAACTCGTGCTCCGGATGTGATTTATAGCGCCTTCCGAGCAATATATCAAACAGGGTTTTCTACTATTGACCACGACAAAAAAAACGGCACCGCAGTGCCGTTTCTTCGCCGCTCCGAGACTCGCTGCTTAGCGCAGTCCGGAAATGTATTCCGCAACCGCACGCATCTCCTGATCGGTCATCTTGCGGGCGATAACCTGCATCATCTTGCCGCCATCATTGAGACGATCCCCACTCCGGAAACCAACCAACTGAGATTGCACATACTTGGCCTGCTGACCAGCCAGACGCGGAAACTGCACTGGGATGCCTTCGCCCGACGGGCCGTGACAGGAAGCGCAAGCCGGGACACCGCTAGCGGCATTGCCCCCCATATAAAGGCGCTTACCTTCGGCCACCAGATTTGCATCCTTGGCCAATCGGGACTTGGGCGTTTGCGCCGCAAAATAAGCCGCCAGGTTGAGCATATCGGCCGCGCTCAGTTGGGTCACATTCGGCGCCATGATGGCGTTCTTGCGCGCCCCAGACTTGAAATCGTGGAGTTGCTTGTTGATATATTCCGGCGTTTGGCCAGCCAGACTCGGATAGTTTGACGCCGTGCTATTGCCATCCGCGCCGTGGCACGCGCCACACACATTGTTCACAATAGACTGCGCCTTGGCCGCATCGCCCTTGGCCGCAGCCGGTGCAGCAACCGGGCTAGCCAGCGCAACAGACACCGGCAGCGCAGCCAGAATAAAGGTTGTTAGCAGGTTCATCGCAATTCTTCCTCTTTTTTTGTAAAATCCGGAGGATTCTATCGGCAAGCCGTCCTATTGCCAAGCACCGGATCCGCCTTGCCATGCTCAATGCCCGTTTCTTTTCCACCATCGCCCACATTCGTGACCTGCCCGATGGCAGTCAGCGCGAAGTCGCCTTTGCCGGTCGCTCTAACGCAGGAAAATCCAGCGCGATCAATAGCATTGCCAATCAGAAACGGCTTGCTTTTGCCAGCAAAACCCCGGGCCGCACCCAACACCTAAATTTTTTTGAAGCTCAGGTTGGCCGCTTCCTGGTGGACCTGCCCGGCTATGGTTTTGCCAAGGCCCCATTCACCCAGCAACGCGCCTGGCAACAGCTCATTGGCGGCTATCTGGCTGACCGCCGACAACTGGTGGGACTCGTCCTAATCATGGACATTCGCCACCCCCTGACCGATCTGGATCGGCATTTGCTGGACTGGTTCCGGCCCACCGGCAAACCCATCCATATCCTGCTCTCCAAGGCCGACAAGCTGTCTCGCAGTCAGGCCATGCAGGTTATCCGCACCGTACAGACCGAGCTGAGCGAGGCCGGTTTTAGCGCCCGCGTACAACTCTTCTCGAGCACGCACCGAATTGGGTTGGAAGAAGCCGAAACAGTCATTCGACTCTGGCTCGACATGGTCAAGCCAGCCAAGGCAATGCCGCCTCCCGCGCTGGACGCGGATTCGGCTACCATGCAACCATCCGCCCCTGACTCGCAGGCCACATCATGACCGACTTCAACGCCACCCTTTCCGCCTTTCCCCGCAAACGCATGCGACGCATGCGCCGTGACGATTTTTCGCGCCGCCTGATGCGCGAAAACGCACTGACGGCAAACGACCTGATCCTGCCGGTGTTCGTGCTCGACGGCCACAACCGGGTTGAGCAGGTTAGCTCAATGCCCGGCGTTGAACGGCTGTCGCTGGATCATCTGCTGCCGCTGGCCGAGGAATGCCTGCAACTCGGCATCCCCGCCCTGGCCCTGTTTCCGGTGATCGACACCGCGCTCAAGAACGACACCGCCAGCGAGGCCTACAATCCCGACGGACTGGTACCGCGCGTGGTCGCGGCACTGAAACAACGCTTCCCGGAACTGGGCGTCATCACCGATGTCGCGCTCGATCCCTACACCCGCCACGGCCAGGATGGCCTGATCGACGCTAATGGCTATGTACTCAACGACGAGACCATTGCCGTGCTGACCCGCCAGGCCGAGACTCATGCGGCGGCCGGAGCCGACATCGTGGCACCGTCCGACATGATGGATGGCCGCATCCACGCCGTGCGCGAGGCGCTCGACGCCGCCGGTCACATTCACACCCGCATCCTCGCTTATTCAGCCAAGTATGCGTCGAGCTATTACGGCCCCTTCCGCGATGCGGTTGGCTCTGCCGCCAACCTCGGGGCCGGCAACAAGTACACCTACCAGATGGACCCGGCCAACTCGGACGAGTCGTTGTGGGAGGTCAGCCTGGACTTGCAGGAAGGCGCCGACATGGTGATGGTGAAACCGGGCCTGCCCTACCTCGACATCGTGCGCCGGGTGAAAGATGCGTTCAAGGCGCCGACCTTTGTCTATCAGGTGAGTGGCGAATACGCGATGCTGAAGGCCGCCGGCCAGAATGGCTGGATCAACGAACAGGCCTGCGTCATGGAGGCGCTGCTGTCGTTCAAACGCGCCGGCGCCGACGCCATCCTGACCTATTACGCCCGCGATGCGGCGCGCTGGCTGGCCGAATCCTGATCAGGGTCGATCGCCCCATTCAATAGCAGTTCCAGCTGCGTCATCGACAGGCGGCGCAGGGGCTCTTCGCGCCCGGGGTTATCGGCGTGCAAGGCGTTCTCCGGGCGAATCCGGATCCAGACATCGGCTGGGTCCGAGTAGAGTTGGTACACGGTGCGCCCGCCCTGTTCAATGCTGCGAAACTCAATGTCCTGATTGACCAGAAACTGCTCAAAAGCCTTGGACGAGTCGAGGTAGAGGTCAATCTCGATCGGAGTGCGGCTAGACTCCAAACCCCGCGCCAACCCCGCCACCCGCCCCGTCGCCACGCCACCCACCAGGCACGGATGAAAGTCGGCCAAGGCTCGCATGACCTCCAAGGCCTGTTCCCGCAGGGCCCGCAGCGGACTGACCGGATCGGCAACAAAGAGGCGATGATGCGCGTCCAGCGCCATCTCTACCTCCTCATTGCTAGGCAGACTATGCGAATCCGGCGCGCCCAGTTGCCGGGCGGCCTTGCGCTTGGCCTGACCGAAATCAGTCACCCCATCTTCCGCGATCAACCGCGCGGCCGCCTGAGCGATGCGCACCCGCATCTGGGCATGGCGTATAGCCTCTCTGGCCATGCAAATCCTTTCGTCTCGGTTTCGTCTGGCTTACATCTTAACGCCGCGCCGGTAAGGGCCTGCCCGGCGGGAATTCGCTCAGGAAGAATTCCGATATCCCCTGCGGATCGGGCCACCCCGTGACCGGGTTCACCGACTGAACGCTGACCCCCTCCGGTGCGGCATAGCCAACCTCCGGCACATTGTGTAACGCAACCCCCATATACCGAATCCAGATCGGCAAGGCCGCGCCGCCGCCCGTCTCGCCGGTCGGGCGTGGTTGATCAAAGCCCAGCCAGGACACCGCCACGCGCGACGGGCCAAAGCCCGCAAACCAAGTATCGCGAGTGTCATCAGTAGTCCCGGTCTTGCCCGCCAAGTCCAGCCGACCCAGTTCCATCGCCTTGGTCGCCGTACCCCGACGCACCACATCCTGCAGCAGTGTCGTCATCACAAAGGCATTGCGCGGGTCCAGCACCGGTTCGACCTCCGGAGTCGTAAAGTTTTCCAGGACCCGGCCATCCTTGTCCGTGACCCGCAACAAGTAATGCGGTTTGACCCGCAAGCCACCGTTGGCGAACACCGCATAGCCCACCGCCATCTCCAGCGGCGTCGCCTCGTTGGCCCCCAAAGCCAGGGTATAAAGGGCGGGCACTCGCTCGGCCGGAAAACCAAAACGCAGGGCGTGCTGCTGGGCAAACTCCACGCCCGTTGCATCCAGAACCCGAATCGAGACCAGGTTCTTGGACTTGTACAAGGCCCGGCGCATCGTCATTGGCCCCTCGTTTTCCCGCTCATAGTTCTGCGGATTCCATTCCACCCCACCCGTCAAGGCCGGGTTGATGCGAATGGGCGCGTCCTCAAAGACGGTCGCCGGCGTAATGCCGCGCTCCAAGGCCGCCGAGTAGATAAACGGCTTGAAAGTCGAGCCCGGTTGCCGCAAGGCCTGCGTGACATGGTTGTACTGGCTGCGGACAAAATCAAAGCCGCCCACAAAGGCCCGGATCGCGCCGCTCTCGGGCGACAACGAAACCAGCGCCGCCTCCACCTGCGGCAGGGCCGTCAGCAACCACGGTTGCGTGGGCCCCAGACGCACCACCCGCACCACCGAACCGGGCCGCAGACGACGCGCCGCACTCGCCTTGGGGCCCAAGGCCGCCTGCGCCAATTCGATTTCTGCCGGGCCAAGATCCACCTCGTCGCCCCCGCGCAGACGGACTCGAATTCGCTTGGCCTCGACGCGAAGCACCACCGCCGGCAACAAGCCATTCAACTCACCTCGCGCGGCCAGCGCATCAGCGATGGCCGCCTCACGATCCTGGGCATTGGCCGGCAAGGTCAGTTGCGCCTCCGCACCCGGGTAGCCGTGGCGGCGCGTGTATTCCACCACCCCGGCGCGCACGGCATCGACCGCCGCTTTTTGATCGGCGATCCGCAAGGTCGTATAGACGCGCATCCCGCTCTTGTAGATCGACTCGCCGTACTTCTGGAACATGTATTGCCGCACCAGCTCGGCCAGATGATCAGCCGCCGCGTCAAAAGTCTGCGGGGTATAACGAATCACCAGCTTGCGCCGCAGCGCCTGATCATATTCAGCCTCGGTAATGAATTTGATGTCACGCATCCGTTTCAGCACATACTGCTGGCGGATCTTGGCGCGCGGGAAATTGACCACCGGGTTATAGGCCGAAGGCGCCTTGGGGAGGCCTGCCAGCATGGCCGCCTCAGCCAAATCAATCTGCTCCAGCGGCTTGCCAAAATAGACCCGAGCCGCTGCCTCAAAACCATAGGCCCGCTGGCCCAGATAGATCTGGTTGATATACAACTCCAGAATCTCATCCTTGCTCAGGGTGCTCTCAATTTTGACGGCCAGCAAAGCTTCGTTTATCTTTCGCTTAAAGCTTTTTTCGGACGACAAGAAGAAGTTGCGCGCCACCTGCATGGTAATTGTGGACGCGCCCTCCTTGGCACCGCCGGAGAGCACATTCGAGACAGCGGCGCGTAAGACGCCCAGGGAGTCCACACCACCGTGTTCGTAGAAGCGTTCATCTTCCGCAGCCAGAATTGCCCGGCGCAAGATCAGCGGCGTGTTTTTCAGCGTCACGACCGAGCGTTTCTCCTCGCCGAACTCGCCGATCAAGGCCCCGTCCTCGGTGTAAATCCGCAGCGGCAGCTTGGGGCTGTAGTCCTTCAGGGTCGCCACATCAGGCAGGTTTGGATACAACACCGCCGCCGACAGCCCGGTCACGGCAACGGCTGCCAAAATGCCCACCCAAACCACGCGCATAAAACGCCACTTTTGCATCACAAGACCTCTTCTGCAGCCGCCCCGTTCCGCGCCACGCCAGCCCATTCGGACGGTAGCGCATGAAACTGAGCGTACGACCCATTCGAATAAAACGCCCGCAACGCACTTCGTTGCGTGCCGTGGCGCATCTTAGCGCATCAGGGGTCCGAATGCTTAGCGACGCTCCGTGCCACGGCACCGACCCCACCGCCACCCCTGCTGCACCCGAACCACCCCAGAGCGAGACCTTTATCCCCTTCCCCAGCAACGCGGTCCCCACTCCGCCGCAACACCTGACCCAGGCGCTGACGGCCGCCCTTGGCCGCCGGCCGGGCCCCATCACGGCACTCACTCTGGTTATTCCTGCGGCATCCTGCCGGTTCGCCACGCGCAGTTTTCCGGCTGACCTGGCTGCGCCCGAGGCGCACGCGCTGGCGGCCCAAATGGCGGCCGAACTCGCAGCCGAACTTGGCCACACCACACCCATCGCCTTTGACTGGCAACGCCTGAAAACCCATGAAATTGCGCTTTGCCTAGCCCCGCGCGTCTTGATCTCCGGCTACATGGAGGCCGTGCAGGCCGCTGGCTTACGCTGCCTCGCCATCACTCCGGACACCGCTGCGACTTACGCCGGACCTGATTTTGCCCCGTTTAACCTGATCCCGTGGCGCAACGCAAGCTGGTTGCAACAAGGCCAGCGCCGCGTCCTCTGGCTAGCCGCCACCGGCCTTTTAGCTATTACCGCCGCCGCCCTGTTGGCCCATGCTCAGGCGGACCACGAACAGAACCTCAGCGCCCAACAGACTGCTCTGGAAGCGGCCATCAAAGCGCGTCAGACCCAACTCCCGGACCTTGCCAAACTCCGTCAGGAACTGGCCTCCCGGCAGGCCGCGCAGCACGCCGACCACGCCGCGCGTGCTGCCACGCAACGCCAGCAAGCGGTCTCGGCCAAACGACTGGAGCAACTGGCCCGCACGCGTCCCCGCAAAATTCGCTACCTCAGCCTGAGCTACGACGCCAAAGAAATACGGCTTGAAGGCCTAGCCCAAACCCCGCTCGCCCTAACCCACCTGCTCAAGGCGCTGCCCTGCCCCCATCTCAAAGAGAGTCACCGCGATGCCCATGGCTTACTGCGCTT
>Ga0209835_1000993_pt1 | contig 16579 bp, 18 predicted proteins | sample LakKivwa52mmetaG_FD_184138 | JGI IMG/M metagenome (GOLD analysis project Ga0209835, IMG submission 184138) | Anoxic lake water microbial communities from Lake Kivu, Rwanda to study Microbial Dark Matter (Phase II) - Lake Kivu water 52m metaG... | ecosystem: Environmental > Aquatic > Freshwater >...
CGGAGTTGTGGTTGTTATAGAAAGAAAAAAACGACCATACATGGTATGTCCAATACTGCCGAGTATCGTACGTGGAGAGATATGATTCAACGATGCCAAAATCCAAATAATCTTTTTTTTAAGGATTATGGAGAAAGAGGTATTTTTGTGGATCCACGGTGGCTCGGAGAACATGGTTTCCAACATTTTTTTGAAGATATGGGAGAACGTCCTGGAAAAGGATACAGTCTGGAGCGCAATGATAATGATGGTCCGTACGCACCATATAATTGTCGATGGGCAACAGCGTGGGAACAAGCACAGAATAGACGCCCACCAGTATCTCAAGGGAATGCTTCGGTGTTGGAGTACTTAAAAGAGCCAACAGTATACAGTCCATTTTAAAGGAGGGGAGACCCTCCTTTTTGTTATGAGAGCTTTTGTGGTGTGTAATCTTCGGGGCGATTGGTAAGGTATTGTTCTAATTCTTCACGGGAAAGAAGTCCTTCTTGCGCGCCGATATGTTGCACAACAGACATAGAGTTGATGGGCGCACGGACAAGTGCTTCTTCTGGAGTCATACCCAGAGCAAGGAATGAAGTGAATGTGCTTGCAAATGAGTCTCCTGCCCCAGTACGTTCAAGAGGAGGTTTTGGGTCCGGGTAAATAGGCATATACCAGACACCTTGTTCCGTTGCCATATATGCGCCTTTTGGTCCATCGGTAATGAGTGCGATGCGCGGGCCGTGTTCGCGCATGGCAACAGCAAGTGTTGGTCCATCGGCATTTGGGAGAGAGAGAATAAGTTGTGCTTCTTCAATATTACAGAAGAACACTTCAGTGCGTTCGTAAAATATTTTGAGACGTTCGTATCCGAGTTTGATTTGGAATGTGCCGGGTTGAAATGCGAGTTTAATATCAGGATGTGCCGATAAATGGTTCGCAATTGCGTCATGATAAGAGAGAGATTGTTCTCCAAGAGATGAAAGATAGAGCCATGTAGGTGTACCAATATCTGGCAATGAGTAGGGGTATTCTTCGTGCTTGATGAGAATGGTGCGATCGGCTTTATGCCAGAGAACGTAATGATAGTTGCTTTGTAATCCTTTGTGTGTGCGTACAAAACGCGTATTGATGCGGTTTTTGCGAAGCGTGGCGAGCATTTCGGCGCCGTACACATCATCGCCTAGATCGCTCACGAGTGCAGCGGAAAGCCCTAGTCGTGTTGCTGATACGGTTGCATTGGGGCTGTTGCCGACAGCAGGGAGAACAGTAACGGACTCATAAGGAATCTTTGCACCGTTTTCAAGGCAAATTTGCGCGTCGCCGTCGCGGTCATAGAGTACGCTTGCGTGATTGATGCGAATAAATGCGTCTGTGACAATATCGCCGATTGCGAGAAAGTCGATATCTGTACGTGATGATGTGGGTATGCTAAACATATGTGTATATGGTATCATATATATGTTGATGATGCAGTGTGTTGCGTAGAATAGTGAGGGTATGAGGTGTGGTAACTGTTAGTTTATTATTTTTTTAGCAACATAGGATTCTTCACAGATTGAATAGTATCCGCACAAAACAAGAGTACATTTTTTACAGTTTTTATAATTTTTTTTATTTTTCATATGATATCTCTTCGTGAAGCTCTGAGTGAAGCATCTCGTGACGGTCGCGCAATTGCACATTTTAATATTACGGGTATCGATATGGTGCATGCGGTAGTTCGTGCCGCGCGCAAAGTGGGCGACCCTGTCATCATCGGTGTCTCAGAAGGGGAGCGAGATTTTTTTGGTGTGAGACAACTTGTTGCTGTTGTTGAGAGTCTCCGCAAAGAAACGGGGCATCCTATCTTTTTAAACGCTGACCATACATATTCAGTAGAGCGTGTTGAAGAAGTGATTGACGCAGGTTTTGACGCAGTTATTTATGATGGTGCGAAGTTGTCGTTTGAAGAAAATGTTGCTTATATGAAAGCATCTGTCGCGTATGCACGCGCATCTGGGCGCGACGTGCTCCTTGAAGGGGAACTCGGATATATTGGCGGTTCGTCAAAAGTGCTCGATACTATTCCTGAAGGAGTAACTCCTGAATCTATGACGACACCAGAACAAGCTCGTGCATTTGTTGAGGAGACAGGTGTTGATTTGTTTTCTCCGTCCGTGGGGAATATTCATGGTATGTTGCGACACACTTCCAATCCACACCTTGATATCCTCCGTGTGAAAGAAATCGCCGAAGCGTGTGGAAAGCCATTGGTACTTCATGGTGGGTCAGGAACATCAGATGAAGATTTTCGTGCCGCGATAGACGCGGGGATTCGCATTGTGCATGTGAGTACTGAGATTCGTCGTGCATATCGTCAGACACTTGATGAAACACTTCGTGCTAATCCAGACGAAGTCGCACCATATAAATATTTACGGCCCGTGATGGAAGCAGTGGAAAAGGTGGCGGAGGAGCGGATGAGACTCTTTGGAAGAAAGTGAGTATAAGTTTCAAGATTTGTTACGAAGTACAAACTTGTGTGCTTGCCCTGCACCTCGCGTGGTGTGCCGTGCATCCACATGGACTGCTGTGCATCCTACGTGGTGCACAGTGCATAGTGCATAGTGCATAGTGCTAGGGAACATACGAAAGCGCGGCGGGCTTTAAGCCCGCCGCGCTTAATTGCTAAAAACAAAAAACTGGACATTAGCGTCCAGTGTGTGGGATGTTTTTCCATTCAAGCGGTATACCACGATATTTCGCAAGTGCAATGACCGCCTGAAGGAACGAGACCTTTTTTCGCATCATGTAGTAGTCAATGATGGTGCCGTGACGTCCACAACCGTAGCATTTCCAACGGAAGGTTTGGTCACGTTTTGATTTTTGTGGGAAAAATACTACAAATGAAGGGTGGTGATCCGGTTTTTCGAATACTCGAAGGAGAGGACAGCGTGTCTTTGTCATTCCATATCCCAGAGGTGTGAATTTCTGGAATTCTGGTAACAGAGAGGCGTATGTCGGAAATTCTTCTTGAGTCAATTCCTTCAACACGTATTCAAAATTTACGATGTTTCTTTTCAATAGTATCTCCTAAAAAATATCGCTTTCTCGATCATATAACGCTCCCCGTAGTGTATGCGTAGTGACCATCTTAGGTGAAAAAACCAAAAACCTACGAGAAAGCGAAAACGGTTTATTGATAGTATCATTGACGGTCGGGAAGTGTTGATATATTTTTATAGCAAAAGTACAAGATTGTCAATCCATTGACCCGTGTGTAAAATCGTGTACAATACGGTGCACGACTCTGAAAGGGTATTTCGTTATGGCGGAATGCTTTTTATCGTTTATTGTTAATCATGTACTGTTATCTTTATGACCTTCACTATTGTTGCAACAATCCGTCCCGCGCAACCCTCCGCCGAAGCACTTCGCGCCGAAGGCCGTTTGCCTGCTGTTGTATATGGACCAAAGACTGAAAACACGTCTCTTTCTCTTGACGCACGTGAGTTTAAAAAGTTGTGGAAAGACGCCGGAGAAACATCTGTCGTGTCCGTTGTTGTTGCAGGTGGTAAGACATACGATGTGCTTATCCATGAAATTGCTTTTCATCCTGTTACTGACGAACCTATGCACGTTGACTTGTATGCGGTAGACAAAACAAAGACTGTTGAAGTCGATATCCCGCTTGAATTCGTCGGCATTGCTCCTGCAGTCAAAGATATGGGTGGTACTCTTGTGAAGGTGCTCCATGACCTCACTGTCGAAGGACTTCCTGATAAGCTTCCGCATGAAATTGAGATTGATATCTCGTCACTTGTTGATCTTGATAGTGTTATTACGGTTGCCGATATTGTGCTTCCTGAAGGTGTGACAGCAACACTTGATGGAGAAGAAATTATCGCATCAATCGCGACACAGCGAGAAGAAGAAGAGACTGCTGGTGCAGTAGACTTCTCCACGATTGAAGTAGAAAAGAAAGGTAAGAAAGAAGAAGAAGCAACTGTCTAAAATGTATACAAAATCACACACAGGCGCGCCCCTTCGGGGCGCGCCTGTGTATATGGGAGAATATGCCCCTGTGGACACTGCGCTTCACCGCGAAGGCATATCGGGGTACAATAGAAGTTCATGATACCTTTACATACGCTCTCTCTTTTTTCACGTCCGCGTACGCGCATAGTCGGATATCTATCTCTTGTAGCACTTATTATTGTGGGAACATGGGATATGCGTATTGTTGACGCGCAACTGACACCTGAACGCAAAGCACAGCTTGAAGCAGAACTTGCGCAAATTGAAAAAGAAATTGCTACGCAAAAAAGTATTCTTGGCGCAAAGCAACAAGAAAAAGTTTCGCTTGAGCGCGACGTGGCTATCCTTGATGCCGAGATAAAAGAAGCGCAGCTCTCTATTCGTGCTCGTGATTTGTCCATTCAAAAATTAACAGGAGAAATTGGCCAGAAAGGGGAGGTTATTAGTTTGTTATCCGATAAATTGTCTCGTCAAAAAGAATCTCTCGCACGACTCATAAAAAAAACAGATGAGTTAGATTCTTTTTCTCTTGTTGAGGTGATGCTTTCTAATCGTAATCTATCGGACTTTTTTTCAGATATGGATACCTTTGATGTGATTGAACGTTCGCTCACGGCATCATTTGCGGATATTGAACAAACAAAGTCTTATACATCTGAACAAAAAATGTCACTTGAAGAGAAAAAAACTGAAGAAATGGAACTCCGTAAAATCCAACAGTTACAGAAAGCACGGATTGAAGAAAAGCGTGTTGAGCGCAACCAAGTACTTAAAGAAACAAAAGGACAAGAAAAACTCTATCAAGAGCTTCTTGCGAATAAAGAGCAAAATGCGGCCGTTATTAAAAGTGAACTTTTTGTCATGCGTGGATCAGCGGCAATTCCTTTTGGACAAGCATTTGATTATGCAAAGATCGCTTCACAGGCGACAGGCGTTCGTCCAGCTCTTATTTTAGGTATTATTCGTGTAGAAACAAATCTTGGTGCGAATGTCGGAACAGGAACATGGAGTGTGGATATGCATCCGACACGTGACGTGCCAGTGTTCAAAGAAATTTGTGCCAGTTTAGGACTCAACCCCGATACGATGCCTGTGTCAAAGAAAGCGTGGTATGGATGGGGAGGAGCAATGGGTCCCGCGCAGTTTATTCCGTCAACATGGATCATGTATAAAGATCGTGTAGCTGCACTGACGGGACACAATCCGCCCAACCCATGGAATCCACTTGATGCGTTTACGGCATCCGCAGTTCTCCTCAAAGATAATGGTGCAGCAAAAGGCACCTATGCCGCTGAACGTCTTGCTGCATTGCGATACCTTGCAGGGTGGAAGAATGCAGAAAATCCATCATATGCGTTTTATGGAGATGATGTGATGGGATTTGCCACAGAATATCAACGACAAATCGATATTTTGGAAGGAAAGTAGAACCTATGCGGAATAGACGCGGAGTGTTGCGGAACCTACGCGGAATATGTATGAAACTTGACTATCATGTCGCTTTCCTCTATACTCCAAGAACTATGAAAACAGATATCCATCCGACATATTATCCTCATGCTATGGCAACGTGTGCTTGTGGTGCCACATTTGACGTAGGTTCTGTCAAAGAAACAATTGCTGTTGAAATCTGCAGTAAATGTCATCCGTTTTATACAGGAGATGACAAGAAAGTACTCGATACTGCTGGACGTGTTGATAAATTCAAGCGTCGCATGGAAGCTGCAAAGAAACCTGCGTCCAAGAAATAACGCGGTAATAGGAGCCGCCGCGTCCCTTTATGGGGACGCGGCGGCTCCTTCTTTGGTATACTTTATCTAGTTATGACAGATACACAAGAACAACACGCTCTTGATATCATGACACTTCGGGAAAACCCAAAGACGGCTTTTCTTGCATCTGAGCTTGAACGTCTGGCACGAGAAGAAGAAGCGACACGGGGGCTCTTAGCCGTAGACCCATCGATGGCAGAACTTGCCGCTGAGGATTTGGCAATGATTGAGACACAACGAAAAGGACTTTTCGCGCAAGCCGCAGGGATACTCAAGGCAGATGAAGAAGAAGATCTTTTCCCCAATGAACTAATTCTTGAAGTTCGCGCTGGTGCAGGAGGAGAAGAAGCTGCGCTTTTTGCCCGTGAACTTGCGGATATGTATGGAAAATATGCAGAACAGAAGGGATGGTCATTTCGTGCTCTTGATGAGTCAGAAAGTGAAATGGGCGGATATAAAGAGGCATCATTTGAGATGAAGGGTATCGGATGTTATAAAGAACTTCGCTATGAAATGGGTGTGCATCGTGTACAACGTATTCCCGCGACTGAAAAGCAGGGACGTATTCATACATCAACCGCATCTGTTGCCATCATGCCCGTGCGAAAGAAAACGAGTATTGTGATTGACCCCGCAGATTTGGAGATTGAATTTTCTCGTTCAGGGGGTGCAGGAGGACAAAATGTAAACAAGGTAGAAACTGCTGTTCGTCTTACGCATAAACCAACAGGCATTACTGTCCGGTGCCAAAGTGAACGTACCCAATTAAAAAATCGTGAAAAAGCTCTTGGTATGCTTGAAGCACGTTTGCAAGCACAAAAAGACGAGGATGACACAAAGAAACATGCCGATACGCGTCGTGACCAAATCGGTACAGGCGATCGGTCAGAAAAAATTCGCACATATAATGTTCCTCAAAACCGTGTGACGGACCATCGCATGAAGCAGTCTTGGCACAATATTGAAGGGATTCTGGGAGGAGATATTACTGCTATTGTTGCAGCCTTTGAACATCCGACCGTGGGAGAAGATGGGGCTGAAGAATAACCTTTTTATGCGATATGCTGTGCATAGAAAGAAGGGACATCTTTTTTGTTGCATAATACCAATCTTTCTGGTACAATCTTCGGGTATATGAATAAATCATCCATCACTGATATGTTTTCCGCAGGCGCTCATTTTGGCTATGCCAAGGCGCGTCGGCACCCGTCCATGAAGACGTTTATTTTCGGGGCGAAAAATAAGACAGAAGTTTTCGATCTTGAAAAGACCGAAAAGAAACTCGTCGATGCCTTGTCTTATGTGGCAACTCTCGCCGAAGGAGGTCGTAAGATTCTCTTTGTGGGAGGTAAGCCAGAGGCAAGAAAAGCAGTTACCGATGCTGCTATGGCGCTCGGTATGCACTTCGTTGCTTCACGTTGGATTGGTGGCACGCTTACCAATTGGTCTGAAGTGAAGAAACGCGTCGCACGTCTTGAGGATCTTACTGATAAACGTGAAAAAGGTGAACTTGCTGTATATACCAAAAAAGAACGCCTCATGTTTGATCGTGAAATTGAAGACCTTGAAAAATCATTCGGTGGTCTTCGTGGTATGAAGGAAATGCCCGCGGCACTCTTTGTTGTAGATCCACGCGCAGAATCAATCGCTGTTTCTGAAGCGAGTAAGAAAAAGATTCCCGTTATCGCCCTTGCGTCGTCTGATTGTAATGCAACAGAAGTTGCACATGTGATTCCGGCAAATGATTCATCATCAAAAAGCATCGCGCTCTTTACGGGAGAGGTAGTAACAGCATATAAAGAGGCGCAAGCAAAAGCTCCTGCTAAAAATGACGAAGTAAAGAAAGAAGAAATAAAAGAAGACGTATCAGAATCATCTGTTGAGGCATAGAGGAGCACTATTTCTAGAGAGTGTTATCGTATAAACATTTTTTATACTAACCTCCTCATTTCCTAACTTCCTAACTTCCTAATTTCCTAACCTTCTCACTTACTAACCTTCTAATTTACTAACTTCCTAATTTCCTACCTATGATTTCCACTGACGACATTAAAGCACTCCGTGAACGTACAGGTGTTTCTGTTATGCAATGCAAGAAGGCACTTGAAGAAGCGGGAGGCGATGCAGAAAAGGCACTCGTGTTGCTTCATAAATTGAGTTCCGCAGCTGCTGCAAAGAAAGCCGATCGCACACTTGGTGCGGGTGTTGTTTCTGCATATCGACACAATTCGGGTACAGTTGGCGCGATGGTTGAGCTTTTGTGTGAGACAGATTTCGTCGCAAAAAACGAAGACTTTCAAACGCTCGCGCACGATATTGCTATGCATATTGCCGCGACTGACCCAGCATTTCTTTCTATGGATGACGTAACAGAAGAAGAACGTATCAAGGCGCATGAAGCATTTAAAAAGGAGGTTGATGAATCAGATAAACCAGAAGACATAAAAGCAAAGATGCTTGAAGGAAAAATAAATGGATATCTGAAAGAACGTGTTCTTCTCGAGCAGCCGTTTATTAAGGACCCGTCTGTTACGATTGGTGGACTTGTGGAGCAAGCCGTGCAGAAATTTGGTGAAAAGACAGAAGTTGGCCGTTTTGCCCGCTTTTCTGTCGTGTAGTATATGTTGTCATGTGCGTTTTGCACGTAATAATAATGTTTTATGGATATCGCTCTCTTTGTCATGATAAGTTCTGCGTTTGGCATGTTTTCCATGCTTTCGTTTCGCGCATGGGAGATTTCACACGGTGTGGTGATTCACAAGTATCCGCAGGCAATTTTGCGTGTTTCTGACAGTATGAAAGTACATACACTCCGTATTCGGGATATGCTTCTTGATATATGGTTTGAGCGTCTTGCGCCGCCACTTGCACGTGTATGGATATATGTCGTACGAACATGCAGGTGGAGTGTAATAAAAAAGTTTCTTGTGGATATGTATCATTCTGTACGTGGAAGTCACGCACATCATGTGAATAAAGATGGAGAGACTTCAGCTTCGGATTTTTTGAACTCAATGACTGAACATAAAAAGAAAAAAACGGGAATAAAACTGTCTACACATATACATAAAAAAAAGGAATTACATACTGAAGAGACGTCTTTAGAACAGGATGTAAAAGAGGAGAGTTAACCATATGCCGATGTAGCTCAGTTGGTAGAGCAACGGTTTTGTAAACCGTCGGTCGTCGGTTCGAATCCGACCATCGGCTCCATAAAAAAACACCCGTTCGTCCACAAACGGGTGTTTTTTTATTTCTATTTCTTTGTTGTTGTTTTTGTGGGTATTCCTCTGTCTGTTTCGGATGTATCATTTGGTTTTTTCAACGATTCAGGAAGAAGCGCTTCCAGTGTTTCTTTTTCTTGAAATCCGTATAATGTCTTTTTGCCGATGACAACTGAGGGGAGGAGGTTTTCTGTTACATTGTACATTGATGTAAATGTACTGACTGCGGAAAGACCAATATGATAATCAAATGCGTATACACGCACGCCAGGATAATTTTCTCGCAAATACGTGAGTACGTAGCCCTCTTTCTCACAATCAGGACAATCACCCTCGTTTGAATAGAAATAGAGAATAGACACTGGTTCATCACCGCACTCTTTGCCTATTTTCTTCATAAGAAGATAATCTTTGATTTGCATGAGGGAATAGTATTCCTTGAGACGCTCTACTTCAGTATCGTCCTTACCTCGTTGTTGTTCCATATAGCCCAGACGTTCGGCAAGAGAGTTGAGTTCTTTAGAAAGAATGGTATTGTCTATCTCATCACAAGATACTTCGGCAAGGAGGTCAAACTGTGTTTCAAGCGATAGAATGTTCATGGAAATATTGTTTTCAATGGATTGGATTTCTTTTACTCGTTCGTTGTGAATACGATTAGAAATAGATATAGCAAGCCAAAAAACGCCACCCGTGATAATGAGAGCGAGTAAGTAACGTTGCCAGTTGAGGGGGTGTGCTGTCATATGGATACTGTACCACAAGAGAGAGGGGTATTCCAGCGCATAGTATCTTATCGCCAAAAGACTTTTTTAGAAGTAAGGGTTTTATATACCGCCGCAATATTCCAGAGTGTCGCAATGGCGCCATATAACAAAAGAAATGAAAGTGTGTCCCACCAGATAATACGTGGCTCTTCGCCACCTATTTTTTTGCCGATGACGAGAATGCCAAGAGTGAGAGCAAGGACTGCCGCGGTGATAAAGATAATCGCATCAGTATTAAAGAAAAACCATGTGGGTAGAGAGAAATCAGGAAATTGAAAACCGACTGCGCGTAATTGCTCAACTCCTTTCCAGATATCTTTGCTCCATGTAAACAACGCAACGCCAGAAAAGAATATTGCTGCAAAGAGAAAGAACATTGCTGTAGGCATGATAAGAATACCTAAATCGCCATGTTTGGGATTGAAGAAAAGTGTACGATAATCACGAGCGTTATTGATAAAGCCATACGTCCAGCGGAGACGTTGTTTGTAGAGGGCTTTGAGTGTTTTCGGGCCAACGGTATATACATATGCATCAGAGCGATTGCCGATACGATATCCATTGTGTTGCATGCGCATGGCAAATTCCATATCTTCTGTGAGATGTGCGTTTTTGTAATTGCCTATTTTTTCAAAAATAATCGTGCGGAAGAGAGAGAATGGACCAGGAGTAACATAGAGCGCGTTCATGTTAGCTCCTGCTTTACGCAGAAAGACGCCAAGCAAATATTCTGCATGTTGTATGAGGCGCATGAGAGAGTCAGGGCGGTAGATTTTCATGGCAGGAGTAACTGCCATGACATCTTTGTCTTTTTGGAACGTATCTACCATGCGAAGGAGTGCTTCAGGGTGGACAAAAGAATCAGCATCAAGTGAACCGACAATTTCTGTTTGCACATGCTCAAGACCAAGGTTAAGCGCGGTATGTTTGCCGCCGTTTTCTTTTTGGAAAAGACGAATCTGCGGGTGTCCTTCAAATGTTTTCATGATATCCCACGTGTTATCCGTGCTTCCATCATCAATAAGAAAGAGAAAAAGTTTCTTTTTTGGATAATTTAAAGAAAGAAGTGAATGGACGGTTTTTTCCACTGTCGTCTCTTCATTCCAGCAGGGTACAAGAATGGTAACATCAGGAAGTGGCTTGGGGTGGCGCGGTTTTTCGGGTGGTTCTTCTGGTTTCGTGAGAGACCCTTTTTCAAAAAAAGACAATGTATAAAAGACCTCGACATAGAGTGAGATAAACAGTACCGCGTATGTTACATAAGTGAGAAATACGGAGGTCACAAGAAGGGAGGTGTCAGAATATAGATGCATTATAACGCACCGTAGGGGATTGGCAATCGTCTGAGAAAGGGTGGAAAAAGAGTTAGTTTTGGCGTATGATAGTGTATATGGACGCAATGCAGGCAACAACATCTTCATCACATATACACCCTCTCACACGTGTTATAAATGACGTGGTGCGGGCATTTGTTTCGCTTGGTTTTGAAGTTGCGGGTGGTCCTGAAATGGAGTCAGCATATTACAATTTTGATAAACTCAACTTTCCCAGGGATCATCCTGCCCGTGACATGCAGGACACATTTTGGATAAAAGATGTACCCAATACACTTCTTCGTACACACACATCTCCCGTGCAGGCACGGTTTATGGAGACGCACAAACCGCCGTTTGCGATTGTTGTGCCGGGAAAAGTCTTTCGTAACGAAGCAACAGATGTAACGCACGAAATGCAATTCTTTCAGATTGAAGGATTGGTCGTGGGAAGCGATATTACCATGGGACATCTCAAAGGAACGCTCGCGCATTTTTTGAAAAATCTGTTTGGGACAGATGTTCCCATCAGATTGCGCCCGAGTTTCTTTCCGTTCGTTGAGCCAGGCGTGGAGGTGGATATGCAATGTTTTAAATGCGGAGGATCTGGTTGTGCGACGTGTAAGAAAACGGGCTGGATTGAAATCCTCGGTGCCGGTATGGTACACCCCAACGTGCTTCTCGCAAGCGGTATTGATCCTAAGAAGTGGCAAGGATTTGCGTTTGGTATGGGTGTAGACCGTGTGGCGATGCTTCGGTACGGGATTGATGATGTGCGGCTTTTGTACACGGGAGATTTGCGGTTGGTTAGTCAATTCTAAATTGTTTCGAATCAAGAATCACGAAGCACGAATCAAGAATGTTTGTAACATGAAGATTCATGAGCAGAGTGTTCCTTGATTCTTGCTTCTTTATTCTTAATTCTCGTCCTATGCTCACTTCTTATCATTGGCTCAAAAACTATCTTGGTGACGATGCGCCGACGCCGGAAAAGATTGCGGAGCTTCTTACACATGGGGCATTTGAGATTGAAGAGATGCGCACAGAAGGGAATGATACGCTCATTGATGTGGATGTACTTCCTAATAGAGCGCATGACTGTTTGTGTCACAAAGGTATTGCGTGTGAAATTGCGCATCTCGCGAACATACCGTTTATAAAAACATCTGGCGAATCTGTTCCTATTACGTCCGACAAAACCATTTCTATTGCGGTGGAAGATGCTGTTGCATGCAAACGTTATAGCGCACGTGTCATTGAGAACGTGACAGTGAAAGATTCTCCGTCATGGCTCAAAGAGCGTCTTACTGCAATCGGACAACGCTCTATTAATACGGTTGTTGATGCGAACAATTATGTCATGTATGACATGGGGCAGCCACTCCATGCATTTGATATGGATAAATTGGCAGGAGGTATTGTTGTGCGACGTGCAAAAGACGGTGAGTCGCTTACCACACTGGATAATAAACAGGTTGCACTTTCCTCTGAAGATTTGACGATAGCCGATAGTGAAGGAATTCTTGCTCTTGCTGGTATTAAAGGTGGAAAAAAGGCCGAGGTAGATACGCAGACCACAACCATCGTTATTGAATCAGCGAACTTTCTCGGCTCGGCAGTGCGAAAAACCTCGGTACGTACTGGGGTCAAGACAGACTCTTCAAAGCGATTTGAAAACGGACTCACACCAGAAATTGTATATGAAGCGATGGAACAAGTAACAGCGCTTATTGTGGAACTTTCTCCAGGAGCAAAAGCGGGAGAGATTGTTGATGTATATCCCAAATGTCCAGCACCGTATCAGTGTGGTGTTGCACTCCCTCATGTGAATAAGCTCTTGGGGACAACATTGTCTCAGGACGAGATAACGCGCATCTTAACGCAACTGGAACTCCTTCATACTGTTGTAGAACATCCGCGCATGCAGATTGTAGAACGAGCAAAAACACTTTTGCATACACCACACAAAATTGGTGCAAGCATTACCTACGATGCTCCGCATGCTTTTGATTGCTCATCTTTTATCGCATACTTGTATGCTGGTGTAGGAATGCAAATACCACGTATGACAGTTGACCAGTATGTGTATGGGGAAGCAATTACACAAGAACAGTTGCAAGAAGGGGATGTCGTGTTTTTTAATTCACAGGAGGGAGACATTTTTTACGAGACAAAAGACTATCTTTCAGGAACACTTGTTCCCGAAGGTGTTGATCATTGCGGATTGTACGTAGGGGGTGAACAAATTATTCATAGCTCACGAAACAATGGAAATGTGGCACAGGAGAGTATGCAGACTGTGTCTGAGACGTATACCATTGTCGGATATCGTCGCATGCCACATGTTGATGAAACGCATATCGCTGTTACTGTTCCCGCGGAACGTCTTGACATTCGTATTGCAGAAGACCTCATTGAAGAAATTGGTCGCGTGTATGGGTATGAAAAGATTGTCCCAAAAGATCCATCTGCACTTCATACGCCGAGAGTTCTTCCTATCTATTATGTGTCAAACGCTGTGCGTTCTGTACTGAACAAAAATGGATGTAGTGAAATATACACGTCATCATTCAGAAATGTTGGCGATAGTGAGGTGCTGTATCCCGCTGCTTCGGATAAAAATTTCTTGCGTACGGATCTCGCGACAAGTATGACTGACCGTCTCGCATTCAATGCACGCAATATGGATTTGTTTGGTATGGACCATATTGCAATGTTTGAAATCGGAAGCGTCTTTACAAAAGCGAAAGGAGAGCAGGTACTTCTCTGTATTGGTGCCATGTATCCGCAGATGAAAGAAGGAAAAGCAAAAGAAACGGCGAAAGCATATACGACTGAGATGATGAACTCTCTCTCAAGCACGCTTGGGATAGAAGGGGTTGTGTTTTTCTCTGAACAAGAAACAGAAAAAGGGTATGTGGTGGAAATAGACCTTGGTACACTTTCATCGGAGGTAACGATTCCTGATACATACGGAGACGTGCTTTTAACCTCTGACATCATGCCCCTCTATAAACCATTTTCCGTGTATCCATTTATGACACGCGATATTGCCTTTTGGGCACCAAAAGAAACGACTCCACAAGAAGCGCGTACTGTTGTGGAAGGGGAGGGACACCCGCTCATCATCCGTACAGACTTATTTGATACATTTGAAAAAGACGAACGTGTGTCGTATGCGTTCCGTATAGTATTCCAAGCGCTTGATAGAACGCTGATTGATGCTGAAGTGAATGCGGTGATGGAGAAGGTGTATGCACGTGTCGCGGCACGGGGATGGGAGGGACGATAGACAAGTTTCAAGAGACGGAACTATATACCAAGGTTTAACCTTGGTATATTAAAAACCAACATTACGTGTTGGTATGTTATCTATATATTATATGATAACATATTTTATACAAAAAGTCAATAAGGCACAGATGCCTGATTTTTGGTATACTATATTTGTAAGAAAACGTGCCCAAGGGGGTATTTTGTAGTTATTTCAAAAGGTTTTTCTTTTGTTTTGTAGTTTATATTTTAGTATCTATAACTCATCGCGTCTCATCCCGTTTTTATCGTTCATCGTTTTCCTGTATTTATGGCTTCACCTAAAGACAATCAAAAAGCACCTAAAAAGAAAGAAAAAGAAAGTGATGCTGGCCACCACTACAGCGCGGCGGATATTTCCGTTCTTGAGGGTCTTGAGCCAGTACGTAAGCGTCCGGGTATGTATATCGGGTCAACGGGTACTGATGGGTTACACCACCTTGTGTGGGAGATTTTTGATAACGGTCGTGACGAAGCGATGGGTGGATATGCGACGCATGTTGAAGTGGCACTTCTTCCCAACGGTCGCATCCGTGTCGCGGACAATGGTCGCGGTATCCCAGTAGATATTCACCCCAAGACAAAAGTCTCCGCGCTTGAGACTATCATGACGACACTTCATGCCGGAGGAAAATTCGGCGGTGACGGCTATGCGAAAGCCACTGGAGGTCTCCACGGTGTTGGTGCGTCTGTTGTGAATGCCTTGTCGGTGTACACGAAAGTGATGGTGCATCGTGATGGGGGTATCCACATGCAAGAATACACGCGCGGTAAAGCAAAAGCGAAAGTGAAGAAAATTGCCTCTTCAAAAGCACATGGCACGGTTGTTATATTTGAGCCAGATGAGGAGATTTTTTCTGAAATGGGTTTTAGTTGGAATAAAATCGTTACCCATATTCGCCAGCAAGCATATCTTGTGAAAGGAATGCGAGTAACCGCGATTGATGCCCGAGAATACAAGACAGTGAAAGGATTGCCCGATATTGAAAGTGAAGATGCGTTTTTCTTGTCCGCGCTTCCTCTTGATGTACCGAGCCGCGCGTATTATTTTGAAGGAGGACTGACATCATTGGTACGTCATTTGAATGGCGCGCAAAAACCGATTCATAAAAATATTTTTTATATTGAAAAAGAAACCGATGATAAAGTTGGTGTGGAAGTCGCGTTCCAGTATGTGGACGATATTTCCCCTCGTCTTGCTTCTTTTGCAAACTCAACACCAACAAGTGAAGGAGGTATGCATGTGACGGGTTTCAAGACTGCTCTTACGCGTGGACTCAACAATTATGCGCGTAAGAACAATCTCTTGAAAGAAAGTGAAGAAAATTTCACTGGCGATGATGTGCTTGAGGGTATGACAGCTGTCGTGTCTGTCAAACTCAAAGAGATTCAATTTGAAGGACAGACAAAGGCGAAGCTTGGTAGCGTGGAAGCACGCGGGGCTGTGGAATCGGTCTTTGGTGAAGCGCTTTCGGAATATTTGGAGGAACATCCAGATGATGGCAAAGCGATTGTGCAGAAAGTCGTTCTCGCTCTCAAGGCACGTAAAGCCGCTAAAGCGGCGAAAGACTCCGTGCTTCGCAAAGGCGCACTTGAAGGTATGACGCTTCCGGGCAAACTCGCGGATTGTCAAACAAAGAGCGCTGAAGAATCTGAACTCTTTATTGTAGAAGGAGACTCCGCTGGTGGTACTGCGAAAGGTGGGCGTGATCGTCGTACACAGGCGATATTGCCGCTTCGTGGAAAAATATTGAATGTGGAACGCGCGCGACTGGACAAGATGCTTGCCTCTGAGCAAATTAAGAATATTGTGGTTGCGCTCGGCGCCGCTATTGGTGATGCTCTTGATTTGGAAAAATTGCGGTATCACAAAATTATTATCGCGACGGACGCCGACGTTGACGGATCACATATAGATACACTTATCCTGACACTCTTTTTCCGATATTTCCGTCCAGTCATTGAACATGGATATTTGTATATCGCATTGCCCCCATTGTATAAGATCAAGCAGGGAAAAGAGATTCGTTATGCGTACACTGATGAAGACAAGACACGTGTTCTTCTTGAACTCGGTGTTGATGAAAACGCTATAGAAGAAGTTGAGGGTGAAGGTGAAGGAGACGATGTATCCATTGAGGAAAACACCGAAGAGACGACACCGACGAAAGGTGGCAAAGGCAAAAAAG
>Ga0209835_1000995_pt1 | contig 16575 bp, 19 predicted proteins | sample LakKivwa52mmetaG_FD_184138 | JGI IMG/M metagenome (GOLD analysis project Ga0209835, IMG submission 184138) | Anoxic lake water microbial communities from Lake Kivu, Rwanda to study Microbial Dark Matter (Phase II) - Lake Kivu water 52m metaG... | ecosystem: Environmental > Aquatic > Freshwater >...
TTAATAAATTGTGATTGTTGACTTGCGGTCTGGATTCAGACGCGCAAGACTTCAACAGAGGTAAATTGACCGTTTTCCCAGGCCAGGCGGATGCCTTCGCAGCATTCGATGTAATCGCCCAGGGCTGAAAAATCGGCAGCGGGGTAGCAGCCGACGGCGCTGAGTTCGACCACGCCGCCATGATTCACTACCAGCGCGGAACCGCCTTCGGGCAAGGATTCGGCCAGTTGTTCATAGAAACCAGCGAGGCGTCGGGCGCAGGAAAATGTCGCGCCTGCGTGCCGGTAAGCCGCCGCGTAATCGGAAAAACTGGCAGGCCAGGGACATTCCGCTTCCACGTCATCCCCATACGTGGCGATGAGCGGCTCGGTTGCTTCCACCTCGAAGCCCATCGCCTGGGCGGTCTGCACGGCGCGCGGCAGCGGGCTGGTGATGACCCGGTCGAATTTGCCCATCTCCAGGCCCACCAGGCGCGCCAGGGCCACGCCCTGTTCGGATAAATCGGGGCCGGGCTTGTTGCGAATGGAATGGCGGCGGATTTCGATGGTTTTCATAACGGCCCCCCTCCGGCTCCCCCCATTTTCCGCCAAGTGCGCGGAAAATGGGGGGAGAGAAGGGTTATTCCATTTCTCCCAATACGAGCGCAATCAGCGCCATGCGCATGACGACGCCGTTGAAGGCTTCCTGCCAGTAGCGCGACCAGCGGGTGATGTCCACATCGGTCGGGACTTCGTCCATGCGCGGCAGGGAGTGGAGCAGGATGGCGTCGGATTTGGCTTTGGTTTCGAGCAGTTCTCGGGTGATGCGATAGTTGGCCGGGGTCAGGTTGAGTTCGCCGGTGCGTTCGTCGCGGCTCTTGGTGTAATCGGGCTGGACGACCGGCTCGACCAGGATGACATCGGCCTCAGCGATAGCCTGTTCGACGTGTTCTTTCTCGTCGAAGTTGACGCTGAGTTGCTTCATTTCGGCCTTGAATTCGGCGGTCAGGCCCATATCGGGCGGGGCGACGAAGGTGATGGGACAGTCGAACTGGCTGAGAGCATAGCCGAGCGAGTGCATGGTTCTCATGCGCATATCGCCCACGGCCAGCCACTTCAGGCCGTCAATGCGGCCCTTTTCACGCAGGACGGTGTACAGGTCGGTGAGAATCTGGGTAGGATGCTCGCCCCAGCCGTCGCCGCCGTTGATGACCGGGATGCTGGCCCATTTGGCAGCCTCGTGCGGCGCGCCCTGCTGGAAATGACGCATGACGATGACATCGCCGTAGTATTCGAGCATTTTGACCGTGTCTTTGATGGATTCCTGGTAGAAGTCACCGGCGCGGGTCATCTTGGGGTCGGCAAACCCGACCACATGCCCGCCGAGACGGTGCATGGCGGCCTCGTGCGCCAGCCGGGTACGCGTGGACGGCTGGTAGAACGCAGCAACCAACGTTTTCTCCTTGAGCATTTCGGAGTTGCGGCGGTTGCGGGCAATCGGCTCCAGTTTTTCAGCGACTTCAAATACGCGGAAAAACTCGTTGCGCTCGAATTCCTTGAGCGAGAGAATATCACGACCGGCAAAACTACGCATGTTGAGTCTCCTTGGGATGTGAAAAGGGTTTGGATGGCGGGGAAACGCAGTTCCCTGTTGATAATAACCTTAAGCCATGCTGGTCGAGTAGCCCCGAATGCTCTTTTCGGGGCGTACCGAGACCAATTCTGTCTATTCGTTCACATGCACTTCCTCGACCAGCATCCGGGGCAAGAGCGCATAGAACTCGGTGGCGCGCACAACGTCTTCGAGCGGAACGCACTCGTGGTTGGTGTGGGCGGTTTTCTCGTTGCCGGGGCCAAAGCCGATGGAGGGGATACCGGCCTTGCCGGCCCAGTAAGTGCCGTTGGTTGAGAAATCCCAGGCTCCCGTATTCCGCTTTTCGCCCCACAGGGTTTCGATGGCGCGCTGCCCGGCGCGGACGAAGTGATGGGCTTCATCGAGCAACCAGGCGGGGTAATATTTGGACACCGGGAACACGAAACCGGTGTAGGACGGCTCATTGTAGAACAGTTCTTCTACGATGATTTCATCCTGCAAGTAATCGGCAATCAGGCCGCGCGTCTGGGCCAGCACATGCTCACGCGGTTCGTTGAGGGTGATACGGCGGTCGATATAGATGGTGAACTGTTCGGGGACGGCGTTGAGGGAGGCAGTGCGCACTTCGACATTGGTGACGGCAATGGAGGGATGTCCTTGCTCGGGGTGGGAACCCATCCCGAAGCGGAAGCGGCGGTCCAACTCGCGGATTTGCGCAATCACCGAGGCCATTTTGTACACAGCGTTATCGCCCAGGTAATGCGAGGCGGCATGCGCCGAGCGTCCTTCAGCGGTGATTTTCATCTCGATGCGGCCTTTGTGTCCGCGATAGACCTGCATCCGGGTTGGTTCACCGATGACGACATAATCGGGTCGAACTTGCGGGTCGACCTCGACGAAGGCGTTGGGGGCAATGCCGTCACACCACTCTTCCATGTTGCCGAAGTAATAGGCGGTGTAGCCTTCGAGCAGGCCCAGGTCGCGGGCAATTGCCAGGCCGTACACCATACCGGGGGTAGAGTTTTTCTCGTCGCAAGCGCCGCGCGCATAAAAAATGCCGTCTTCGACCTTGCCGATGAAGGGGTCCCAGTCCCAATCCGCGGGGTCGCCGATGTCGACGGTGTCGATGTGCGAGTCAAAGACAATCACCTTTGGCCCGTTGCCGATGCGCCCAATGGTGTTGCCCATCTTGTCGAAGCGGACTTCGTCGTAGCCGAGTTTACGCATTTCGGCCTGGATGCGCTCACCGACCGGCCCAATTTGCGAGTTAATGCTTGGGATGGCGCAGATGTCGCGCATGAACTGGATGATTTCATCGCGGTGCTGCGCGACACGGGCTTTGATTTCTGATGCTGTATTGGTCATAGAAGTCTCCTTTTGAAATTTAACGCTGAGAGCGCTGGCCTGTCCTGGCGGTCAGGCCAGGGAGCGCGCAGAGTTTTTAAATTCGTTGCGCCTGGGTAATGACTGGTTGAGTTTCAATCTCCGGAAAATTGTTAACGATACGGCGCAAGCCATATTTGAGCAATTTGACATTGAAGTTAATCAGCAACCCAACCTTTAGTCCTGATAATTTTAGATAGGTTTGCAATTGCTTTTCGTGAACGCCAGTGAGCGCGTCCACCGCCTTAACTTCAACAATCACACTGTCATTTATCAGCAAGTCAAGCCGGTAACCGCCATCAAGAGTGATGTCTCGATACGTGAGCGGCAATGCTTTTTGGCGTACGACTTTAAGCCCTCTCTGAGAAAGTTCATAGGCAAGACAGGTTTCATACGTGGATTCCAGCATTCCGGGACCCAGTTCCTTATGAACAGCAATAGACGCATTGATTATCGTGTCAGTAAGATGATTCAGCCTGACGATTTCTTGTTCTTTTGTTTCAGCCATCTCTGCGCTCTCTGCGAACTCTGCGTTAAAAGGTTGCAGTATCTCTAGACCCCGCCGACCTTGCGAACGACGTGGAATTTGAAATAGCCAGGCAGGAAGTAACTGTGCGAAAAATCGATGGCCTGCCCGCTGGCCGTAAACAATATGGCGGTTAACTTCAACAGCACATCGCCGCGCTGGATTTCGAGCATCTTGGCGACTTCAGCGCTGGCGTTCGCGGCAGTAATTTCAGCGCGGCTGGTGACAAGCGGGTCGCCGCGCTGGAGCAGGTAATCGAGCACCGAGCCGCTGAATTTGGTGGTCAATTCACCGGCGTGCAAAACATTTTCCGGCAAGATATCGACCAGGTAGGCCACCGGACGGGTAGCGGCGCGCATAGTGCGGGAGACGCGCACGAGACTGGTTCCCTCGGGGACACCCAACGCCACGGCAGATTCTTTGTCCGCCATCACTTGCTCGATGGATGTTTGACCCGGCCCGACATCCAGGCCGGTACGGCGCGCCAGGGTCAGCATCGATTCGAGCACTTCGAGGCCGCTCTCGATGACCGGCGGCTTGCCAACCACAAATGTCCCGGCTCCCTGGCGGCGGCGGATGAGTCCCTGGGTCTCGAAGGTGCGCATCGCTTCGCGCAAAGTGGCGCGGCTGACGCCCAAATCGGCGGCCAGGTCGGGCTCGGAGGGCAGGCGAAATCCAGGCGGCGATTTGGCAATCAGGGCTGCCAGGTCGGCTTGCAGGCGTTGGAAGGGAAAGTGTGGCATTTTATTCTCCTGGTCTTACAGAAGCAGGCTAAATTTTATTGTCGAGTTGTCACTCCTGTTTAAAAACCAAACAACAAGGCATCCATCATCGATTTGGTTTTCTCTCGACCAACTTCTCGGTAAATATCCAATAACTCTTGCAACGTTCCTTTCCCGCCGATAAGAGTCCAAAACTCATCTGCCAATAAAACTTCATGATTCATATCCAGGTATTGCAGGCTAAAGCTATGTTTATATGATGCCTTATGCGTTCCGTAAGGGTTATATGCCATCGCAAAATAAGCGTTAACTTGTGGTCTTTTCTCTTGCGTGATCGAATGAATGCGCAGCAGCCGCTCGGCAATTTCGAGACATTGCCCCTTGTTAGGCTTGGGGGATTTAATCTCAAAGAAAAATCGCTTGCCGGTAAAATCTTCCAGGTATAAATCAGCGACAACGGGACGTTCTACCCAATGATTATCGCTGATTGCCAGGACATCATCGATGAGGCGCAGAAAATCGGGGTTATGCTCTTTCGCAATCTGATTGACCAGTTGCTCAATTCTCGCCGTAGCGGCATCCGGCATTTGCCCTGTCGCCACATAGCCGCGTTTCGCGGTCTTGTAATTTTGCAATGCAATTAACCGTGCGCATTCCTCAAATGTAGAACCTAACTTGGTTGAAAAAGAACGCTCAAATGCGCTTACGCGAAGCAGTTCTTCGGGAATGAGCGCTTCATGAAAAGGTTTATAACCGCCATCCGTAGATTCAATGCTTTCATCGCTGCTATTGACCTTCCGCGATAACTTGTCATTTGGCTTGTACTGTTGGATCAAGCTGTAAATGAACCCTTCCAAATATCCTTTGATGATCGTTCTAGTTCCTTGGCCAATCATGGTTTTCTCCACACAAAAATTGTTTCAAAAAACTCCGACGCCCTTCGCCCTGTGCGCCGGTTTACATGCCGTTCTAATGTATCTTCTGCTTCGAGTTCCGCTAATTTAGCGATCTCGCCATATAAATTAAAACGATCCGCCGCAACAACAACAATCCGCCCTCCGGGTTTTATGGAATTAGCCACACGCCGAAAAACAGCAGCGATGTCTTTCTGGTATTGCGCTTTCGCTTTTAGGCTCAGGCCATTCGCAGCCGCACCAATTTCCTCTTTGCTTCTGTCTTGTAAACCTAATAGGTGATAGGCATACGCATGCTGCGCATGGTAATCTATCAAACCAACGTAGGGTGGGCTTGTAATAACGCCATCTATGGGAGGAATATCTGCATTGATGCTATTCTCGTGAAAAATATCTACCTGTGCATCCGTTCTTAATCTAGCAAATTCTTTAATCCGCTTAATAGTGTCCAGGCTGTAGCGATTTAAGAACTTTAAGGCTTCATTAGTGGGTTGGCAAACGCGAGAATGTTTATAGCAATAATATGGCTCTGTTTGTGGCTGCTTAGGGAAATCCAAATCAAAGTGAGTAGTCAGTCTGGCTGACCTTGCTGATCTGGACAAAATAATTTTTAGCAAATCAGCGTATTCATATTCACTTGTTTCGATGGCTCGCAAATAAGCAAGAAGTTCGTGAAGTGATTGAGGCGCGAACCATTTTTGCAAATATTCGACATCAGCTAAAGACGAATTAGCATCAAATAAAGACAACTGACGCATTGCGTTTTCATCAAACGAAGGATAAATTATGCCAGACTGACTTGAAAAAAATTTCTTGACAGATTTAAGGATGTTTTCAATCTCAGCCGCGACCTTTTCAATCTCGTATTTTCGTGTTTTGGCTTTGGCTAACAAGATGTTGAATGCCGAAATATCATAACCAATGGAATTTATTCCCAATTCGCATGCCTGAACTAGCGTTGTTCCAGAACCAACAAAAGGGTCACATACCGTTTGTCCAGAGCGAAAATATTTCCGCAGAAAAATTTCAACCAGTTGTGGAATATATTTTCCCAAATATGGATGAAGCCGATGAACATGTTTCGTGCGAATACGCTCAGGCAGATCTCTTTCGGTCCAATTGAGGTTTAGCGAAGCCAAAGGAACTTCCGGCGTCACTTCAGATGGAAACGTAGGGCGTTCTGTGCGTGAATATATATCGATTCGTTTTTCTTCGTTGGTCAACATATGTTCCAGTTACTATCTTTGCAAGTGGTGGGGGGAAAAACGCGATTGAGAAATCCATGAGAGGGTGTTTCGTAACACGTCATGCACAAAAAGAGTGCTTCTGACCGTCTATTAGGTCATTGTCAGACTCCTCGCCAATTTCATCTGAAAAGAATTCATCCAGTCCTTCGGAAATCAAATCGTACCAGGGAATACGCTCGGCAACCCAATCGGCTAGGCGGGCTAGATCGTCATCGGACAAAAGTCGGCCTATCTGTTCAAGCGCAACCGATTGAAAATCTTCCGCAGTCAAATCATATAGAATTTTGTTGCGTCGCATGGCAAATATTTCAACTTTCTATCACCGGCACAAACTCAAACCTGGTCACATCCACCAGCCCCTTATCTGAAATCCGCAGTTCGGGGATGACGACCAGGCCGAGCAGGGCCATTTGCATGTTGGGGCTGTTCAGTTCGGAGCCGCAGGCGGCAAAACCAGCCAGCACGCTTTCAGCCTGCCGGGCAACAACCTCGACATGTTCATTCGACATCAACCCGGCGATGGGCAGACCCACCTCGCCGATAATTTCGCCGTCCTTGACCACCACCTGCCCGCCGCCGGTCTCGGCCAGCCGGTTGGCGGCCTGGGCCATGCAGGCTTCATCGGTGCCAATCACAATCAGGTGATGGCAGTCGTGGGCCACGGTGGTGGCGATGGCGCACTTCGCTTTCAGGCCAAACCCACTGACCAGGGCCACCTGCACCGTGCCAGTGGCGTGATGGCGTTCGACCAGGGCCAGTTTGGCGACATCACCAACCGGGCGCGCTTCACCGTCAACAACTGGCAACGCAAGTTTAAGATGTTTCGTTGGCGCCTGGTTCTCAATCACGCCAATCACATTGCAGGTGACTTGTTTGGCATTATTCGCTACTTGTAATCTAAAATCCTCCGCGGCCAACGGCTTGCCCAATTTGACGCTTTGCTTGACCCAGGCAGGGTACTGGTAGGTTGAAAGTTGCATGTTCAAAGTTCCGTTTTCGGCGATTAGTTTGCCCTTGGCTACCACCAAGTCAGCGCGGAAATCGCGCAAGTCACGCACCAGCACTACATCGCCCCAGCGACCGGGGGCAATCAGTCCCATTTCGCGGCTGAGGCCAAAATGCTCGGCGGTGTTGAGGGTCGCCATTTGGATGGCCGTCATCGGCGGCAGGCCCTCGCTGATGGCGTGGCGCACAACCCGGTCCATGTGACCTTCGGAGGCCAGCGTGGCAGCGTGGCTATCGTCGGTGCAAAGCAAGAAGCGGCGCGGGTCAACCTTATGATTGGTCACAGCCTTGACCTGGGCAGCGACATCATGCCAGGCCGAACCGTAACGCAGCATCGGCTTCATGCCCTGTCGGGCGCGGGCGATGGCGTCTTCGGCGCGAGTCCCTTCGTGGTCGTCTTCTGGGCCGCCAGCCACATAGCCGTGAAAGGCCAATCCCAGGTCGGGGGTTGGGTAATGTCCGCCAATGGTCTTGCCCGCGTGCCGGGTGGAGTGCATTTCGGCGTGCATTTTCTCATCGGAAGCCACAACGCCGGGGAAGTTCATCATCTCGCCCAGGCCGATGATACCGGGCCAAGTCATTGCCTCGGCCACATCGGCTGGGCCAATCGACGCGCCGGGAGTCTCCAAGCCGGGCGCGGACGGAACGCAGGAGGGCATCTGCACCCAGACGTGAATCGGCTGGTTGGCGGCTTCGTCCACCATCAATTTGACGCCTTTCAGCCCGAACACGTTCGCAATCTCGTGCGGGTCGATGAACATGCCGGTCGTGCCGCGCGGCGCCACAGCGCGGACAAATTCGGTGACCGTCACCATGCCACTCTCGACGTGCATGTGCCCATCGAGCAGGCCGGGGACGAGGTAGCGCCCGTCGGCGTCGATCACCTGGGTGGTTTTGCCAATCGCGTGGTCGGCGCTCCCGCCCACATAGGCAATATGCCCATCCGCGATGGCGATGTCGGTATGCGGGATGATTTCCCCGGTCTGGACACAGACCCACTGTCCATTTTTGATGACCAGGTCGGCAGGCGCGCGGCCCATGGCAACATTGACGAGGATTTGAGAAAGCATTCGGCTCCGATTTTCGATTTCAGATTTTGGATTTTAGATTTTTGATTTCAAACCTGCAGAGTAGATAAGTATCCGATGATACACTTGGCTACACGCCACTTCTGTCGTGATACCGGCCTGCAACAAGCGGGGCGGTAACTTGCAACGGCGCGAGGGCAGTTTCCTGGCTGGTAACGAACTCCCGCACCCGGGCATAGTTCTGCTCAACTGGCTCAACCGCGTCCACGAACAGGCCTGTCCCCGGCTGCCAGGGCGCGAACCACTGCCGCTGGTGCTGAATCCGCTCCCAGGTGGCAACAGCGGGATGCTGGAGAACTCCGGCGCGCTCGTTAACGCGCTGTTTCCAGGTCGCCTCGTCGGAGACGAAACAATAGACCGGGCGAAACATTGCGCCGTGTTTTTGGGCAATTTCCTGGGCGTGGAGGCGGTCGGTGCCCATAAAGACCGAATCGGCAATCACGCTGACGCCAACTTCCAACTGCGCTTCGGTAACGGTCAGCAGGGCAAGGATTTTCTCGTCCCAAAAGCGATAATTGGCGTTCGCCGGCACTTCCCCGGCCACATCATCGATTCGCAGGAGTGGCCAGCGCAAGTCGCGGGCAAGATGATTGGCGAGGGTGCTTTTACCCGTCCCGGGCAGGCCGGAGAATATGACGAGGGTCGTGTTCAAAACAGGTTACTTCGGCAAAACAGGCGCGAAATTCATCACGCCGACCATGCGCAAAAGCGTGTCGCCGGTGTTGCTGAACTGGTGCTGCTCGCCGGATGGGATAAAAATGGCCGCGCCAGGGCGGATTTCAACTACATCGCGCGGGGTGGTCAACTGCCCGCAGCCTTCGAAGATGAAAAACTCGTGTTCGTGGTCATGCTGGTGGAACGGCGTCGTTTTGCCGGGCTGGAGTTCATAGATACACATTGCGAAATTCGTTGCCCCCTGTGTCGCATTGATTACCCAGCGGGCGGTCAGGCCGTCGGCGCCGGCCGCTTCGACAGGCACTTCGAGATAATCCTTGACGTACATGGCATACTCCTTTCACAGAATGGGGCTACAGGCTCAAATTTTTCTGCCTGCGGTCTCGTTTTTCGCGCGCTCCACCAACTGCTGCCAAAGTTCCCTGGCATCTGGTGAAATGCGAACTGCTTCGATGGAAATTAAACCAAGGTCAATTGGAACGTCACTAAAACCACTCATGTCAAAGACGAGCATCGAGTAAATATCGGCGGGATGTTTATTCGAGCGTCCCTCGTCCCAGGCTGTCAATTTCCCAACGATAATATCTGTCGGCTGGGCAACCCAAGCTTCGAAGGACTGACCATCAGGAGCAACAAAATCACGACGCACACGGCGCTCAAAGGCGGCAGCGTAATCAGGCTCCCGGCGCAGCGGCACCAAATCTGCCTTGACACCCTCGCCAGTGTCAATAATATTGAACATAATGCCCATCCTGACCGAGTCGCGCATCATCTCCGGGTCAGCATAATAGCGGGGCAAGGGAAATTTTTGAGACAATGCTTCAAAATCCGGCTCATGCAGGTCAACCAAAATATCAATATCGTAAGTTGTCCGAGAAATTCCAAATGCCGAACCGCCAAACGCGCCAACAATCATATAGGGCGCGCCGATTTCATCCAAAGCCTGTACGACACGGATATAAAAATCCATTGAGTACATCATACGCTATTCCATCTTGACCGGGGTATAGTAAGCCAATACTTTCAGATTAATTTCTGGCAAAGACAGGCCAGGATAGCGTTTACAAAACGTGCCGCGCAAAGCTGCCATCGAAAATTCTCGCGCCGCTATGCCAGGAAGCAATCGTTTTTGAGCGGGCAAACCGGCAAGAAGTTGAAGCTGCCGAAAATCAACTTCAATCCCGCGCACGATTTCAGCGATTTGGGCGTCGGTCAGCGAGCGATTCTCGTTCATGAGCATTTATCCATTCACCAGCCGCCGGGCAGCGTTGTTATGGCGCGCCGCCAGTTCATGTTCATCGACTGTGACGAGTTGACCTTCACGAACAACAAACTTTCCGCCGACGAGGGTGTAATCGACGCGGCGCGGCTGGCAAAACACAACTGCCGCGACCGGGTCATGGACAGCGCCGCCCGCCAGGTCGATGGTATTGAGGTTGATGGCGAAAAAGTCGGCGCATTTGCCCACTTCGAGGCTGCCGATGTCGCGGCGCCCCAGCACCGCCGCGCCGCCCCTGGTTCCCAGCCTTAATGCTTCGCGGGCCGTCATCAGCTTCCGGGCCGGGTCGTTCGAGAGCGAGAAACCAGTAATCCCTTCGCGGACGCGCGAGAGCAGCATGGCCTGGCGAACCTCGGCCAGCAGGTGCGAGCCGTCATTGGAGGCAGAGCCATCGACGCCCAGCCCGACCTTGACCCCGGCGGCGAGATATTCCCGAATCGGGGCAATGCCGGAGGCCAGGCGCATGTTGGAGGTGGGACAGTGCGCCACGCCACAATTGTGCCGGGCGTAGACGCCAATCTCATCGTTGTTAACGTAGACCGAATGAGCAAACCAGACATCGCTGCCGACCCAATCGACAGATTGCATATACCCAACCGGGCGGTAGCCAAACTTTTGCAGGCAGAATTGCTCCTCGTCCTCGGTCTCTGCTAAATGGGTGTGGAGGTGGACGCTGTATTTGCGCGCCAAAACAGCCGATTCGCGCATCAGGTCGCCGGTGACGCTGAAGGGAGAACAGGGAGCCAGCACGACCTGGGTCATCGAACCCGGTTTGGAATCATGGTAACGCTGGATCAGTCGCTCGCTGTCAGCCAGGATGTGTTCCTCGCTGTCGGTGACAGAATCAGGGGGCAGGCCGCCTTTGGATTCGCCCAGGGACATCGACCCGCGCGAGGCGTGGAGTCGCACCCCGAGCGTGAGTCCCGCCTCGATTTCATCATCCAACTTGGAACCGTTCGGGAACAGGTAGAGATGGTCGGAAGCGGTGGTGCAACCGCTGAGGGCCAGTTCGGCCAGGGCAGTCTGGGCGGAGGTGAAAATATCGTCGGGCTGGAGACGCGCCCAGATTGGGTAGAGCGTTTTGAGCCAGTTGAACAGGTTGGCGTCTTGCGCGGCGGGGAGGTTGCGAGTGAGAGTCTGGTAGAAGTGGTGATGGGTGTTGACCAGGCCCGGCAGGATGACATGACCGGAGAGATCGAGCACCTCGTCGGCCTCGTTGGGTAAATTGGCAGCTTGCCCAACAGCTTCGATAAAACCATCGCGGATAAAAAGGCCACCGTCCGAATACTCGGTCTGGTGGTCGTCGAATGTGGCAAGGTAGGCGTGTTTAATCAGGAGGGTTGACATGGGAACATCCAATCCGCAAAATTTGTCTGACAACTTCTAGTTTAGCAGAAAGGGATAGACAAGTCAATTGGTTGGCAACAATTCCCAGGCAGAAGCTGCCCAAATACAAAAATGTCAGCGCGCGACACAACTTTCAATTTCGGAATCAGTTAGAAAGAAAAAACCTTGAAAAATCAGGGGATTTGTGTATAATCAGAGAAAAGCAGTCGGGTTACTGAGTAACAACTTAGATAAGCGATCAATAATTTAGGTAACTATGGGGATTGATGATTGCCTGGGTGACAGGCGGCAGTTCAAACGCAAACAATTTTTAGTTGTCAATATCGTCGTGATTTTCTGATGATATTTCCCCCATTTTTGGCTATGTTTGGACGGGGATTATGAAGCAGGAAAAGCTTAAGGGAATCTGAAGTGAACGAATTAAAAAAGATCTTTGTATTAATGGTTTTATACCTGCTGATGGTGTTTTCGCTGGATGAATTATATAGCGACTACGGATCAATTTTTCAATTCCCGTCACATTTTTATTTTTTGATTGTCGCTGCTGTGTTCACCACCCTGTTCGTGCCACGCCTGAGTTGGATGGCGGTCACAACTTTATTAGGTTTTTGGGCAATTGTTTTTTTTATCGTCGCTTATTTCTACATTCGCGTCAATGGGTTGGAGAATATTCAAATACTGGGTGTCGAATTTATCTTAATCGAAGTTGCGGTATGGATTTCATACCAGTTAAATACTCAATTACGGTCGGCAGAATCTATCATGGAGAGCCTGGCATATTCGACCTACACGAATAGAACAATTAACTTACGACAAGCCACCGAGCGCATTGATGTAGAGATGACGCGCAGCCGCCGGCATCATCGCCCACTTTCGGTATTATTTTTCAAGCCGGAAGAAATATCATCGAAAGAAAACCAAGAATTTTACCACCTCATGCGTGATGACCTGTTGAAGCATTTTGTGGCTGCGCGCATTGGCCAAATCATGACCAATGAATTACGCCAAACAGACCTGATATTGCGAGATCCTGATGGGTATTTTGTCATCATGTGCGCTGAGACTACCAGGGAAAATTCCCTTTTGCTTGCAGAGCGCATTCAAGCGGCTGTAAGTGCCAATATTGGTGCTTCCGCCAAATGGAGTATCGCATCTTTTCCAGAAGAGGCCTTGACATTCGATGAGCTTCTCAACCAGGCAAAGGCTAACATGTCGTCCAACAAAAGTCATCAGTTCTCCAACTTGCAAAATTACCAGGATGTAGAAACGCGTTAAAGCAAGGATGCATTACCGGCGCTGCAATCCTGGTCGCGTACACCGTGCCAAATTTCCAAACTAGGGAGAAAAGGAAATAAATATGTATCACTACGCAGAATACTCATGGATTTCTAAATTCCGTCCACACAAGCGCATCTTTGTGGGGAAGTCGTATCATTTCTTAAAACGGGTCATGGATTTGGGTCTGACCATCCTGTCCATGCCCTTCTGGGCCCCGCTTTACCTTTTGATTGCGCTGGCAATCAAAATTTCCTCGCCTAAAGACCCGGTTTTATTCGTTCAAATGCGCACCGGCAAAGGCGGCAAGCGTTTCAAGATGCTCAAATTCCGCACGATGGTGCCAAACGCCGAGGAACTCAAGAGCAAACTGGCGCAGGTGAACACCAACGGGGAACTGACCGGACCACTGAAACTGAAGAACGACCCGCGCGTGACGAAAATCGGGCGAATCCTACGCAAAACCAGCCTGGATGAACTGCCCCAACTCATTAACGTCCTCAAAGGCGAAATGAGCCTGGTCGGGCCACGTCCCACTTCGTGGAGCGCAAACACCTACAAACTCTGGCAAACCGAGCGGCTCGATGTCTTGCCAGGAATTGTAGGGCTGTGGCAGGTCTACGGACGTGGAAGTGAAAATTTCGATGAATGGTTGCGCATGGACATTGCATACATCGAACGACGCAGCATCTGGCTAGATTTCTGCCTTCTGGTGATGGCCGTCTTCATCGTACTGAAGCAAAAGGGAGCGCGTTAATCACCTCACAGGAGCACACTTGAAAAGTTCGAAACATGAGCCTTTTTTACCGGTAATAATTTTGTTCGGGTTGCTCCTGTGGAGCGCGGTGGCCTGTTCTTCATCCAACGTTCCAATTTCGACGCTGGTCAACTATACGCCAACGCCAAAAGAGAGCGAAACAGCCACCTCAACGACTATCCCGCCGCCCTGGCTAACCGGCAAAGGCATCCCCCTTCCGCCGAAAAATCACCTGTATCACGGGGTCTTTCCCAGCGGAGGGGACGCCGATGTCATCACCATCCAGGCGCTTATGGACTACGAGGCCGCCGTCGGCAAGCAAGCCGCCTGGGTTTATTTTTCGCACTTCTGGTTCGAGGGAAAAGAATTCCCGCTGGAAACCGCCCTTTGGATTCGGGAAGCGGGGAGCATTCCCTATCTGCGGCTGATGATGCAATCCTTCTTCAAGTCACAGGGAGATGAGCCACTCTATACACTCCAAAACATCATCGAAGGCCAGTTCGATCCCGACCTGCGCGCCTGGTGCCAATCTGCTCGCGGTTTTGGCACGCCGGTGATTGCCGAATATGGCGTGGAGGTAAACTCAGATTCCTTCCCCTGGTCTGGCATCTTCAACGGTGGCGGCGAGACGGACAACTACGGCGACACCGCCCTGCCCGACGGCCCAGAGCGATTCCAAGACGCTTACCGCCATATCATCCAACTCTGCCGACAAGTTGGTGCCGATAACATCACCTGGGTCTTCCACGCCGATAGTTGGAGTTACCCCAACGAAGCATGGAATCAATTCGAAAACTACTATCCCGGCGATGAATGGATTGACTGGGTAGGGTTCAGCATTTATGGCGTACACACGCCATACAGTCAGTATTACAGCATCTTCAGTGAACGCATGGAGGACATGCACCCGCGCATGTTGCAGGTTGCCCCTGAAAAACCCATCATCATCACCGAGGTCGGGAGCGCCAAAAATAACCCGTATCTCGATCAGGTGGAATGGACCCGTGACGCGCTGGTAACAATTACATCCATGCGCTACCAGAACCTGATTGGCTTCACCTGGTGGAACGAGGCCTGGCAAAATGATGGCAACCCGGAGAACGATACTACCATGCGCGTGCAGGACAACCCGCAACTGCAAACCCTGTTCCGGGAAATGATAGGGAATAATTCAGCCATCCTGGGCCAGATTTCCAGGTAAGACAAGAACTCGGTGAAACATGGTTGTCGTTGTCCATCTAAAGTTTGCGCAATATAACCCCGTCTATGATCTTGCCCAGATAGAAAAATATTGGTGCGCTTTGCTAAAAGAATGCCAACACCACTATTTTCTGTCCTGGGGATGGATGTCCACCTGGCTGAAGAGTCTGCCACCCCAAAATGGAGTCAGGCTCACCGTGGGGTTCATCGGCGATGAACCTGCCCTGGCGTTTTTTACAGGCCAGACCAGCAAGAAATGGGTAAAATTCTTTCGGTCACGGGTCGTTTCGTTGAACACGACCGGAATTCCTTTTTTTGACAAGCTATACCTGGAATATAATGCTGTCCTGATTCGACCTGGACTGGAAATTGACACCGAACGATTGCTCCACACGCTGGATGGAATTTCATGGGATGAGTTTTCCCTCCCAGGTCTTTCGGGGCAGTTTGTAGAACAATTCAACGACCTGGTGAATAACAGCGACAGATTATTTACAGTTGTGGAGCAAAAATCAGCAGCTTCGTATGTAGATCTGGCACAAGTGCGTGATGCAGGAATGGATTACATGCGCCTCATCAGCCCAAACAAGCGCAGCCAGATTCGAAGGTCGATCAAAGAGTACGAGAAAGATGGCAAAATCAAGATTCAGGAGGCAAAAACATCCCAGGAAGCATTGGAATTTTTGGATAAACTGGCCGCACTCCATCAAAAAGAATGGCAAGCGCGAGGTATCGCGGGCGCTTTTTCCAACGATTACTTTTACAAATTTCACAGGGATTTGATTTCCGGACGTTTTCCTCATGGCGAAATCCAGATATTAAGGGTTTCATCGCCTAATATCGTGCTGGGCTATTTGTATAGTTTTATTTACAATGACAGGGTCTATTTCTACCAGAGCGGATTAAATTACCTGCCCGGGAACGTATACCGGCCTGGCCTAGTTTCTCACTATTACGCAATCCTGTATAACGCAGAAGCAGGGAAGTCCGTTTACGATTTTATGGCTGGAGACGCAGACTACAAAACCAGCATGGCGACCGGCTCGGACGATATTTATTGGGTCAGGGTGTTCCACAGTAGAATTCTCTTTCTCTCTTGGACGTGGATAGCCGCATTGAAAAGCCGAACAAACTCCGTCCCGGTGATTGCAAAAACCTTGAAAAAAGTAGAGAATCTTTTCTTCACCTCAATTGACGAAAACCCGGCCACTTTGGGAGAACCCAAATGAATTTCGAACAACTTGATTTCAGGAACGACTATGCACGCGTCAAACAACGCTGGAGAACCCTGCAAGATAACTGCCCCCATCACTTTTTTCTCTCCTGGGGATGGATATCGACTTGGCTAAATAGCCTGCCTTTGGAACAAGATGTACGCTTGATCGCCGGTTTCATGGACGAAAAGCCAGTGCTGGCGTTCTTTGCAGGGACAACGATCCAAAAAAACGCTCTGCTGCGCTCACGAATTGCATCCCTGAATTCCACCGGAAACCCCTATTTCGACAAAATTTACCTAGGAGTCTGCTGAAAAAGTGGTTGCATCTGGAACCTCCTCAACAGCGAGAAAATCGGGTAAAAATAAGGC
>Ga0209835_1000998_pt1 | contig 16544 bp, 17 predicted proteins | sample LakKivwa52mmetaG_FD_184138 | JGI IMG/M metagenome (GOLD analysis project Ga0209835, IMG submission 184138) | Anoxic lake water microbial communities from Lake Kivu, Rwanda to study Microbial Dark Matter (Phase II) - Lake Kivu water 52m metaG... | ecosystem: Environmental > Aquatic > Freshwater >...
AGCCCGATCTGAATTATCGAAAGCAGGAAGCTCCGATCCAACACCCTGAGAATCCGCCGTGTGAGATGTGGCAGGCTCGGGCGATGCAATTGATCGAACGCGCGGAGTGTGCTTTGTGGGATGCACGAGGCAAGGAGGTGCTGGCGTGGTTACAGGAGCGCGGCCTGCGAGATGAAACGATCCGCGCGGCACGGCTGGGGTACATTCCCAAAGATTACAAAGAGAAGGCTGAACTTTGGGGAACTCCAAACGATAAAGCGCGCCCGATCTATTTGGTTGAAGGCTTGCTGATCCCTGGGCTTATTGCGGGAAAAGTTTGGTATTTGAAAATGCGCCCGAGACATCCGCGCGGCGAAATGCCAAAGTATATAAATATTCGCGGCAGTAAATCATCCGCGCTGTACTTAGCCGACACGATCGTGAGTCAGCGCCCTGCGGTATTTTGTGAAGGTGAATTAGATGCCCTCTTACTCAAGCAGGAAGTCGAAGATCAGGCAAGCGTTATCACATTGGGAAGCGCGACGAATGAGTTGAACCTTGCGACCTGGGGCATTTACCTGATGCGCCCGTCAAGTTTTTTGATCGCCTACGATGTGGATACGGCAGGCAAAGGCGGCATGGAAAAGCTGAGCTGGTTACATGATGCGCAAAGGTTATACATCCCTGTATTGAGTCGAGGGGATAAAGACCTGACTGACTTTCACAAGAGCGGCGGGAATTTATTCAGCCTGATCAAAAACGCCCTGCGCCCTGAAGCGCCAATCTTTGTGATCTGGTGTGCAAATGTAAAGCCGTCAACGATTCATGGGCAATACTGGAGGATGCCCGATAACAGGATTGAAGCCTTTTATTTGCCACAAGAATTAGATCAATGTCTGGAAGTCATGCAAGCCATAGCCGAACCCGAATTCGGGCAAGTGTAGACACCAATCTACAGAACTAAAACAAGGTGACAAATGTTAGAGCGATGTAATCCTCAAATGGTAGCAAATGTCCATTCACAAGCCCGCTCATGGCGAAAGGCTGCGCGGATATTGAATGAGCTATATAGCGTGAGTCTGTCACATGCGACCTGGTGGGGTTATGCCAAAGGCAAGCATGATATTGCCGACCCAGAGACGCGGGCGCGGCTTCTGTTACCTGTGCGGGCGTGCCCATCCTGCGGACATAAGCAGACGAAGCGCAAGCGGACCGAGTCAAAGAGAATCCGCATGCATGGTTATCAGGTCAAAAAAGTAAAAACAATTTTTGAAATGCCCGAGCTGCAGAACGCGCCACGATAGTGTGAAGTTTGTATAAATCGGACGAAAAGAAAAATGAAAAAAACATCCCTTTACCAGAAAGAAGAAACTGCCCTGGCTGTGCAGGTTGACCGCATGGCGATCGATGCTCTTTTTAAGCGTATTGCCGAACGCGGGCGCAAGGTCAGAGCTCAAGCGCAAGCCCAAGAGATCAGCGATAAAGAACAATCCTCAATACTCCCAAAGCTTACGCCACCTGCAAACGACAACCAAAACACAAAACAGGTTGACGAATAGTTTCAAGGACGGCTTTGTTGAAACAACGCGCCAGAATAAAACGGTCGGCAAGAAAATATCGCCAGCGATTTGGTTAAAAAATAGAAAGTTGTGTTTGGTCAGAACTTTAATAAATGAATATCTGCAAGCGTAACCAGTTGCAAAGGTATAATGTCTTTGTGGAGTCTATACATGGAAAAAAATCAAGAATGGTTGACTGTTAACGAAGCTGTAAAACTAAGCGGCTACAATGCCGACCATCTTAGAGAATTGATAAGGGAAGGCAAGATCAAAGCCCGAAAATTCTCAATTGTTTGGATGGTTGATCGCGAATCGCTTTTGGCGTATAAGGCAAAGGCACAAGCAAGCGGGGAAAAGCGCGGACGCAAGCCCCAGAATTGACAAGTATTAACCCCAGAATTATAGTATAATTCCCATAAGATAAGGGATTTACTCCCTTTATAACGGGCGAGTAAAGCGTTGGAAGCGCGATACACGCCCTAACCCCCACGTCGGCAAAGCGGCGCAAGGGCTAAGGCAGATTCTATCATGCCTTGACTCTATTCCGCTTGCGGCATTGCCCAAGCGGTTTTTTGTTTTTGGCGCGGGGATATTCAAGAAAGGAGTCTTATGACCTCTACCCCGCAAACAATTTCCCGTTGACAGATCAAACCCACTAACCAAAAACAAAAGGAGCCCCCATGTATAACCAACTTGTTTTCGATTTTGAAGATGATGACAATGGCCCCCGTTACAGCATCCGCCCGAAAGTGAACGAAGATGCGCCCGAAGATCACACTATCGTATTGATTGACCCCGCACTCGCAGAGCATAAGGGGATCAGTCTTGATAGTCACGGTTTACCCACTTCCGAATCCCTTGAAGCGTGGCATAGGAAACATAATCCGCACCTATTTACTGAATAAGCAACTCAAAATCTTACACCCTGCCTGTCTTGGGTAACTTTGGCAGGCAGTTGTAAGAACTTGAGATCTAGAAATGAAAGGATAATTACAATGAGTAAAAAAGCAGTAATCTATATTCGGACTTCATCGGAGAAACAAGGCGACAAGGCAAGCCCCATAGAGCAAGAAGCGGATTGCAGAAAATATGCAGAAGAGAATAATTTAATCGTTGTTAATGTCTACAAAGACATCGAACGGTACCGAGTAAAGAATAAAATTATTGAACCATCAGGCACACGCCCAGACCGTCCCGCCTTACTTGCCATGCTAAACGACGCAGCTCAAGGGCAATTTGACATTATCCTTGCCTGGCGCGAAGATCGCCTATATCGTGGGATGCGTGCAATGCTTTTGGTATTAGAAACCATCCAAGAGAATAAAATAACCATTATGCTAGCACGTGAGACCTTTGATGCCAAAATGGCTCCACTTAAAGCTTGGGTTGCAGGAATGGAATTAGATGGAATTAAAGAACGAATGACGATGGGCGTCAAAGCCCGCTTACGTGCTGGTAAAGCAAATGCCGGTCGTGATCGCTATGGTTATCAGCGGAATGGGGAAGTTATCGAAGTGGTAGAGGATGAAGCGAAATGGGTACAGCAAATATTCGCATGGTATACCGAGCGTGTGCCTATTTTAGAAATACGAAGGCGATTAATACAAGCCGGCGTCCCTCAAAAAGGTGGTAATGCATATCGTAAAACTGAATGGTCAAAGAATGTTATTCAATTCATATTGGGAGCAGCAAAGGAATATGCTTTTGGAATAAAAACACAATCGCGGGGCGGTGAAACATTTGATATACCAGTTGAACCTATTATAGACATGGCAACCTATGAGAAGTTTTTAGAGGTAAGGCAATCAAATATAAATCATCCTGCCCGCCATATAAAACAAAACTACCTTATCGGTGGTTTGCTATATTGCACTTGTGACAGGAAATGGGGAGCGCGAACTATGCCCTCAATGCGGCTTAACAAAGAGGGTCAATGGGTGAAAAAAGCAGAATATGGGCGATACTATTGCAGGCAAGAGCATGAAGAATATATATCGCCTGATTGCCCGCGTACTATTGCAAGCGGAAAAGCCGATTCAGTTGTTTGGGGAAAAGTGTGTGAGGCTATCAACAAGCCTGAAATTCTCCTAGCCCAAGCCCGAAAAATGGTTGTTGAGTTACAAGATAATGCAGAAGCATTAGACGCCGAACAAGACCGAATACAAAAAGAACTTGACTCCCTCACTATGGAGCGGCAATGGATAATCACGCAAGCACGCAAAGGCGCGATAACCGAAAGCGATATGGATTATCAGTTAGGTGCATTGACCATGCAGGAGTTAAGTCTTAAACGTGAGTATGCAGATATTGGGCAAGCGGTAAATCTCCATGCTTTAGGCGATTGGGAAACCAAAGTCGTAGAGTATTTAGCCGACTTACAAGCAGGGCTTGACTCATTAAATTTCACACCAAAAAACGATGAAGAGCGGGTAGAGATATTTGAATTTAAAAAGCAAGCTGTAAATACCTTAGTCAAGCGGGTTACAATAGACCGTAACCGAGAATTAAAAGTAGACATTAGAATTAATCTGCAGAATTTGTACCAAGATAATCTAAACCAAATAAATGACAGAAACACCAACCATCCCCAAAGGCTTCAAGGAAAAAATAAAGGAAAAATCAAGACAGCTGGGATTCATCCTGGCTGGCGTTACTTCTTGTCAGCCGCCAACGCAATACACTATTTTTGAAAACTGGCTCACCAACGGGCATCACGCCACAATGGACTACCTCGCCTCGGAACGCAGCCGCAGCCGCCGCGCCGACCCAAAAATAATACTCCCTGAGTGCAAATCCATCCTTGTATTGGCATTGCCTTATACAAATACTGAATTCCGAACTCAAAATTCAGAATTCAGTATCGCCGCCTACGCCCTTGGCGATGACTATCACGATGTCATTCCTCCGCGGTTGCAAGAGATCATCAGCTTTATCGAAACACAAATCGGTCACCCCATTCCCAATCGCTATTACACAGACACAGGCCCCATCCTCGAACGCGAACTTGCCCAACGCGCAGGCTTGGGATGGATCGGCAAAAACTCCATGCTTATCAACCCGCAGGCAGGCTCCACATTCCTGCTTGCAGAAATTCTACTCGGCATCGAACTCGAACCTGACGAATCCTTCCCCACCGATCATTGCGGCACCTGCACCCGCTGCATCGACGCCTGCCCCACCCAATGCATCCTCCCCAACCGCACCCTCGACGCAAATCGCTGCATCTCCTTCCTTACCATCGAAAACAAAGGCGACATTCCCGAAGACCTGCGCCCACCCATGCAAAACTGGATTTTCGGATGCGACATCTGCCAGCAAGTCTGCCCGTGGAATCGCTTCTCACAACCGGCAGATCCCGCCCTTGAGACGAAAATCCCGCTTCCAGTCTTAACCTCAGACCTGCTCCTGTTATCCTCCGAGTTTAACCAACGCTTCAAGAAAAGCCCCATTGCTCGCGCCAAACGCCGCGGCTACCTGCGCAATCTTGCCGTCGTCATCGGCAATACAGGTAATGCTGATGACATCCCCATTCTCGAACAGGCTTTACAGGATGACGAACCTCTGATTCGAGATCACGCAAAATGGGCGATCAAGAACATCCACTCTGCAAAATAGGAATCTGATGAACAAACTTCTCATTGCCACCAACAACAAAGGGAAAGTAAAAGAACTGCAAGACCTGCTGAAAGGGTCGGGCATTCAATTCGTCACCCCATCACAGATCAACCTTGAATTGGACGTGGAAGAAGACGGCGTAAATTATGAAGAGAACGCAGGAAAAAAAGCCATCGCTTTCGCCCAAGCCAGCGGACTGATCTCCCTAGCCGACGACTCCGGTCTTGAAGTGGCGGCACTCGGCGGCGCTCCAGGTCTGTACTCGGCGCGCTACTCTCCCAAACCAAGAGCGCAAGATAAAGACCGCCGCGATTTTCTACTGGAAAACCTCAAAGACAAACCGCGCCCATGGAATGCGCACTTTCATGCGACGATTGCAGTTGCCACACCTGCTGGTTCTGTTGAATTTGCAGAGGGAAATTGCTTCGGTGAGATCATCCCTGAAGAACGCGGCTCAGGCGGATTCGGCTATGACCCGATTTTTCTAATGGAAGGTTTGGGCAGGACAATGGCAGAGTTGGACATGGACGAGAAAAATCGTCTCAGTCACCGTGCGTTGGCGGTGATGAATGCAATGCCGATCTTAAAGAAAATGTTTGGGTTGTAAAAAACAGACTAGAGTTTGGAATGAAGCGGAAGTTCATCCAGAAATTGTTTTAGAAGTGCGGCAATTTTTTCGGGCTGTTCCAGTTGAAGCATGTGCCCCGCATGTTCCACAAGATGAATGCGTGAGTTTGGAATTCCGTCGCGCAACGACTCGGAAAATTTGGGGGGCATCATTTTATCCAACATGCCACAAAGAATAAGTGTGGGAATGTTAATCTGGGACAAGCGATCCATGATGTTGAACTGATTGCATGCCTGAAAATCACCGAGCAGCACCGACGGGGAAAGTTTGAGCATGTGCTGTTTCGAAAGGCTGATGAGCTCAGGCGCGGCGTGTTCGCTGAAACAACCAGCGTTGATCATATCCACAGCGGCTTCAAATGTATGCGGATTGGCAGCGGTTTCAAGCACAGCATTTGCCACGCGCATTTTTCCACCACCGCCAAGCAATGCAAGCGCCGCAATTCTTTCGGGGTATACAACCGCTGCAGTTAGCGTAATTGCGCTGCCCATCGAAATTCCCACCAGAACCGCTTTTTGAATATTCAGCCGATCAAGAAAATGAAGAATGTCTTCCGCATATGCATCTATGGATTGCCTGCCAGCACCCTGCGACTCTCCGTGACCGGGCAGGTCGAGAGCGTAGACGGTTTCGTTTTGCAAACGACGCAGATATGGATGCCATGTTAAATAGATGCCGCCCGCACCATGGATCAAAATAAGGGGCGGGCGGTTTTCATTGCCTGAATGATGATATGAATAATGAACACCTTCAGAGAAGGGCATGGTTATCTCCTGCGGGCGTGATGCAGGCGGTCGGCGGCTTCTTCGGTAAGCGGAATGTACACCCGCACCTGTGTGCCCTTGCCTACTTTGGAGTCGATCTGCAGTAAACCGTTGACGAGCTCGGAGCGTTCGCGCAAGTTGACCATGCCGAGACTGCTGTTGGCTCGTTTGTCGTAGTTTTCAGTCATCGCTTGCACATCGAACCCCGCACCATTATCGTTGATCTCCAACAGGATGACGCCCATCTCTATTTGCTTCAATCGGACGGCGATGACTTCAGCGGCAGCATGTTTGCGCGCATTGTTGACCGCCTCTTCAATGATGTAGAAGATAACGCCTTGCTTGCCCATTTCCAATTGTTCAGTGGCACGCTCATCCACTTCGACTGCCACCTTTTGAGAAAAGGTTTCCATCATCTTATCTGCCATTGCCTGAACGGCGGCGGCAAGCCCCTGCGACTCAAGGATAAGCGGACGCAGAGTGAACAGCATGTGACGGATCTCTTTGGTTGTGCGGTGTGCCAGTTCTTCAAGTCTTACAAGTTCTTCATTCGCGGCATTTACATCCTTGGTCATCATGCGGCGGGTGATACTAAGCCGCATTGATATCGCCGCAACAGACTGGGTGGGGCCGTCGTGCAGGTCACGCGCCAGTTTCTTGCGCGCCTCTTCATGCACTTCGATCATGCGTTCCTTCTCTTCCACAAGGTCCTGGTATAGGCGGGCATTTTGAATGGCGATGACCGCCTGCCTGCCAATAATATCCAGCAATTTGACCCGCTCTGAGGAAAAGTATTCTGACTCGGGATGGGCGAAAAGCAAAACTCCATAAACGTTGAAACCGCTGCGGAGGGGAAAGCAATATCCGCTGGTGCAGCTGCGAAGCGCGATCACCCGTCCCAACTCAGGGTCGTAGCCAATATCCTTGAACGTCAGCGGCTCACCTTCATCCAGGGTGTGTTTGAGTATGCCTTCCGCGCCGTCAAACGTAACACGCATATCGGCATTGGTGAAGCGCCGCGCAGAACCAATGCGCAATTTACCGCCGTTGAAAAGCATCACCGCCCCCACCAACGGATCGCTGCCTTGTTCTTCAGGGTTGGGATTCAGGGCTGTGGCGCTCATATCCAGCGCAGAGTCGAGCACGCGTTTGTAACTCAGCGTGGAGGAAAGGGTGGAGGTCAGCTCGTAAATGGCGCGCATCCGCTCACTTTGAACGGCGCGCTTCTTTTCCTCCGCATCCACCCACAAGGCGCGGTTCTTGCGCATGTGTGCCATCATACGGCTGCCAAGATAACCAAAGATACTTCCCAGTACCAGCATCACCCCGATCAGAAGAAGAGAAAACGAGGTTTCCATTCCTATTTCACGTTCCAGATAAAGCATGAACATGGAAAATAGCGCCGCAGGAATCAAAGCCCCCCAAAATTCATAATACACGGCTCCAGCGAGGATTGGGAGAAGACCAGCCCAAAATACAGGTCCCAACAAACCGCCCTGCGCCCAATAGAACATTGCAGCCAGGATAAAATCCACGACAAGGCTGATACGGCGGTGATAGGTCATACGGGTGTTCATGCTTGCCAGAATAGCCATGAACAGATTCCAGGCGATCATAAATCCAAGTGGCCATGAAGACTGAAGATCAAGACGCCCCCCCAAGCCAAGAGCAACGACAAACCCAATCAGTAAAACCCACCTCAATGAAATGGCGAACCAGTCCGCCATGTAGGGCATGTCAAAGCGTTTTATCATAACTGCGCTATCATAACGAAAAAAGGGTAGTTCTGCAACTTATACGACGTTACAGCTAAATTACACCTGTCCTCAAAGCTCGTAGCCCATACGGCCCAGAGCAGCCCCAAGTTTCTCATTCAGCACAGATTGCTGCGATTCTGTGTAGGATTCACGGAATCTGCCGATTTTGCCCTTGTGGAAGTGCAGGCCCTGCTGCCCGTCATTGGCTCCAGGACGGTACTGCTCGATCACAGCGCGGACCTCGGGCTTGCTCCCGTCCAGTTTGAGATAATCCACCAATTTGGCAGATTCAGCGTCGTAATTCGTGAGCAGGTCTTCATAGCGGGCAATGAGCACGTTCTTTTCCTTCATCCACTTCTCCCAAATGCGGACGTATTCCATCATAAAGCTCAGGCTTTTGTCAAAATCAGAGAGATGCGAAAAGGCATTGGGACGTCCCTTGGCGATGGCACGCTGCCCGAAATCAAAGGCGGAGAGCATGGCATCGCGCGGGTCACGGTAAATGTATGTGATGCGTAACAAGCCCATGGCAGAGAGCAGACGCGAAGAGATCGTCGGCGCGGAATGGGCTTTGATGACGAAGGTATTGCCCATCAAGGCGGGAATGCTCACCATCCCCAATCGGCGGGCCGAGAGAATGCTAATGTTGCAATTCACTTCCGTGAGGATGTTTTGCAGGCGGAATTTTTCGCGAATGTCACGCGCGTCAGCACAGCCTGTGGTTTTCATTAAGTCATGGATGAGGTTATAGTGCCAGCCCGAGCCTGCGCGCGGCATTCCAACGGAGAGTACGATCATGGGTGTTCCTTGTGAGATGAAATTGCAGACAGCCCCACCATGATCCCCGAAACCAGCCAGATGTTCGGGGTCGTGAGCGAATCTTGAGTGAAATTATACAGGGCGATTGCCAGCCACGCAAATACACCAGACACGGCGGCAAAGCGCAGCCAGCGTTCATTTCGTTTTAGAAAAGAAAGTGTATCGCCCAGCACATGAAATTGAAACGCAAGGAAAAGAATAAAACCGATCAAACCTGTTTCTGCCAGCAAACGCACATGCAGGTTTTTCGGGTTGGGGTACAAACGGCTTTCCGGGCTCAACTGCCGCGCAATTTCAGGGACGGTGGTCAGTGACCAATCGGGCAGATTTTGGTAGATGTAAAACCCGCTTCCCCCCAAGCCGACGCCTGTCAGCGGGTATTCTTCGAAAGCTGCCAGCGCCCCGGCAGAATACGCTCCGCGCGCGCCAGCATTGATGTTGACAATATATTCACTGACGGATCCAACGTTAAATTCCCATAACCTGCGGAAGTAGTTTTTCTGGTTGAGGAACAGAAATGCACCAACGAGTGCACCGACTACAACAGCGATCATGCCCACCCGCAGGATGATGTCAAATATGCGACCGCGAAAACCATTGACGAACCACATCCACATGGAACGCAGATGTTCGCGACCAAATAGAAGGATGCACAACCCTGCCACAGCAATGGTGATGAGCAACCCGCCGCGTGAATAGGTGGCGAGCAGCACCAGCGCGGACAATGCCAGCAGGGCAGGCTCCAGCCACGATATGCGGGTGAGGCGGAATTTCGTCAGCATAGCGGCGAACAGGAACGGCATGTATACCGTCGCCAGTTGCCCTGCCAGCCAGGCGGGTTCATACGCCAGCCCCGAAATGCGATTCGTGCGGACGAGTTCGCGCATCGAAAATGCCAATTGCCAATGCGTGACCATTTCTTTTTCGAGCAAGCCTGTGTAGAACGTGACCGCCTGCAAACCGCTCCATGCGATGGTGAGACCCAACCCCGCAAACAGCCATTTGACGGTGAAACGGAAATCTGCTTCGTTTCTGTTCATCCACACTGCACTGATGAAAAACGCCAGCCCGATGAACAGCGTCACCAAGGCGCGGATGGCACGCCCGTTATACGTTTGTCCGCGCAAGGGAATCGGGTCGATGATCGAGCCGACACTGGCGGAGAAAATCACGAACAGAACGAACGCGCCTAACGCTACAAAAGCACCTACCCAAATCAATTGAATTTTTTTACGCCATGCCAGAAAAAGCAGAACAGGAAATAAGAATGCCAAAGGATATAAAGCTAAGGGACGCACCAAGGTACTTTCACCCAAGCCTGGGAACCAGCGAAAACTGGTAACAGGCAGGGTGAGAAGCGCCAATCCCCAAAATAGGCGCGGAAGTTTTTCGATAAAGGGCATCAAACTTTCCATGCAATATTTATTTCGGCTTGATGAATAAAACAACAAAGACTGCGATCAAAAGAAAACCTGACGCACCCATCAGCAAATAGATACTGAGCGGCACACTGCGTTCTTTTGGCAGATCGGCAGATCGTGTAACTTCGAGTTTCGTAAATTCATTGATATTGCCCGCTTCGATCTCAGCCTGCACCTTTACAGCAAATGCATCCGCCCATGCCGTGGCAAGTGATGCGGCAACCTGCGGGTCGTTGTCATCGGCGTAGAAGTGCCAGCCTGCTTCAGCGGGCTGCGAGAGATTCAATTTTCCGCCACGCAGGTCTGCAATTGGCGCATCAAGCTGCGCAAGCACTTCATCCGACCAGGCGATCTCGACCATCTTGCGGGCTTCGCGTTCGAGATAATAAAAATGCTGTCGGTCGGTTTCAGCGGGCAGGGCTTGTTCCAGATTGAAATCCACATTGACGATGGCACGAGCGCGATACTGCGGCGGGGCAATGTAATATACAACCGCGCCGATCAGAATACCCGTCAACGCGCCCAACACCCAAAAGCGCCATGCACGCAGCAGGCGGATGAGATCATCGAGAGAGGGGGGGGAAAAAAGAATGTTCATTTTCGATTTACGTTTTTTTGATGCGCCATTTCCACAACGGACCGATCAACTTTCGCAGATAATATTTTGCAACGATCGGCGCAAAGAACGAGCCGCCATCGCGATAATGCACGCGCAGCATTTCCTTCCAGCCGCGTTCATCGTTCACATTGGTCTTGCTGGAGGTGTGAATTCTAAAATTCGCCCACGTCTTGCCAGGCAGGTATTTGATTGGCGCGCGTTTGGCAATGCGCACCCACAGATCATAATCCATCGCAAAATAAAAAGATGGGTCGAGCGGACCAACTTCCTTCCAATATTTTGCGCGGAAGAACATCGTCTGCTGCGGGATGTGGGCATAGCCGCGCCGCAACTTTTGATAATCAGTCTGACGCGATGCGAACTTGCCGATCACGCGTCCCTGCTCATCAATAAAATCACAGTCGGCATACACCATCGCCACATCGGGGTTATCCATCAAAAACTTAACCGCTTCGCCCACTGCTTTGGGACGATAGGTATCGTCCGAATTCAACCAGGCGAGGATATCTCCACTGGCGCGATTGAAGCCCTTATTGATCGCATCGGTCTGACCTTGATCCTGCTCGCTGACCCAGGCATTGATGCCCGCCTCATGCTTTTTGATGATGTCCACGCTGCCATCGGTCGAACCGCCATCCATGATGATGTACTCGATGCGCGGATAATCCTGCTCCAACACGGATTTGATGGTCTCTTCGAGATACTGCGCCTGATTGAACGACGGCGTAATGATGGAAACTAATGGCAATGGACGGATGGATGTCATACTATTTCCATTCCTCTTCCGAGTAGAACAAATCAGAGGTGCCCTCCGTCAATGTGCGGATGCGGTGAATCTCTTCAGGAGAGAGGAATTTCTTCCAGTTATCGAGGTTGGCGCGGCTGTCGAGTTTTACTGAGTGGGTCTTATTCTTTGCCAGTTTGGCAGGGTTTTCGGAACTACTGGATGTGAGAATGGTCTCTTTTACCTGCTCGGTGAAACCCAAGCCAAGGGATTGATACAGGGATTGGTATCCGCCAATGGGATCGAGGGAAAGGTCTTCGTGGCGGACAATGTTGAAGTGCGGGAACAACTTCCCCGTTGAGTGAACAAAGCGATAGATGAATTTCCAGAGCAGGGCGCCCTGTCCGATGATGTCATCCTGCGGCATGGATTCCATCGCGGCGCGGTCTGATTCAAGGTGGTCACGCATGAGCAGGGGTTGGTCGAGCAGGTTGCGGAAATCATAATTCCAGCCAAGGCGTTTGAGGCTGCTGGCAAACCCCGCAGGATGACGGACAGTGATGACAACTTTGCAATTCAACCGTTCAGCAAACCACGTTGCAGAGAATAACGCGAATGGGTCTTTGATGAGCGCGCGTTGTCCCTGCATGCTGCCGTTGAAGAAAATATGGAAGTCACGCCCCATGCGCAGGAAATCTTTTGGAGAGCGAAGGGACATCAACTCACGCCAGACATGATATTGAAAATTAAGCGTTTCGCGGAAGGCGGGCAGATATTCGTTTTCGTTCTCTTCCGTGATGTAGGTGTACCAATGTTTCACTGGCGCACGATACACACCAGGACGATGCAGCACATTGAGCGGCTCACTGATGTAGGCAGTATCCACATCGGCGGCGAGCATTCTGCCAACCCAGGTGGTGCCGCTGCGATGCGAACCTGTTACGAGAATGGGGGTACGGTCATTCACTTAAGAACTCCATGCTTTGATCAAGATGCCTACAGTCTGCAGCTTGACATGATTCGAGCGCCTCCAACCAATTTGAATATTTTTCAAGAGTATTTGCTTCCACAGTTTGAGCTAGGTTTTCAAGTTGATATGGATCATTTTTCAAGTCATATAATTCGATAAAACCATCTGGATTTTCAATATAGGTATAGTCAAGGGTACGTAATCCTGCACGTTTCGGAAGCCCATTAAATGTATCGAAGAAGATGTCATAGAACTGCCTCATAAGACTGGCAGAAGCATGAAAAGAAGAACTGCTCTCCTTTTCATCGGGAGTTATATAAAATTCCAACAAGAAAGCACGCCGCCAATCTGATGGAACAGGGGATTCTTTTAGCACGCCCACAAACGACCTGCCGTCTATAAATGCCGGCGGGACAACACCAGCTAATTCCGCAATTGTGGGGGCTATGTCAATGCTTCCGGCAAGAAAGGGCGGAATATTTCTGTTCTCAGGAATACCAGGGCCACGTATGACAAATGGCACAATAATATCCTCTTCATACATGGAGCTTTTTCCATACACCAACCTATGTTGGCCCAAATGCAATCCCTGGTCAGAGGTAAATACAATATATGTATTTTCGATCTCACCAGTTCGCTCAAGAGTGTCGACAAGACTGGCAAGCATCTCATCCACAGCTTGCATTGAACGCACTCTTTGTCGGTATATTTCGTCAATTTTCAGAATATCTACTTCAGAAAGCGGGGGGTTTGCAGCTATATTTACAGGCTTATCACTTACATTCTCCTCATTAAAGGAGGGGGTTCGTGGTGCTGTTATATCTGAGAATAGTTCGGCATGCCGTCGGGCTGGCGTAGCCGGTTCATGCGGTGCAAAGGTGGAAAGATATAGAAAAAATGGAACATCATCACTGGACGCCCTTTCAATAAAATCCACTGCTTTGCGACTCATAACATCCGTAAAATAATATATCTCTTTTGGCGGATATTCAACCAAGGTACCGCTTTCATTTAGAACATAATCGTAACCGTCATAGGCATTTTTTCTGCCCGGGCTGATCCACTCCGACCAGCCAGGCGGGACGTATGTTCGATCTTCCCGTAGCGGGTATTCGTTGAGGTACTTTCCCATTAGAGCGGTACGATACCCTGCCGCCTGTAACCAAACTGGCAAGGCTGACGCTTCGAATCCAGATTCATACAGTTTCTTAAAACCGCCATGCGGGACAGTATTATTATAGACTTGATGATTATGGGTATATTGTCCGCGTAAAATATTCATACGAGACGGGCAGCAAGTTGAGGTAGAGATAAGAAAATCTTCTATAGTGGTACCGCGTCTGATCAACAGACTTTGAAGATTCCCCATATAGGAGATCGTATTTAATTTCATATCCAAATCATCCGCCAGAATAAAAATAATATTGGGACGATTCTCCATCGGCAAAACCTCAGCTTGTTGCAATTCGTCATTTACGCCACAACCGGAGATCAAAAGACTTGCCAGCAACACTGTAAACAAAAAGCGGGAGAAAAATAATTTTTTTTGATTGGTACCTTTTTTCATATAACCACCTCATTCACTCATATCATAGATCACGTAACCATCCCCTTCGGCAAAAATTGGAAAATTCTCCAACTTCTCCTTTAGGAATGGTTGACGAGCAAGGTCGTTGAAATCAGTCACAATGAACAGGTCTTTTTTTGCGGTAATTTCAGCGAATAGTTCATCGTAATCGCGTTGTCCGCCGCGCAAACCATCGCGATAGAGCAGGTCACCGTAGGAGGGCCAGGATGTGCTATTCCGCCAGCCCCAATAGGCGAGGCGCGAGCCGTAATCCTGCGTAAGCCCGGCAAGATTATACCCTTCCACTTTTTCACCGATCTCCGCCCACATTTCGGCTTCGGGACGATAGTCCACGGCGTTGAGTTGGTTGCGGGTGTTCCAAACGGAAGCGAAAAGACCCAAGAACAGAAAGCAGAAAGCTGCAACACGCAGAAAAGAAGTATTTGTTAATTGAGCAAGTTTGGCAAAAAGAAAGTCCGCAAACGGGGCGATGGACAATGCCACGATCGGGATCAGCGGTAACGAGTAATAGTCGTGGGTGGAAATGTGATAGTTAAAGTAAATGCCAAAGACGGCGTACCCAGCCCAAAGTCCAAGAAGGAAGCGTCTCTTTTTATCGTCAAAGAAGAATAAACCAAGCAAAGCAAGCATCAAAACCATTCCGCCTGTCACGAGGTTGAGCATATTCACCCAGCCAAGATAATAAGACGGGCTGAGATACAAGGCAGGGATGAAACGTCCGCTGAATTGCTGCCCGAGATAGCCCGCGATGATGATGCCGTAGATGAGATAGCCCGCCCCCGGCAGGATGCCAAGCAACGCCATGAGATACACACGCAGATTTTTCAGCGCCTCATTCATGGACCCGCCGCTGAGTGCCGCTCCCAAGCCTCCGCCTACCACGAAGAATGCAGCAGGGAACTTGATGAAGATGGCAAGTCCGCCAAAGATGCCCGCAAGAATCGCCCACACATAGGACGAAGGTTTAAGCGACCATTCATATACTGCCCATAAAAAAATGACGATGAGCATGGTCATCAATGGGTCGGGTTGGAAACTGCGGCTGGCGATCACGGCGTAGGGCAGGAGCAGGTATACGGCAGTTGCGGCAAGTGCGCCGTCTGTGGAGGTGAGCCTGCGCGCGAGAAGGAAAAGGAAGATACCACCGATGATCCAAAACGCAGAGGAGTACGCCCGCGCCACCCAAAGCTGCTCGCCCGTGACCTGATAGGTGTAGGCGACCACGCGGTCGAAGAATTCTGGCTCCACGGAAGCGCGGAATTTCCATTGTTGGACGGCAAAGGATTTCTCCCATGCAGGGACGTCGGTGCGGGTTTCGTAGTACATGCCGCGCGCCTTGAGCGCAGAGAGCATTTGCCGTGTGGAATGGAACTCGAGCGGCAGGTCGGTGATATCGAAGATACGGATCGTGATACCAAACGCAAAAATGACGAGCAAAGCGATTATCCGTGCGGTGCGGGAGGGGAAAAAGGATGTTTGTGAGTGCATAGAACGGTGTTTATTGTATCGTAGATTTTCGAGGAGAATGAACGGCAGGGAAGTATAATCTCATGCATTATTCATTTACAGGAGCTTTTATGAACCCTATTTTCCTTCTGGCTGGCGCACCTGCCGTGGGCAAAAGCACCAGCGCAAAAGCGCTCGCAGGGAAATTCCCTAAAAGCATCCACATTTCGGTGGATGCGTTGCGTGACATGGTCGTGTCGGGGTTTGCTCTGCCAGGCGGCGTGTGGGGAGCGGAACTGATCGAGCAGTTGATCGTTGCCCGCACAAGCGCAGCTCATATGGCGGAGATCTACAACAAGGCGGGCTTTGCCGTGGTCATCGACGATTTCTGGAATCCAAACAGCAGCTTGAACGAGTATGAAGCGCTCTTTCAGAAGCCGAATGTGCACCGCGTGCTGCTCTTCCCAAATCAACAGGCGGCAGAGGCACGGAATATCAAACGTTCGGGATCAAGCGAGGCGGGTGCTTAGGGCTTGTAAAAGAATAACTCCGCACTTTACAAACAAAGATTTGGAGTTTGTCGTGGCTTGATAGTGTAATTCCAGCGTGGGCAAGTGGAATGCCATTCGATGAGCAAAGTTTGCATGATTTCTTT